>Ga0065707_10081909_pt1 | contig 29950 bp, 26 predicted proteins | sample SwiRhicommuniRL3_FD_59094 | JGI IMG/M metagenome (GOLD analysis project Ga0065707, IMG submission 59094) | Switchgrass rhizosphere bacterial communities from Rose Lake, Michigan, USA - RL3 v2 (version 2) | ecosystem: Host-associated > Plants > Roots > Rhizosphere > Soil | place: East Lansing...
GAGCATTTCTGACCTGATCCTTATCCTGAGGATGAATTCTCCCAAACCATTCCTCTGGATCGATACTTATCTCATCATCCCTGAATCCCAGCATGGCTTTCCAGCGAGAGGAAAAGTATATTTCATTTATTTTCAGATCCCAATCCCATAGACCATCATTTGCGCCCAGCACAGCACGTGAATATCGGTCTTCACTTTCGCGCAACGCTGACTCAATTCGTTTGCGCTCAGCAATCTCAAGGAGCAGGTCCGATGTCCGTCCACGTACGCGATTTTCAAGCTCCATATTGAGCAGACGCAGCTTATCTTCCGCCAGCTTTTTCTCGGTAATGTCCCTTCCCACAGAGGCTACCTCAACAACTTGTCCCCACTCGGAAGGAATGACGCGGTTGGTCCAATATTGCCACCGCAGACTCCCATCCGGCATGATCACACGGTGTTCATACGATACGACAGGATTGGACGCATTGAGCGATGCCATCATTGCTTCGACTATGAGCCAGTCCTCTTCTGGGAGCAGTGGCATGAAGCTTGTACCAATCAGGTCATCATGTGATTTGTCAAAATAGCGGCAATAGGCCTCATTGACGAAGGTCAAGGTGCCATCTGGCATGAAACGGCAGACCAGTTCGGTTTGATCCTCAATGATCGCGCGATAGCGTGCTTCGCTGATTTGCAGAGCCGTTGTCTGGGCCGCCACTTGCGCATCATGCTGTTGCAAACTGCTCGCCATTGAGTCAAAGGCTAGAGCCAATTGACCGATTTCATTTCTAAGGCCCGCACCAATGCGATGATTCAGTTCTCCATGCCCAATTCTTGCGGCGCCATTTTTCAATTCTTCAATTGGCTTTACGACCAGGAAGTTCACATGCCGTGCCACAATCCAATTCGCGAAAAACAGCAGGAAAAATGCCTCGGCGCCCAAAACATATAAGGCTGTCTGTGTTGTGGCAAATGCCTCTCTGAGAGGAAGTTCTGTAATGACCAACCAATCTGTTCCCGGAATTGAAATACTGTACCCCACCACATGCCTTCCCTCGAAATTAACATATATTCCGGACCATTCGCCGTTTGGCGCGGATATGATAGACCCAAATTCTGATTGATCCCGGATTGTTGTATTGTGGAGGATGATCTCCGGGGCAGTGTGTGCAATCACCTTGCCAGTGCGTGTGACCACGTAGGCTCGGCCCGATTTACCGAACTGGATATTTCGAACCACAGCCCATAAGACTTTCATCTCGACTCTGGACGCGATCACACCCTTATCGGCACTCGGTACAGCCATAATGAGATAAGGCAGATTATTTGCAGATAGCTGTACCTCCCCTATGAAAGTTTGACCTGCGCTGGCCTGTATGAACCAGCGAGACTGGGCTATATTGATAAGATTCGCCAGTACACTTTTATCCCGGGATGTGCTTGCCAGAATATGTCCCGAAGCATCCAACCGTACGATTTCGAGCAGAGACTGGTTTTGCTTGATCAGGGTATCTAGTTCTGCCGGATCCAATACCAAGTGGTCTGGTTCCACGGTGCCTACAACTCGTAAGGCATCCTCGACCCGTTGAATGAAACCACTGATCGTTGCGGCCGCGCTCCGGGCAGCCTCTGACTGACGACCGCGCCATGAGATACTTTCTGTGCGGTTCACAAAATAGAAAACACTCAGTGAAAAGATGATCAAAGTAGAAAGCAATGCACTGCCCAACAGGGACATAACTTGTCCACCCAGGCTATTTCTTGAGATCCAGTGAAAGCTTCGAAGCATAATGGATATTACGGAGCTGTTGAGAAGCGCTCCCAGATTTCATCGTAAAGCCGCTGATCCTCTAGACTAGGAGGCAGGATCAATAGGAAGTCGGTGTTCATCCATCCGGGCAAAGCAAGCCAAGCGCCCAAAATAATGCGGCGTTGTTTCATTACCTGCACGCCATTGAAGCGGTTCTTTGTCATGGCCGCAGGCACTGAAGAAAGGCGGTTACGCATGATCTCTTTATTGATCATAGTTATGACAATTATCTGCTGGAATGTAGAAACTTAAAGATTGCTAAAAGTGAAGAAAAGTTGGGAAAAGTTGGGAAATGGAAACCCGCCCTGGAACGAATTTATGCTCAATTACATAAGCAAAAGTGGTCAATCGGCAATCAGTCGGTAGCCGTTTCCACGTACATTAATCACATAGGTGGGATGGGAGAGATCCCGTTCAATTGCCTGACGGATATGATGAATATGCCATTTTACCAATTCCTGCGCTTCACGCGGGGAAGCCTCGTATCCCTGCGCCTCAGCAACCAGCGTTTGATAATCCACGACATTGGGTGCGTGGCGCGCCAGGACAAGCAGGTAGTCAAACGAAGTAGGAGGCAGAAAAGTGCCTTGTGTATTCGCGGTACTCACGCGACGGGTATGCAGGTCGAGAGTCAGATTGCCTCGCCTAAGATAGCGCTCACCGGCCTCTGGGCTCCCACCCTCTGTCGCAGTTTGTCCGACAGCCTCATGACTCTCCAGATTCCTGAGTTCATCCTGAAGAGACTCTATTTGGGATTGAATTTCTTTCCGACGTCGCTCGCGTTCCAAATTTGCCAGCGCGGTCTTGGCGCGTTGAATGATTATTTCCGGCTTTAACGGTTTTTGCAGATAATCGATCGCCCCATGACGCAGAGCACTGACGGCGGAATTCAGGTCGGGTTGGCCGGTGACCAGGATAACCGCTAATTGAGGATAAGTTGCATGAATGGATTTCAGTACTTCCAACCCGTTCATATCAGGCATACGTATGTCCATATACACCAGATCGAAAGTATGCTGGGAAAGGAGCGCCAATCCTTCCTTTCCGCTGCTGGCTGTTGTAACTTCGAACCCGGCGCGTTGCAGAACGCGCGCTATCGTCCTGAGCAGATTTGGTTCATCATCAACGATCAAAATATGGGCAGATTGGATCATGCGTCAGCCTCACTCCAGACGGGGAGCCAGACGCTGAATTTTGCTCCTGCTGTAGAAACGTTTTCTACCAGGATGCGACCACGATGTTGTTCCACAATCTCATGTGTGATGGTCAGCCCTAGACCAGTACCTGTTTCCTTATTCGTCACAAATGGATCAAATATTTTTGAGAGGAGATCAGGTTCAATTCCAGTGCCATTATCCATAATTGAAAAGAGAACCTCATTGTCCACTGGCAGGTTGAATGTGTCCACACATAGATGGCCCCCTTCCGGCATGGCTTCCACCGCATTGATGAACAGATTCAAAATGACTTGTTTTAGATGATTAGCAAGACCTCTCACAGGTGGTATACCCGGATCAGGGTGAAACTCAAAGCTGATATTCTGATTATGTAAATGCGCTGAGACCAGTTTATGTACATCTTCGATGATATCGTTGATCTGCACTGCTTTAAATTCGTCAGCATGAAGAGGACGATAGGTGGAGCGCAATCTTTCGAGCAGCATTACCATGCGATCCATTTCCTCGGAGATAATATCCAATTCCGGCGGTTGGTTGCCAGATTGCTGCAATTCATCCCTGATGAGGAAGAGAGCGTTTTGGATGGTCTGTAAAGGATTGTTCAGCTCATGAGAAACCGAAGCCAACAGCTTGCCCATGAGCGAAAGGCGTTCACTTTGTACGAGCTGTGAGCGCATCGTTTGTTCATGCTCCAAGGCTGTCTGCAGGTTCGTATACAAATTTGCCTTTTGAAGCGCGACCGCCAGTTGTTCTGCGACCGCGCTGGCTATTTGCAGGTCTTGCTCTGTCAGGCGGTAAGGTGGAATTTGTTGGATATCAAGCACGCCAAGAACTTCGTGGTCAATTATGATAGGTGTAGCAAGCTCGGATTTTGTGTCGGGCAGAAGAGGATTCCGAACAAAGAACACCACTTTGTCGACGTCATTGGTAACAAAGGGTTTACTGGTATAAGCAACATGTCCCACGATGCCTTCTCCCGCTAAAAGGTGATGCTTCATGTTTTTGAGTCGAGTTCCAACATCACTACTGGCTTGCCGAAGAACGGAGTCGCGCTGTTCCGAATCGATCAGGTAGATCTGAACGTGATAATAATGAAAGCTTTGCTGGAGCAGTTCAACTACTTCTTTCATCAGAACATCAGCGTCCAGAGAGGCGGCTAGCCTTTGATTGATGTGGTAAAGGGCACTTAACTCCTCCAAACTATGCGAGGTGGTCTCGAATAAACGGGTATTCTCAATAGCGATGGCGGCCTGATTGCCTAATGCTGCTAACAGTTCTGCCTCGGGTTCTGAAAAAGCACTGGGCTCTCCGCTTTCGACGCTTATCGTCCCAAGTTGTTTGCCGGCTGTTTGTACAGGAGCGACAAGAAGGGAGCGATATGCAGGTTTAATATCCATTTGTAAAAAGCGGGAATCGGTATTTACGTCTGCTATATTGATTGTAATGCCCTGGCGTAAGACCTGTCCGGCCGCGCTATTTTCAATGTGCATCGCCAGTCTTGGAATAGTCTTTTCGTTCTGAGGAAATCCAGATGTGGCCCATGGAACAAGGGATCTGTCATCTTTGTCTACCAAGTGAATGACGGTCTTCTCTGCCTGCGGGATTAATTTCCTGGCTGAGTCGACGATCAATTGGAGGACCACATCCAATCCGATGCGTTCCGTCTGGCCTAAAGCTTGTCCAATTTGCATTAATGTTCTGGTCTCGTTTAGTTGTTGTTTGCTGATTTCATCCTGTCTCACAGTCCAGAGGGCCAGCGCGATTTGATAGCCGACTTGTTCCGCATACGTCCTATCTTCGATGCTGTAATGACGGGGAGATTCGTAAGCAAGGATTGCTGTCCCGAATTTATATTCTCTTGCAACCAATGGAAAGCAAATGGCCGAACGAGCTTGGTGTGAAGTGTGTGGAAAACTGAGAGGGCTAACGTTGTGTGGCATATTTTCGGTATCCTCGATAAGAACGATCTCACCGGTTTGCAATACATTTTTTGTTATTCTAGTTTCGTTCGGATTCAGTTCAATGTTGAGGGAGGAACCTTCAATCGAATCGGTGGTAGCTATCAAGAAAGCCTTTTCCCGGATGTGATCCCAACGGGCGATGTAGCCATAGTCTGCCACAAATAAGTTGGTCAGATGATGGACTATGTCATCAAAGAGTCGGTCCGGTTTACTGGGGACTAAAATTTTTTTAATGATCATGTTCGACAGGGTAAGAAATCTTTCTTGTGATCGCAATCTCTGATTCAGCTGGAAGAGATGTTCAAAGACTCCACGCAAATAGCCAATAATGATGCTGATAATGGCAACAAAGACATGCCCGATCAGGAATCCATCCTTCAAAGTGAATAGAGTATTCCAGTTGGATTGCCCGACAAACCGGTTAAGGAGAAACAGGTTTAGAACAACAGCCAGAGTGGATGCTACAATGCCGCCTCGTCTGTAATAGAACCAGCCAGCAACGACAACAGGTATCGAGACCAGTATGGGAGATTTGAAAATTGGAAATGTAATGAGATATAAGATAACCAGCCCAGTTAAAATCCACGGGTACAAACGCACAAGGGACCTTGTCGCGATAAGTTCTTCAAAGGGGGTCGAGAATTGTTTATCCGCCATATTAGATCATTATAACGATTTTCGTCCGATGCAAAATAATAAGTGCCGTACATTTCCTTACCAAACAATACTGTAAGGTCCCGGATTCAACATGAGGAGTAGGCACGAAAAAATACTGGCTAGCTAAGCTGTATATTGGTCTATACACCGCGCGAGCCAGTATAACGAATATAAAATAGGAAGGATGAGTTATTTCGCGATCTCAGTTGCTCTTGTCTCGCGTATGACAGTCACTCGGATTTGACCTCGATATTGCATGGTCTCTTCGATCTTCTTTGCCACGTCGCGCGCAACCCTACGTTGCTTTGCAAGATAGGTGGTAAAAGAAAGGCAAGCAGGCCAATCCAGCTTGAACTGAGTATTGCTATATTCACACCATAACGGATGGCAATCTAGATCATCAGAAATCCATACACAATGTGCATATCGTGCAGGGGAAAGAGCGAGATCGCCACGAGAGTAATTACAAAACTTACAAAGAGGAAGGTCTTATCCAGTAGTGAATTCCGGCCGTTCGGCAACAACCTAAATTTGGGCAGCTTAGCTTTGGTTTGGGTCCAGCCTCGATCCATCATGAACCTGGTGAAAATGATGAGTGCGGGACCAGTAAAGACGAACTGCGTTGCCAGGTCAGCCGAGAATAAAACCTGCCAATTTCCCCAAATTGCACTTTGAGATATATCCTGCAGGAAATAAAGCTGTACCACCAGGTATGTATTGGCAAGAAAAGTTGGTATGAGGGAACCAAATAATAGAAATGCCCCAACATGTTTGAGGCTTGGCACCCAATATTTTCCCCGAGCAAAGTGTACGAATAACAGCCAGCTTAATCCAACTTCCAGGGTTTCAGATAAAGCATATAAAAAGGACCATTGCTGCGGCAGACACCATAGAGGAGCACAGACTACTGCATTAAGATAAATGCCCAGCAGCACTCGCGGTCCCCACCAGTATGCCATTACGATCCCGAATGCGGTGGGGAGATACCATAATGAAGCGCCAGGGTCTGTTTTGAACCAAATCGAAAGCCATGTACCCAAGTTGGCAATAAAAATGGTAAGACCCACGTCCACCATGGAAGAACCGATTTGGCGCGGGCAGGATCTGCTTCTGTAGAGGTAAATGCATTCAAAAGTAATATCTTTCCCTTCATGCCGCTGATGGTAGCTATTCGCTTATCACTACAGATTATAGACTAATTGTCACAGAGCGCCCATTACTATCCCAATGCAGACAATATGTCAACATACAAACAGTGTTAGTCGAGAATCTTAGTTCATTATCAACTTCGGTCAATATTGCATTGCGACACAAATGCTTTTGCCGTAAGCCAGGATGAAGCTATGGCCCGTTTTGTAGACACATTTATCTAGTCGTATTCAAGGGTATCTCTCAGTAGTGGACCATTCGTCCGCATGAAGCATTGCAGGCTGTTTCACCCCATGAGTTCGGTACCCGTTGGGACTGTTAAAATATTCAAAAGAACCGACTTAAAAAATTCGATTTTTGCAGACTTGATTATCTGTGCCACCCACACGCCGCCGTTTGTTTACGAAACTTGTAGTCATAGACAACCAAACCTCGTAAGTCCCCTTACTGCATATGACTTTATCAAAGTCACTTATGATTATCTGAAAACGCTGCCCCTCCTGCTAAACTATGTTTGGACGAAATTGTAAACAGGAAAGGAGCAGCCAAATGAACTATATCAGGCGGCATAGTTTAGACCAATGGATTCGGAAATTGCGTCACCCAATGACTGGCACAAGGTTGCAAATTCCGCTTGCGCTTTGAAATATTCCTGTACAACGAGCTGGTTGGCAAATGCGCTCTGCAGGCTTTCCAGTTCAGAGCGCTGTTCTGTACTGAGCGCGTTGAGCATCATCAAGGCACACCAGGAAAATTGCTTTTCTTGGTAAGCTGCTAACGCTTGTTATGCGGCCTGATCTTGGCGGAACCGTTCCGCCACCTGCTCGAAGGCTTTGAACTCTGGCGTCTCAGCCAGCGCTGCGGCGAAGTCGCGTGCCGTCCGCTTCACCACTGAGGGCGGCGCAATTTCAATAGCATCCAACACTTTACCGTCCATAATGAACTCCTTTGAGTGTTCCCCACCCATATCGATTGTCGATTGAAACTTTTCCTTTTCAGGCTTATCGAATGATCCTTAGCTAGAGAAAAGGGACATGCCGGTTTATACGATTTCCTTCTCAAGAAGGATAGCGATCTTGCCGCGAATGACAGGGATGGAAATTTTCTCGCCGCTACTCACAACCTCGCTGTTCACCAACACCAACGGCAACTGCGATCCAACAGGCATGGAGGGACAGTTGGCCTCGAATAGATCGTAGTATTTCACCTGCACGTCATTGCCAAAGTGGGCCGTCAACTGTCCTTCTGCCCACCGAGCCACCTCACGCCAAGAATCCTTAATGCCATCTTTGCATGCAACTGGCGCGCCGATGATTTGAACCAGAACGGGTTTAATCATGCCGCCACTTTTTCCATGCCATACATCTGCTCGCCCAGTTCGGTCAGCATTTTCAAACCCTTGATTTCATTTGGCAGCAAAGGGATTTGCACCAGGGGAACATTAAACCGCTGCGCGATTTCTTTCAAATATTTTTCCTGCATAACACGACGGGATTGTACAAAGGGCGTGGTGGTTTGCTCTGGTGGGATGACCATGTTGGCGACCACCAATCCAGGGTGAACGCCGACCGTGGCAAGTTCCTGCGCTGCGCGCCAGGCTTCGAGGATTGGTGTGGACTCTGGATACACCACAAAGGCAAACGTGCTTTGTTCAGGATCAGACATCATCTCAATGACTTTCCCAAATCGTGCTTTGGCAACATCATCGGCAGCAGTCGCATCCACTGAGGCAAAGACTTTTGCATCAATCTGCTTGCTCCAGTCAACGGGCAATTCCAGCAGGCGCAGTGTATGACCTGTTGGAGCGGTATCGAAGATCACAGAGGCCCATTCATCCTGGGAGGCGTATTCGATAAATTTATCGAACGCCGCCATTTCCTCCGTGCAGGGCGAGTTAAGTTCCTCTTCCATCATCAGGATGGCTGCTTCAGGTCGACCGCGTTGGCGCGCTTCATCGAGAATACGTGTCTTATAAGTTTCTGCTGCCGCTTTTGGATCGATATTTACTGCCCATAGATTCAGCCGTCCGCTCACAGCGGTTACTTCATCACCCACAGGGCTATTTAACACATCGCCCAAGTGCGCGGCAGGATCGGTGGTCAGGAGCAAAGTCTTATATCCGTGACGTGCCAACCAGACGGCAGTAGCGCAGGATGCAACCGTCTTGCCCACACCGCCTTTGCCGGCGAAGAAAACCGTCCGACGATGATCGTTGGGTTGGATCTGCGCCCGCACATCTTCGAGGGATGAAGCAAACATCTCGCTCTGCAGTTGCACGCTCGCCACTTCATCCAACTTCGAGGCTGGCTCGCCGTCGAAGAATATTTTCCCGACCTGACGCAGCTTGGTCACACCCTTAATCTCGTCTGCAAGCAGAGTCATGCGCTGTTTAGGGTAGGAGAAGTTGAACTCGATTTGCACAAGGTAACTGGCCTGCATTTTCGCACGTTCAGCAAAGAGCGGATTTCGTGTACCCTCATGCGGGATGATTCCGTTGATGATCAGGCTGAAATTTTCTATTTCCAATTTGATCAATTCATCAATTGCGCGGTGAGTTTCCTTGATCGAAATCGCCTCGGGATGGAGGACAAACACAAAACGGGTCTGCTCAGATTGCCGCATAGCAGCGCGCGCGCGCTCATACTTGTGTTTCGCATCCTGGATCGCAGCGGCGGGTCCCAGACAAGTTTGCCCGGTGCCGGCGCTGGCTGCGTCAATGGATTGGCTCCATTCGGTGGGTAGTTCGAGCAGACGGATGGTGTGCCCTGTTGGTGCGGTGTCGAAAATCACAATGTCAAAAGCCGTACCATTCTCGGTAGAGACATCCAGAAAATCGGTGAATCGGTCAAAGGCAGCCACTTCTGCCGTGCAGGGACCGCTCATCTCCTCCTCCATTACCTGTACGATCTGGGGAGGGAAGGCAGCGCGAATGGGGGCCATCGCACGGTCAATATATTCCTGTGTGGCTTTGTCTGGATCAATTTCCATCGCGGATAAATTTGGCACACCCGTCATTGGCGTAACTTGATGTCCGATCACCTGCTCAAACATATCCGCCAGGTTGGAGGCAGGATCCGTGGTGACAATCAGCGTGCGTTTGCCTTCGTCTGCATAGCGCACTGCATGCGCACAAGCCATACTAGTCTTGCCCACGCCGCCTTTGCCAGAGAAGAAGATAAATTGAGTCATTTTGTTGCTCCATCAAGAGCCGCGCGGATTTCCTCAGCACTTGTATACGCACCCACTTTGATAACCTTGCCGCGCACAACGATGATCGGCAATGCTTCCATCTGTTTCTCGCGCACCAGGTTCATCACTTCGGGATTGTTCAGAAAGGCATTGGGATTGCTGGCAATTTGGTAGCGCTCCACACGGAGATTGTCGCGTTGGAGGCTGAAAATCATTTCATTTACATCCAACAACGTCTGATCGAGGGTCGGTCCGCATAGTCCTGTAGGACAACACATCGGCGGATCGAAGAATTCCACATCTGCAGGAACAATAGAAGTTGGAAGGGTATTTAATAGAGGAATAATGTTGCTCATAAGTGGCTTTCTCCATCATCGGCCTGGGACGGCCTACTTGGTCAATTCGTCCGTCTCGGGCAGGCATATCAGACTTTGTGGTCTGCAATCTTCTACGGGCAACGAATCAGCCCGCGCGCCCAAAGGCAACCTCCGCAGGTCGGCTGAACATTCCCGAAACAATCTTCCAGGTTTTCATTCGCCATTTCGCAGCTGTTGCAAAATGCACAGGGCGAGAAATCGAAATCCTGGAGTCGTTTTCTCAGAGCTTTGTAGATATCGTCATTCCAAATATCCAAAATGTTTTTCTCGTGAATATCGCCAATAGCGATCCCGATCACTACGTACAGCCAGACTTTGCCAACGATTTCTTTTACAGATTCCCATGCGCGTTCGACACGATCTGCCCAGGTCAATTTTTCCTCCATGGCAGCTGCTTTTCCGTGCGCTTTCCAGACTAAATCGGCGACATATCTTTCCATTTTGAGACGCCCGATGATGAATCCGGCGACGATGGCCACGACCAGACCCGATGCAATGTAGAGTCCCGCCACCTTCCAGCCGAAAAGGCCAAACAGCAAAATAATGGCGACTTCGTTGATCGTTGGTGCTGCAATGAGAAAGGAAAAAGTCACGCCAAGCGGGATGCCCGACTCCACAAATCCAATAAAAAGCGGCACAGCGGAACAGGAGCAGAACAGCGTAACAATCCCCAGCATAGCGGCCAAGATATTTCCAACGTCTTCACATTTCCCACCAAGCAGGGCTCGCGTCCTTTCTGGACTGAAAAAGGTTCGGACAATGGAGATAAGAAACACCATGCTCGAAAGCAGAAGAAGGATCTTTGGAACATCATAGAGAAAGAAGGCAACTGATTCTCCTAGACGAGAGTCCCTGCCAAGTCCTATCGCTGAATAAGAAAACCAGTCTGCAAGCGGTTGAATGAAGTTATAGGTGATTAACCATACAATGAGTGCCATTGCAAGCATGGCGAAAATACGTTTGTTATCATGTCGGGTTGTGGGAGCTAGTACAGTTGTCATATTGTTTAGGAGTACCAATTACAAGGAAGCGGCAGGAATCAATGCGGGAACACAGTGCGGGCATTCACAAGATGGATAGTACTGTGTGTTGATGAGCTCGAATACAACTTCCCGGGCGAGCCCACATACTTTGCCGGAGGCTGTGATCAGATCTAGATAAGATGTATTTTTCAGCCGGTAATACACATAGCGACCTTCGCGGCGATCTTCCAAAATATCTGCCTTGCGTAAAGTCATCAGATGTTGGGAAATATACGCCTGTCGCCAGCCAAGGGCAGATTCCAAATGACAGACGCAGGCTTCGCCCTGACCAATGGCAAGCAGGATGGCAATCCGTTGTGGAGAAGCGATCGCTTCTATGGGCATGGCAATTTGTTTGGAGATTTGGGGGATAGTGAGCGTTTTCATATTCATAAACCTGAATATACGATAACGACATATTCAATTTTATGAATGTAACAATTGTCATGTCTTACCACGATGGATATCCTGGTGGTGCAGGGACCCTTTTCATGTTTACCACATTCTGCAAGTTATTTGTCTGGGACGAAAACAAGAGCCCGTCATGACAAATGTCATAGTGAGATCACAACGTCTGTCATTGGTCTAACCACGACAGGACTCACTTCTTGTTCTGAACCCTCCTGACTATACTGCGAAGGAATACAAGTACAGAATATCGCTTATCTGCTTTTCAGTCCAGGAGCCTTTGAATGCCAATCACTTTTCAATCCAACAACCCTGACTTTCCCTTGGTTGTATCATTGACACATTTCGGGCGTCGAAGCCTTACCCTAGCCGGCGGCAAGGGTGCAAACCTTGGTGAGCTAATCAAAGCGGGCTTTGATGTTCCTCCGGGATTTGTCATCACCACCGCCGCGTATGACTTGTTGATCCAAACCAGTGGGCTGCAAGCGAACATACAGCAAATGCTTGGTTCGCTAGAAATCGACAATCCCACGTCAGTGTCTGAAATCAGTCAGAAAATTCGCGCTATATTTGAGCGAACGTCCATACCAGATTCGATAAGGGATGAGACGTCAAAAGCATATCGCCAGCTGGATCGGAGTGCAGTGGCTGTCCGTTCTAGTGCCACAGCTGAAGACTTGCCGGAAGCCGCCTTTGCCGGTCAACAGGAAACTTTTCTAAATGTCATCGGCGAACAGGCTTTATTAGACGCAGTCCGCGCTTGCTGGGCGTCTCTTTGGTCGGAACGCGCTGTGCTCTATCGTGCCCGTCAGAACGTGGATCAGACCTCTATCAAACTAGCCGTGGTTGTGCAGGAAATGGTGCAAGCTGATGTAGCTGGCGTTATGTTCACGGCCGATCCTGTCAGCGGGGAACGCGATGAATTGGTGATCGACGCAAGTCCAGGTTTGGGTGAAGCGGTTGTTGGTGGATTGGTCACGCCCGATCATTTCGTGATGAACAAGCGCAGCTTGCGCGTCAAAGAGCGACGCCTCGGCAGAAGAGAAGTCGTCATATGTTCCAAAGCTGGAGGAGGAACCCAGCAAGTAACACCTACCGACAAAAATATTGACTCCGCGTTACCTCCATCCACAGTGCGCCATCTTGCAAAGTTAGGCAAACAAATCGAACGACATTACGGCAATCCACAGGATATTGAATGGGCATGGATCAACGATGGGGCAAGAGCCGGAAAGTTCCTGATTCTGCAAGCACGGCCGATGACTGCCTTGCCGAGTCCCCTGAAAGTGACCGGCCCAATGCGCATCGTGATTCCCATGCTGGCCGAGATGTGGCAGACGCGTCCCTATCCACTTGATATCACCACCTTTACAGGTACAGTCGAACGTGCGGTGGGAAGTTTTCTCGCAGTGATGATTGGCAAGAGCGCACCAGATCCCGATAAAGCACTGGTTGAAGAAGACGGCGTAGTCGTACGTTTCGAGCCACCAGAGGTCCATCCCTCCCCAGCCATTCTTGTGATGCCTTGGCTTGCTCTATGGCGCACGCGTCAGTATGACCCTTCGCAATGGCAGTCTGATCCGATCATCGCGGATGTGTTGGCATGTGCATACGAACTCGAGAAACGTGATTTGTCATCGCTTACCTGGACGCAAAATATCGAGACACTGCACGAGGCACTTGCTCTGATCCCACGCGTCATGAAGTTGCGAGAACAGTATCTTCCAAAAGCACTTGCAGGGTTGGGTACTTTATGGTTCTTAATCGCCCTAGTCCATCGTAATGATTGCTTCGGCCAGTTAATATCTGGGGTCGAAACCAAGACTACCGAGACCAACCGCGCCTTGGAAGCGTTAGCCACACGAATTCGGAACGATGATGGCTTGAGAAAACTGTTTACACAGAATGGACCGAATGAATTGCAAAATGTTTTGCAGCAATCCCAGGCGGGCCAAAATTTCTTGCAAACATTCTCAGCTTTTCTCGCACAGTACGGCCATCGTGAAACTGCACTGACCATTTCACTGCCAGCCTGGAAAGATGAGCCAGAACTTGTGCTAGGAATCTTGAAAGTATTGGCAAGGTCTGAACTAGCCGAGACGGACCGTTATCAGGAGTGGAAACACACACGGGACCAACTGTTGGCAAATTCGATTCTCGGCCGGTTGCCATTGCGGGATCTGTTTCTTACGTCGCTGGCCTATGCCCGTTGTCTGTTTCAAATCCGCGAGGATACACACTTTTATGCAACGTTGCCGCAGCCCATCGTACGGCATGTAGCGCTCGAACTTGGTGGTCGTCTGGAGCAGCTAGGCGCGCTCAACTCAGCCATCGACATCTTCCACTTAAGGCTGGAGGAACTGGAAGGATTGGATAAACCCTGGCCGCCCTCTCACGAAATAATCACGCAGATCAAAATGCTTGTGACAAACCGTGAGTCGAAGCGGGAGGCTCTGGCAAACAAGCCGATGGTAGACCCGCGTCTGCTAACACCACAGTCACAGGATTGGGTCGGTGAGGACGTTATTTTGAATGGATCCCCAGGCAGTCCTGGCGTTGCTAGTGGGCCAGCTCGCATAGTGAAAGATGTCTCTGAGTTTGGAAATCTGCAAGCCGGTGAAGTGTTGATCGCGCCAGCTACCAATCCAGCATGGACGCCGCTCTTTCAACGTGCGGCAGCAGTGGTTGTTGATATGGGCGGTTCCGCATCGCACGCGGCCATCGTGGCCCGCGAATATGGCATCCCAGCGGTTATGGGTACATTCAATGGCACACAGAAGTTAACGGATGGACAATGGATTCAGGTGGACGGCTCGCGCGGCCTTGTATTGACTGCAACGCAAAGTGAATAAAAGGAGCATCTTTCCATGCAATCGATTCAGTTAAAATCTCTCCGTGTGATTGTCATAATCACGTTGATTATGTTAACGATCCAATATGAATTAGGCATGGTTGTAAACTTTTCCCCGAATCTTCCTAAACTTCCTGCTTTTGCTTTTTCACTCGTGGAAATATCGGAGGTTCTCCATCAGGCGGGAAAAGTGGCCCTAGCGCACGCCGTATTGGGCAGCCTGCTTACCCTCTTGTCTATTCTTACTTTGGTTTTATCCCGGGGATCAAAAATTTGGAGTGTACAAATCTTCGGAACATTGGGTTTCCTCTCACTGGTCTTGGCTGCGACCGGAGGTATCTTGTTCACGCTTTCCGGTTTTGAAAATGACGACTATTCGCTGGCGATGGCATCGAACTTCATCCTGGCCTTCATCTTTTATTTTCTCGAATTGTATTTACTGAAACCGAATACTAACACCCAAGGTAACTAATTTAGGTTTGGATGATGAAGAACAAATATCAACAGACAAAAGCCGCCCTCCGAACTGAATTAGAATCAACGCGAAAAACTTTCCACGCGCTGCTTGACTCGATGACAGAAACTGATCTCAGTAAGCGAAGTCGAAGCCCGGGTTGGACCAACGGCGAAATTCTCGCCCATATGACCTTCGGATTCATTATCTTGAATGCCCTGCTTCCGCTAGCCCGTCTATGGGGACGCTTTCCCGAATGGACTTCCAAAATCTTTGCATGGATATTAAATGCCTTCACCATACCATTCAACTGGGTTAATGCGCTTGGCGCTCGGCTGCAAGCTCGGGTGTTTACTTATAGGCGAATTGGCGCAGTATATGATCGGGCCTACGTGTCCCTTATAAATCAAATTGAGAGTATCAAAGACGAAGAATGGGAACGCGGGATGTACTATCCTACCCGCTGGGATTCCAATTTCAATGATTTTATGACAGTCCATGAACTGTTCTATTACCCCATCAGGCACTTCAACTTTCACCTGGGACAGATCGCGCAATAAGTTCGCGACGATGGAACAATACATCCGATTTCTCTTTTCCAATAGGATGATCAGCCTGGCACGTACTGAGAGGGACTTGTATCTTTAGATAATTCGAGAATGGTAGAATGATTCACGCAGGCGCGCAACCGTTTTGCCAGGAGCTTTGATATGGCGAGTTTGGCAACAGAAAAAGACCCGGGTGAATTGAATCAGCAATGGATTTCCGATAACCGCAACGATAAGTCGCAGTTGCAAGAGATCATAGCAGCCAGTGGCATCTCTGTGCGTCTATGGCGATTGTATGCCTATTTCTGGCTTGTTTGTTTGTTCTTCCCCATCCTTTCTCTGATACAAACGCATTCCTCAGGATTTTATCTCTTAATAACGGTGCTGGGCTTATCTGTTTTTGTTTCCGCCTATTTCTCGGTCATGTGGCCCCATCCACTAAGTGATCGGGCGCGTACCCGTTTGAGACTCCCATTAGCCTTAACTCTGATCATAGGTCTCACTGCTCTTGTACTCCTCCTCAGCATACTTAATGGAAGTTCTTTTCTTTGGCTCTTCATCGGTGTCAGCGCGATAGCTGGAATAACGCTTTCGTTTCGAAATGCTTCGATTGCCGTTATAGGTTTGACTCTCCTTACTGTGGCAGCTAACGTAAGCATTGATGGAAGTATTAAGTCAGCCAACTGGCTCCAAATCATACCGCTCGCGTTGCTGGTCCGTGGCTTGGGCCTGGATATGATTGGCTTTGTCCGCCTGTCTGACGCGTTGCGTGAATTACAGAGGGCCCGTGAAGAACTTGCTCGTCAGGCAGTGACGAACGAGCGTTTGCGAATGGCGCGTGATCTTCATGACTTGCTTGGTCATACTCTCTCACTCATTACTTTGAAGAGCGAGCTTGCCAGTCGCCTACTACAGAAGGATCCTCAGTCTGCAACTGAACAAATTCATGAGGTTGAGCGTGTGGCACGCCAGGCCTTGCGCGAGGTGCGGGAAGCCGTGGCTGGATATCGACAGCGAACCTTACGCGGCGAACTGGATGGCGCGCGCCAGATCTTGGAAGCAGCTGGCATTGAATGTACGATTGAATATGAGCCTCAATCGCTTCCACCCGGTATGGACATGGTTCTTGCCTGGGTCGTGCGTGAAGGGGTGACCAATGTGATCCGACACAGCCGCGCGCAACACTGCCTGATTCGTATCACCTCGGCCGACGGGAATGTCCACGCGGAAATCAGCAATGATGGTGATCCGCGCCAGGAAGGTTCTACAGTTGAGCGGGGAAGTGGTCTCTCTGGGCTGGCTGAACGAGTTGCTATCGAGGGAGGCAAACTTGAATTCGGAATGCCAGCAATACCAGCTGGTCCTGGTTTTCGGCTTAAGGTTGAAATCCCCATGAGAACCAATTCAATCATAGAGGCACGATGACAACCAAAATACGAATCCTGCTTGCGGAAGATCAGGCGATGGTGCGTGGTGCCCTGACAGCCCTCCTGGGTCTTGAGGACGATCTTGAAGTCGTTGCGGAAGTATCCCAGGGAGATCAGGTGCTGCCGACGGCAATGAAGACCAAACCTGATATAGCCCTGCTGGATATTGAAATGCCGGGTAGCGATGGATTGAGCGCGGCGCAGGCATTGCACAAGGGCCTTCCATCCTGTCGCATCGTTATTCTCACCACCTTTGGACGCAGTGGGTATTTGCGTCGTGCGATGGAAAGTGGTGCCGTTGGGTTCTTGCTCAAAGATGCGCCAGCATACCAATTAGCAATTGCGATCCGTCGTGTAATGTCGGGTGAGCGAGTCGTTGACCCCGAGCTCGCGCTTTCTGCTCTGAGCGATGGGGATAATCCGTTGACAGGCCGTGAACGTGATGTGTTGAAAGTATCACTCGACGGCAGCAGTATTGCAGACATTGCCGCGCAGCTGTACCTTTCGGAGGGGACAGTCCGCAATCACATTTCTACAGCGATTCAAAAACTCAATGTACATAACCGGATGGAAGCAGCACAGCTTGCGAAAGAACGAGGCTGGCTATAGTCATTTTGTTATTGGATCCAATTCAGTTTACTTCTCCAACCATGAATCCATCTGTGCCTTGAGCGCTTCTCGTTCATCATAAATGGTGCCACCCGAACCCACTAACGATGAAGGAAAACTTTCCCAGGTTGCATCAGGTCCGTAGTGATAGTAAACATCCCACGCAACCCCTTGATAACCATCTACTTGCTCGGCTAACCATTGACCTTTTACAGTATTGCCATCCCAGAAATGCTTCACACGGGGATTAGGCATAGTGGTGCCGTTCCACTCTTCACGTGCATCCGTCCACAACATTGGCAACCAAACCGCATAGACTCGTAATTGTTGTGAAGAATGTTTGGCTGACAATTGATTCTGCACCCAGCGGGCGCCAGCAAGACAAGTACTTCAGGTAGGAGAAACCAGGATAATCAGAAGCGTTTGACCAGCATCGCGATTGAATTGGGTGCGTAACGTATCGATATTCTGAATGTCTGTCAGTGGCTCTTGCCCTGGCGCAATCCGAGGGCGAGTTTTAACCTAAATGCCCAGTGTTACAGTCGCAAGGAGAACCACAATTGCGAATAGGCTACGAAAAGAGGGGGACTTTGCGTTTTGTAGGCTACTTTGCCTACATTTTATGTGGGTGCAGAGAGTCGAGCTCCAAAGCTCCACTTTGAAACCATTGTGTCCTTTACCTTTATGTCCATCGTACTCGCAACACTTTGGCAACACCTGACCGAGATTTAAACAAAAAACTCCTCCCCGATTTAGAGGGGGGCCCTTTAGGGTTCGGCAACACGCCGTGATTTTGGGCATTTTTGCCTTATTTTCAAGCAAAATCGCCTGTTTTTTGAGGTCTTGATAGGGCTCGAACCTGCGACCTCACCGATGTGAACGGTGCGTTCTAACCAACTGAACTACAAGACCTTGCATACTATCTGTCCATTGTGTCTACGTCTCATTTGTCTCACGCGTCCCATGTGTATTGTGTTTGCAACACTTTCAAGAGACTCTACTTGTGTCATAGTAGAATCCCTTAAATAAAAAAATCAGGTGGAGTTACCGCCCAACCGGACATGGGTGTGATTGTAAACTGTCTTTACACGGCAAATCTCCTTCTAGGTTACTGAATGGAGAATCAGCATGGTTTAATAATGTTTATTCGGGGGAAGATCTGATAAACAATCCAGCCAGGTTGAGTCGCACCAACAAAATTATCAACGATCATGGCAACGTACGATATTAGCCATTAGATACCGAACGCTAGCCTGATCATGTTATTTCACCCTAACACTGGCGCCCACCCCCGCGATCAGTAATGAGACACTGATAATGAGGACCACCACGATTGAGTTACGCCCGCCAGTTGGCTGGGCTGGGATTCCGGTAGCGGCCTCAGTTTGAGTAACTGCTGGACTGGGTGTTGAGGAGAGAGATCTTGAGAAAGCAGTTGTAGCAGTTTGTGTAGGAAGAGTCGCGGGCTGCGTGGCTCCTTTTTGGACCAACAGCATCTGCCGCTCATACACGATATCGCTTGCACCCAGGTTATTCCACGTTTGGATTTGCTTGATGGTTGTGCCATACGTGATAGCAATGCTCCACAGGGATTGGCCATATTGCACTTCGTGCAAAACATCTCCATCCGGCCGCGCGGTAATCTTAACAACAGGGATAATGTATTGACCTTTGGAAAGTGGGGCAGGTGTTCCATTAATAGAAGTGGTTCCATTGATGATACTGGGAAGATGGGTCAGAAAGTCCCGCGCCCCGGCTTGTTGCTGCCCGCTGCGAGTCTGCAGCGCCGTTTCGATCACTACATAGATCTGATCCTGCCCCCATTCATCCCTGCTCATGGAGACACCCGCACCAATATCACTTCGATATTCAGAGAGCATGGTATTCGAGTGTTCATCATCGGACAGCCAGGCATCGATTGCACCCTGGGCAGTCATGGAGACGATCCAATTCTCAGAACGATAGCCGTCTTGCGTCAAATCCCCTGCAAGCGGGTATCCTTCCATAATCAGCATTTGTCCCAGTGTCAGACCATACGGACGCCAATGTCCAGTCAGTCCCGCTGCAATACCATCTGCCTGTCTCTGGGCAAGCGCCATGAGGATAGGGTGAGTTGCCAGTGCCGGAAGCCCATACAAGAGCCTCAAGCTATTGATCGCCTCAATGATTTCGGTGGGTGTTGGAGGCTGGATAGCTTGCGGGGTCTCCGTAATCTGAGCCCGGGCATGCGAAACCCCTACTGGCATCGAGAAAAACAGCGTCAATATGAGCACTACAGCGAAAAAATGCTTGAAGAGAGTATGCATTAAGCGACCTCTAGGCTCAATCACATCATTGTCATGATGGGGCCCTGCAGGCTACATGAGCCAGTAGGGCCTTGTTCATTCTAGGGTAACCAGGAGAAAACGTAGCCTCTGAGATTTGACAAGGGAATGATCTGGCAGGTATTCACCTCAATCAAAGCTAGCGTTGGATTTGGTTGACTACTCATACTTGGATCATGAACGCTGACGATCAGCCAATTTCCATCCGGACTCCAGGCGGGAATGGTCGCAATATAAGGATCACCATCTGCCAACTGGATGCGATTTGAGCCATCTAGATCTGAAACAAACAAGCCGTACTTATCGAGCGGTAACATCTCTTCGACAGCTAATCGTTTTCCATCAGGGGAGACCGCTACACTACCGTTGTAGCTGCCCTCAAACATGAAAATGGACTCGCCCGTTTGCACATCCATGTTGTAAAAATCGACGCCATCGCGCGATGGCGTGTTCGTGACAAGATGATCGCCATCCGGCATCCATGTAACCGCATAATTGACCTCGTTATCGTCAGTGAGTTGTTGAAGATTTGAAGCATCAGCATTCATGACCATCACGCGATAGGAGCCGGGCGCGCCGATGAGACCCGAGGAGGGACCACGCGTAATAGCGATCTTACTTCCGTCCGGTGACCAGAGTGGGTTCAAATCCCCTGTCGTTGTTCCTGGCAACCGCGAGGTGTCTCCTGAGGCAAGGTCCGTGACATACAGCCCATCTGCAGGACCTTTAATAGATGGTCCGATATACACCACGCGTTTCCCATCTGGGGAGAGCGAAGGCGCAAACCCAAGCCCAATGGTTTTCAGGTCACTGCCATCCAGCCTGGCAACTGATACCTCATACTGGAAGTCTGGTGACCGCAAATCAGAGATCGCCAGGGTTCCGCTGAGATCAGCCGGTAAAGTGGGATGTGCCTGCAAGGCTTTCAGCCAACTTTCACGATTTATACAAGCGGGACTTTGAGAGGTTGGTATCGTTTGTAGCGCGGGTGGTGTCCACGCTGCCTCCCAGTGACCCATTAATTTGACTGATATGGATTCGACATGCACGGTGATCGGACCTTCTGGCATGGCGCCTCTATAAGAGAAGCCGGAGGTGAATATATCTGAGTAGGATCCAGAGCCGCCTCCTCCAGACCCTGCCAGCGGATTCGACTTATCGAACAGCATGGCGTTCGTTATACCGGTCTTCGATTGCATCTCAAAGGAAAAGCCCGCTTGTTGGGGCAGATTCTCCATTGGAGGCAGGGGATAGGTTGCCCTCAACACACGCAGGGAATGACCATATCCAACATCGATATCTTTATTGATTTCCCAGACCTGCCCGGGCTTGGGATCGGCTCCCGGGTCGAACGTGAAATTGACATCCGCTGGTACAGCAACCATTGCAGCAATAGCGTCGATGACAAGAGTCACAGGTCCGGGCACCATGATGGGCGCGGTCTTGATGGCAAACGGTTGCTGCCCACGCTGATAGGTGAAGTTACTCTTTATGATTGCCTCGGGATCCAGAATGTACGCGATCTCCTGTCCATTCGTATCCAGCAGGTGGAGGGTGTTCATGTCGAACATATCGACCGAACTGAAGCCCGTGTTCTCCCAATGCAAGGTGGCGTAGATCAGGTAGCCATCGTCCATCTGCACGGCGCGATCCAGAGAGAGCGAAATCCCATCTGTCGACAATTTGTCTGTTGATAGCTTTGTGGTGGCGTCCGTTTGCGTCGGTATAGCTGTGGTCGCCATCGGGGTGGAAATCTCGATCACCGGAAAGGCGGTCATGTCGGGCGGAGCCGCCATCAACCGAAACGAGAGTTCCCAATTCTCGGGGGCTTTGCCAGGCAACGCCGAGCGGACACAGGGCATAACTAAAGTTACATTGTTTACGCCGGGAGGAATCACGGGGTATGACATTCTCTGCTGATAGCCCGTCACCCAGCTGGTACCAGTTTGGTCCGTGGGCGAAAGCTCACTCTGTGGGAAACGCAGGAGTACGTCTTTATAACAACCGGGGCTATTTACCTTCGGATTGCTATCCAACATATCCGTAATCAAACCATCGATAGAATACACGACAGTTGTCTGGGTGGAGTCAATCAATACCTGTTCCACTTTGAAGGTGATGCCATCCCGCGTGATCGAAACAGGCTCCGCTAGTACACGGACCTGTCCTTCACTGACCAGACCGATTCCCGGTACATAACCAATCCAGTGTTGAATAGCGGCTCGTACCGCGGGGACACTGATCAGCCCGACGACAAGCACCAGCAGAATAAGAAACACAGTTGCAGAAACTTTCATACGTAGTTGCATGGTTGTACTTTTTCCTTTCTGAATTCGCGCCAAAATACGCGGAGCCAGATCGGTGTTTGCAGCCATATGATCGCGAACTACATGATCTAGGATTTGGGAATAGGTTCTTTTGTTCATTCCTCCATCCTTTCTGAGCCAAGGAGCGAGCGGAGACGCTGACGGGCAGCACTCAACAGCCACTTCACCGTCCCCGGAGGGGAGTCCAACGCTTCAGACATTTCTTTTTCACTCATTTCGAGATAGTAACGCTGGACAATAACCACGCGTTGTCGGGTCGGCAAATCTGCTAGAGCTTCGCTGATCTGCCATTTGAGTGTATTGAACTCCACCTGTTCCTCAACAGCAGCTGCCTCTTCAAGTAGATTCTCCAGTTCAGACGTATCTTTGTCTGTAACGGATCTTCCCTTTTTTTCTCGCTCCATGCAGCTCAACGCTGTGTTGACGACACTACGCATGAAATACGGTTCGAATGGACGTGCCTCATCAAAGCATTTGGCACGTTGGTAGAAACGGATGAAGACATCTTGAACAACATCTTCAGCCATCGGCTCATCACGCAGGATTAGAAAAGCCGTGCGAAGGGCTTTTCCCTGGTAGCGGGCAATTAAGCATTCCAGCCCGCCCATATCGCCGCGTTTCAGGCGACGAATGGCTTGCAAATCTTCCATGTCTGGCTCCATTGTTGCGGGCGCTCACATCAACTATTAGCTATACAGTTCAGTCTAGAAAAAGGTTGGGAATTCCCGTCACTGATTTTTAACGTGTTACCTAGATTTTGCGATTATGGGTAACAAAAACTCACAATACCTATCTTCGATTCTTCCATCACAGCTTGAGAAATAAAGTTCCATTATGTTTAACCATCAGAAGATACCTCCCTAAAGCGGCAATGATCCTCTCTTTTTCTTGTTCAAATAGAATCGGCCACTGTGGATCATAATCCACCACTAGGATAGGAGGATTGAGCTTGGAATAAGCTCCCATATCTTTAATTCCTTTCTCTGTAAACCCATTTTATTTATTCTCATATATTGCGATCCAACCACCGATCTAGAACTTGCATTTGATCCGCTGTGTGAAAGTAATGTTCACCATTTTCCAGAACTTCAAGATCGCAGTGAAATTTGGTTACAAAACGATCTACGACATTCCCTTCAGTCATATTATCTTTTGATCCATGCAGTATATATGTTTGATTCGCCTATTTGATGACCGGATGCTCTCGGACATAGGTGTGATAAAACCAAGATAGTGTTTCTCCCATCGGGGTTGGTACTTCTCCTTTTACTTTAAGTAACTCTTCAGATACATTGAACCATTTCATCATGTTTTGTATCAAGTATTCCATATCAAGAATGGGTGATAAAAATAAGCATTTCCTAAACGATATTTCTTGATATGCGACTAAAGAGAAATATGCACCTAAACTGCATGCAAATAACGATATGTGTTTCCATTTGTGTCTGGCATAAGCGGCTACAAGACTCAAGTCATGGACTCCATTCTGCACAGTACAGGGGAAATTTGAAATCAGACGATCACGGCGCCAGCCATAATGGACCCGATCAAACCTGCCAGTTGTCCTGTTCCCTGGAACATGGCATTTCCAGCCTGAAGTTCTTCTGGCTTAACCAGGCTTGGCACAACGGATATGGAAGGGGGCAGGAAGAAGCCAGATAACAGTCCGAACACCAGGCTGAACGAACATAACATCCATAACTGAATGGTGGCGGTAAAGACGAGAATCCCCAGCAATGAAACCAGCATCACGGTCCGCGGCGAGAAGCGATCAACGATGACACCGCCAACGAGCATAAATATCGCGCGTGGAATTCCAGCCAGCGCTATGACCGTACCTAATATCAACGGATCATTTGTTATCCCCAACACAAGCCACGGCATCGCGATCATAGCAAATTGGTCGCCAATCAACGAAGTAGCTTGACCAAGCCATAGCAGGCGAAGATCCCGGTGGCGAAGTACGTGCACCATAGGATTGATTCGCTTAGGAGATGTAGCAATCGTGTTCATAATAAGTCTCCGACAAAAGTATGATCACCATTTTTTCGTCTGATTGTTAGCTCAATCTCATTGTTCTCTTGAAATCTGGGTTACAGAAATTAGTGTCAGGTTCAAATCCCGGATCTTGTTCAAGGTGCCGTGAAGAGCAGACTGATCGACCGATGCGTTGGTGAGCAGAACTTCACCAGCTTCAAGGTTAGTGATCTCCCAGCCATCGAACCAGTCATGCCAGCACGGATCAAGATGATTTTTCACTCGGATTTCATAGGTCATGTTTTCCACTTTTGACTCCTGTATTTCTTATCAGGATCAGTTTCCGGTATTTGCCTACTTGTTCGTATCGAATGGGATCGGCTTAAGGTCTTGCAAGCACTCGGTGGGTAGATTCCGCACAGCAGCCGCCTCGATAAATTTACTGGTGATCTGCAAAATACAATCCCCAGTTGTGTAGTCGGAAATCGAGTGACCGCGTCCAGATAAAGTCAAAGCCAAGCTGTTGGGCCAGGTCTTCTGCGAACCGGCGACATTTGCCGGTGGATCCAAGGGGTCGAGTTCGCCATTGAAAAGCAAGACGGGAACTTGAGAGACAGGTTGGTCGCTGTCACCTTCAGGGGCAATCCCCTTCGGCAGGTATTTGCAAACCAACGCATATTTGGTAGCCCGGAAAAGATTCCATCCCAGCAAATAGGAGCCCTGCCCCAGACGGGATACCTCCTCTGGTGAGAAAGCTGCCCATTTTTCGTTGCATTGAATACTATAGCCCATCATCAGCGAAGTCCAATCACCCCACGAAGCATCCCCAAACGTTTTCCAATCGTCCAGAGCGTAAGCCCGGTGGATTAAGCGCGGCAAAGCAGCTGCCCGATTTGCGTCTCGGGTCATATCCTCCACCTTTGCCGCCAAAAGATCACGCGTTAATGTCAGGGTACCGCCCTCCCATTCTATAACGATGGGATTCTTATCTAACCTTTCCAGGAGCCTAGCAAATTCTGTTCTTACGTTGGGAAAAGCGGAATGGCAAGCAGGATCACTTTCACAGCGGGAAAATGTCGCGTCGAGCGCCTGCTGCGCGTTAGCTGCCTGCCGTTCCCAGATAGGGATATTTCCCAATGAACCGGACAAAAGAACGACGCTGCGTACATGTCCCTCATGCTGGCGTAAATAGTACTGAGCTGCAGTTGTTCCATAGGATCCTCCAAATAAATTGATCTTTTCGTAGCCGAGCGCCTGGCGCACTTCGTCCAGATCATCCATGGCAATCGAAGTGGTGTAATAACGCATATCCATATCAAGCTTCGGTAGTTGCGCTTTTATCCAATCCGCATATGCTTTTTCCAGTTCACTAGGGCTCAGCCCGGACCAATCAGGCGTGGTGGGACCGGCGACTTGATTCGATCCGCCGGTTCCCCGCTGGTCAACCAAGACTAAATCGCGATCCTTCTGGATGTAAAGAAATAATTGTATATTTCCAGTATCTGTTGTTGCAGGAATTCCGGGTCCTCCGGAAAGGAGAAAAACCGGATCCTTTGCTGGTTCAGGACTGGTAGATTTAATGACAGCGATCTTCAAATTGATCATCCGACCCGTGTGGGTATCCCGATTCTCATACACCGGCAGCGATCCACATTGGGCAGATTGTCCTGCAATAGTACACGGGGTCAGCGCCTGGAGCTGATTCGATTTAACACAACTTGGCAGTAGAACCAACAGCAGTGCAACCACAAAAATCATTTTTGATTTCATATTTCCTCCACAGGAATAGGTTAACGGGATTTGCGATTTTTTTCTTATCTTCATGGATATTGAATAATCGGTATTTCCACATAGGAAGGATGGTTTGTATCTCTAAATACCTGGACAATCGGTGTGGGAATCAGGACTGGCGTGTCGAAGTTCCCAGCGTCCGCAAACGCCAACGTGAGGCGGGTTCGTTTTCCCGGCGGGAAATGCCAGGCTGTCGGGTATTGAAATAGTAACCATGCTTTCCATGGAACTCATCTTATCGCTGGCGCGGGGGATTGTCCTCTATCAAAAGATAGGATTTGAGGATTGTTTTTTTTATTGAAGGAGGGGATTTATTAATAAAAAAACAACCGCTCTTTTAGAAGCGGGTTGTTCGATAGAGTGATTAGTTTTTAAAGCAGGTTCTGTTTCCTGGCGATGGCAATCGCCTGCGAACGAGTACGCGCCTGCAGCTTTTCCAAAATATGATGCACGTGAAATTTGACTGTGCCTTCCGATAAGACTAGTGTTTCGGCAATTTGCCGATTCGAGCAGCCTTCAGCCAGCAGTTGTAGTACTTCACGTTCGCGAGATGTCAGCGGCTCTACGATATCTGTCGATTGAATTCTAGAAACAATTGCTGGGCTCTTGCCTGTAAAGCCGCTCAATAGCTTTTGGACGTAGGATTTATGTTGGGAAGAACCGCTACGAAGATAGGAGCTTAATAGGTTCTGCATTGGTTCATGCTCATCCAGAAATATTCGCAGGTAGCCTTCAGGCTCTGCGAGAGCTAAACTTTTCTGCAACAATTTCAGCGCCTGTGAAATGTTTCCGTGGGCTTGCGACGCGAGCACCTGAAGGTTGAGAATCTCGATGAGGCGTCCGAACCTCTGTCCTGTTTCTGCCTCTGAAGCCAGGTATTCCAAGGATTGGATGCCAGTATCGAGTTGCCCTTCGGCGATCAGAACGCGCGCATGAGTTATTTCATCCTGTTCGTCATTAATGGAGAAGGTAGACTTCAGACGGGCACTCGCTTGTTGCTTTTGCGCCCATTGAGATGCCCTTGGAAGCTGGTCAGTCGCCAGCCAGAATCCAACCCAGGCTGCAGTTAAATCACTCACCACCTCGCTGAAGGGTGTGTGTCCTCTAATTGATTCATTTGCGGCATGAAGCATTTCCTCCGCTTTCGATAGTTGTCCTTGCGCCTGATACACGCGGCCCAGCAAGGCATAGCAATTGCAGATGGAGGTGGGATTAACCCAAGGTTCACAAAGCTCCAGCGCATGCCGGCCAAGATTTTCTGCAGACTCCAATTCATTGCGCTCCCGCAGATTATCAGCCTGACCCCGATACACCAGTCCGGAAAGAGTCACGCGCTGCGGGTTGCATCTTTCAATATAAGCCTCGCCTTCCTGCAACATCTCATCGGACTCGCGCAGCCGGCCCTGGATCCGGTAGAGTTTTGAAAGGAGCGACAAAGTTGGAGCAACGATGTTTGTCGCCTCTGCTCTAATGGACACGTTCACACTTTCTGTCAATGTCTCGAGTGCCTGTGGAAGACTCCCTTGAATAAAATATGCTCTACCGAGCAAGTATTTTGCAAAAGCGCGGTGGGCAGGATTTTCCAGTTGATAAACGTCTAGCGCCGAATGAGCCATCTCGATTGCGCCGGCGGTATCTGCGTGCATATCCGCCACAAAGGCGCGCAGGCATGCAATATGTCCGCGCCATGCATCCTGAAGGATAGGCTGATGGTCTTGATGGATGTTTTGTTCAGCAGTCTGTAATAACGGCTCGATCCGTTCCACATCGTTGGTAAACAGAGCAGACCAGGCTTGGGCAATACAAAGCCATGGATGGGTGGTGGCAATTTCGGGTGGAAGCTGGTGGATCCAATCTAAGAGTGAGCCAATCCCGTTCTGAGCAATGAGATGCTCGACCAGTCCATCAATCAACCTGCATGCCGTGTCATAATCCCTCGCGGAAAGTGCATGGCTAACGGCTTCGAATGTCTGGTGATTACATCGATACCATTCCGATGCTCTTAAATGCAGGGCGGAAATATCCTCAGGATGCTGTTTTTCAAGCCTGGCATGCAGAAGGTCTGCAAACAAGTGGTGATAACGAAACCAGTTCCGTTCAGCATCCAGTGGCACCAGAAATAGGTTCGCCCGTTCAAGGTATTCCAGGATTTGTTGACTCGAGCGGGCAGGACTCGCAGACGGTAATCTGGTTACAGCATCACATAAAGGTCCACTGAGATTTTCCAGGATAGAAGTTTGAATCAGGAAACTTTGGATCTCCTCTGATTGGTTATGGAGAACTTCTTCAACGAGGAAATCCAGGATATAGCGGTGGCTCCCCGAAAAACTCTTTACAAACAAAGCAGTGTCAGATTGACTCGTCAGAGCCAGTGCTGCCATCTGTAGCCCGGCTGCCCAACCTTCGGTGCGATCTAATAAACGCGAGATATCCTCTTCAGTTAATCCGAGTGCCGTAATTTGATTGAGCAGCTGGGTAGTTTCCTCCATTGTGAATTGGAGATCTCGCGCACGGATCTCTGTCAATTGTCCGCGAGCGCGCATCCGTGCCAAAGGTAAGGGAGGGTCCGAGCGTGTCAGGATCACCAGATGAATATTGTTCGGTTGATGCTCCAGAAAAAAAGCCATACCTTGATGAATAATAGGGTTGGAAATGAACTGGTAATCATCCAATACGAAAGTGATGTTCTCCTCTTGTTTGGCTAGTTCATTGATCAGAACACCCAGGATGGTTTGAAAGGGAGGCGGCGGAAAGGAACCTAGCAGAGCACCAGCTTGACTATTGCTGCCTATAGCCTTGTTGATAAGTGCAGCGATGACATAGCTGAGAAACTTACCTGGATCGTTGTCCCCATCATCCAGGGATAGCCAGCCTATGGAGGAACAACTGGTTCCATTCTCAAATACGCCACCGGCTATCCCGTCTATCAGCAGCGTGGTCTTTCCATATCCTGCCGGGGCGCAAATCAATGTTAATGACCGCCTCAATCCTTCCGTCAAGATATTAAGCAAACGCGGACGTGACACCAGGTGAAGGCGCGGTCGTGGCAGCGCAAGTTTCGTCTGGATCAAAGGATCTAAAGTTTGCGTGGAGACTGCCCCAGGTGTAGGCGTCTTTTTGGACAATGTTGATACCCTTTCAGCCCATTGGAAAGACGATTCATGACAATTCGACAGTCTCATTATATTCCGTTTGGATGGGGATTCCACAAACCACGCCTGGATAATTCGCTACTCGTCACATATCAAATTCTATCTTTCGATAGAAGACAAGCGAATGGATTGTTGGTACGATAGGGGAAAGGATAGAAAATGAAAAAGGTTATTCTAGCAACCAAACGCGATTGGAATTGGAAAGTATTCTTTGTGCTCCTCGGTTTGATCATCCCAGCCTCTTTTGCCATTGTGCCCTATAGCCTGCACCTGCAGAATGTCTCATTTGGATGGGATGTCCTTGTACTAGACCGGCTTGTCAACAGCATCCTACCACTCGGTCTGCTCGGTGGAATCGGTCTAGTGCTGGCGCATCGGATTGGACTTGGCATGCCATTTGTGGAAAGGTGGGTCAAGCGCGAACCCATTCCTTATAGCTTTCGCAGCATAGCAGCCATTGCCTGGATCACGGCTGTCATTCTTGTACTATCGAGCCTGTTCTTGCACGCTGTTGTATTTGACCCACCGCTTAATACCATACTTGAGCAACTGGGTCTTACCATGCCCAAGGGAGCCGATACACCTCCTCTGTATGGATTCCTGGCAGCACTCTCGGCTGGAATTACAGAAGAGGCCCTCTATCGCCTATTTGGTCTGTCTTTGCTTGCATGGTTAGGCGGATTGCTCTTTCACGATTCTGATGGAAGACCAAAACCGATCGTGTTCTGGACAGCCAACATTCTCTTTGCACTGGCGT
>Ga0065707_10081910_pt1 | contig 29938 bp, 27 predicted proteins | sample SwiRhicommuniRL3_FD_59094 | JGI IMG/M metagenome (GOLD analysis project Ga0065707, IMG submission 59094) | Switchgrass rhizosphere bacterial communities from Rose Lake, Michigan, USA - RL3 v2 (version 2) | ecosystem: Host-associated > Plants > Roots > Rhizosphere > Soil | place: East Lansing...
GGCGGGAGGCCGCTCGGGGTCGGCGGGCCGCGGCCAGCGGCGCTGCAGGCCGGCTCGCGCCCGTTTGAGTGCGCTGTTGGCCGATTCGATGGTCGAGTCCAGCATGTCGGCCACCTCGTTCGCGTGGAATCCGAGCACGTCACGCAAGATGAGGACGGCGAGCTGGCGAGGCGGCAAGATCTGAAGAGCGGTCACGAAGGCTAGCGAAATGGATTCGGTCTGTTTGTAGCGCGCCTCCGGGCCGGGCGTCACGTCGAGTCCACCCTCGAAGAGGGCGTCGGGATAGGGCTCGAGCCAGACGACCTCGCCGAGTCGGGTCGGTTCAGGCGGTTCAACTCCGGGGACGTTCCACTCCTTTGCGGGTCTTCGGCTGGCCGAGCGCCGCATGTTGAGGCATCGGCTAGTGGCGATCTGGTAAAGCCAGGTGCGCAGCGAGGCGCGCCCCTCGAACGCTCCCAGGCCTTGCCACGCAGTCAGCAGCGTGTCCTGCAGGGCGTCCTCGGCATCCTGGAATGATCCGAGCATCCGATAGCAGTGCACCTGCAGCTCCCGACGGTAGCGCGCTATCGCCTCTCTGAACGCGTCGCCGTCGCCGGCGCGCGCCCTGCTGATCAGGTCGGCTGTCACTTCCATCCTCGCATCACTTCTCTCGGGCGCAGAGTCTTCCATAACGATATAGACACCTGCCGAGGGATGAACTGGGCGGTCGGAGGGCGCCCAGTTTCTCGACCTTGCGGTGTCTATACCTTCGACGGATTTGACCTTACCAACGAAGCGGGCGGGTGTGACCGCCCGGGCACAGAAAGGAACGCAAGATGATGTTGCAAGACAAGGTTGCGGTGATCTACGGAGCCGCAGGCGCGATCGGGGCCGCCGTCGCGCGCGCTTTTGCGCAAGACGGGGCCAAGGTTTTTCTTACGGGGCGACAGCGGGCGTCCGTGGAAGCAATTGCCAACGAAATCCAGGCGGCCGGTGGATCCGCCAAGGCGACGGAGGTCGACGCTCTTGACGAGCAGGCCGTGGACAAGCATCTGCAGTCCGTAATCGACGTGGCGGGTCGGGTCGATATCTCGTTCAACGCGGTCGGAATCTCGAATGCGAAGGCTCTGGGTGTGCCTCTGGTCGAGCTGGATCTCAAGCAGTTCTCGCTGCCGATCACCGGCTACACCACGTCGTACTTCCTGACGGCACGCCTCGCCGCCAGACGGATGGTCCCGAACAAATCGGGGGTGATCATGACCGTCACCGCACTCCCCGGGCGGACGGGCACCCCGTTGAACGGAGGCTACGGTTGCGCGCAGGCCGCCAAGGATGCACTCACGCGAGACCTATCCACCGAACTCGCACCTCAAGGCATCCGCGTGGTCAGCCTGCGACCACACGGCATGCCGGAGACAAAGACGATGAGGGAAGCCTTCGAGCTCAAGGCATCCCGCACGGGCACGACCTGGGAACAGTTCCAAACTTTTCTCGCGAACTGGAGCCACCCGCGACGGGTCATGACGCTCGAGGAAATGGCAAACATGGCGGCGTTTTTGGCTTCCGATAAGGCGAGCGTGATGACTGGAACCACCGTGAACTTGACCATGGGGGGCGTGGCTGACTAGCGGCCTTGGCGACATCCGCAAGGATCGAGCGCTTCCCTCCGTAGCCGGTCTCGGCCGCCCCCTCGGGCGGCCTCTTTCATTGTCCGTAGGGCCTGACGCGATCCACTCGCGCCTGAGCGCACGAGAGCAGCCCTGTGGTGGTCACCGTACACGTACTCGCACAAACACTGCAGGAACAGCGTGTAGCAACTGGCGACCGACTTCCACAACGTTCTAAAATCCGGACGCGAACAAACGCACCGCGCGGGCGCTCCTATCCATTGCGCTCACAATCGCAGTGACTTTCTTTGACGCCCTCGGATAGTGTGCCCGCGAAATAGGCGGCGGCGCTGGTCGCCGCAAGCGGACTCATCGCACACGGATGTACGACCGCGAATCGGTGAGCGTATTTCACTTGCTTCGCTGAATTCTGCAGGTTGAGAAATGCGAGCTGCTCATGCAGTCTCCGACCATGCAAGCCAACCACGACAGCGAAGTCCATGCTCAACTCCCACCCGGTCAACGCGCCATGGCGGACTTTCCGCGTTTCGGAGTCGTGGCGTTCTCAAAGCGACCATTGAAGAGTAGGGACATACGGCTGGAAATTTCCGGCGCGCGCGAGCGACCCATTGTGCTGACCGCGATCGAACTCGCTACGCTTCCCCGAATTACGCTCACGGCGGACTTTCACTGCGCCGCAGGCTGGAGTCACCGGGCCCTTACGTGGAGCGGCTTTCTCTTCCGAGATGTGTGGGACATGTTGATCGTGCCGAACGCGCAGCCCGCCAGCGAGCATCGATTTGTCGTACTGCGCTGTCAGGACGGCTATCGAACTGCATTGCCGCTTGCAGATCTCCTCGCCCCAGACGTATTGATCGCAGATCGATTGAACGATCAGCTATTGACGGTCGAGCATGGCGCACCCCTCAGACTCCTTGCGCCGGCACACTACGGATACAAGAGCGCCAAGCATCTCGATCGCATCGAGTTGCGCGCTGATAATCTTGGTTACCGCCCACTGTTGCCCCGACTGTTGGATCACCCTCGCGCGCGCGTGGCGCTCGAAGAGCGCGGCCAGTTTCTGCCAGGATGGCTCTTGCGCTATCTCTTTCGACCGTTCATTGGACCGATCATCCGCAAGCTCAACCTGGCAGCAGCGGGCGATAGCACGAATCCGCACGATCGGTTCCCCACCGCAACCTGACTTATCTCACCCGCACCCGGATGGGGACTGCAGGAACAACGTGTAACGCTTCTCCGAACTCACCGGCTAGCAGGACTTGTCTCCGACGCCACACTCGAACATTGCCCTATTCGTCTGCCGATGCGGAGCGCGTCTCCTTGATCACCACGTCGTGCGCGCCGCCTTCATGGATGCTGACTGCCGAGGCCAGCGTCAGGCGCGCGGTGCGCTGCAGTTCGGCAATCGTCAGCGCTCCGCAGTTGCACATCGTCGAGCGCACCTTGGCCAGCGTGGTCTCGAGGCTGTCCTTCAGTGGACCGGCATAGGGAACATAGCTATCGACGCCTTCTTCGAACGCGAGGTCGTTCTTCTTGTTGCCGCCACCGACATCGTAGCGTTGCCAGTTGCGTGCGCGGTTGCTGCCTTCACCCCAGTACTCTTTGACGATCGTGTGGTTGAGTCGTAGCTTGCGGCCGGGCGCTTCGTCGAAGCCGGCGAAATAGCGGCCCATCATTACGAAGTCGGCACCCATCGCGAGCGCGAGCGTGATGTGATAGTCACGCGTGATGCCGCCGTCCGAACAGATCGGTACGTAGATTCCCGTTTTGTCGAAGTACTCGTTGCGGGCCCCGGCGACCTCAATCAGCGCCGTCGCTTGACCGCGACCGATGCCCTTTTGTTCGCGAGTAATGCAAATCGATCCGCCGCCGATGCCGACCTTCACGAAGTCGGCGCCTGCCTCGACTAGATACAAGAAGCCTTCGCGATCGACGACATTGCCGGCGCCGATGGGCGTCTGGTCGCAGTTCTTCTTCACGAACCCAATCGTGTCGGCTTGCCATTCCGAATATCCGTCCGACGCATCGATGCATAACAGATCGACCCCGGCTTCGACTAGCGCTGGGACGCGTTCGGCTTGGTCGCGTGAGTTGATGCCCGCACCGACGATGAGGCGCTTTTGATCATCGACGAGCTGCAGTGGGAATTCTTGTGCAGCGTCGTAGTCCTTGCGGAACACGAGGTAATGCAGGCGACGCATCTCGTCGATTACCGGCAAGCAGTTGAGCTTATGCGACCAGATCAGATCGTTGGCTGCTTCAAGATCAAGGCCAATTTTCCCGCAGGTCAGCGCATCGAACGGCGTCATCAGCTCCGTGACCGACTTGGTCGGCGGGGTCTTGCCAGGGCGATAATCTCGGCCAGTCACCATGCCGACCAAGCGGCCGGTGGGCGTGCCATCTTCGGTGACTGCGATCGTCGAGTGGCCCGTGGTTTCGGTCGCTGCCAGCACGTCCGCGAGTGTTGCCGACGGGCGCACATTGCTGTCGCTGACCACGAAGCCGGCTTTGTGATTCTTTACGCGACGGACCATCTCCGCCTGTGACGCGATGGATTGCGAACCGAAGATGAATGCCAGTCCGCCGCAGCGCGCGAGCGCGATCGCCATCTTGTCATCGCTCACCGCCTGCATCATCGCCGCGGTGATCGGGACATTGATTGAAAGCGGTGGCGAGCTACCCTTGGTGTAGCGAACGATCGGGGTCTTCAAATCGACACGGGAAGGAATGGTTCCCTTGCGCGTCAGATTCGGAATCAACAAGAATTCGCCGAAGGTCCGACTCGGCTCGTCGTATAGGTGCGCCATGGACCAATTTACGGTAAAAGCGCGATTTATTCAATCGCCGGTATCGCTCCAGAGCCGTGAGCAAGTTGGTTCAACACTTGGCTGGTAACACCTTCCAAGTCGGGTGATTCGTCGTATTTGAACTCGAAGACCCAGCCGTCGCGCGAAAAAACGGCTTGGCGTCCGAGGAATCATCGGTTCAATGGATGATGGCGATACTGCGTGGCGCTGCATGTCCACCGGTGGGCGGATCGAACCAACCGAGAAGCGTGCCGGCCTCCACGACATCGTGCGTGCGCGCTTCGCGGACGCCGAAGCCCGCCGCTGCAACGACCCGTCCGTTCTTCAGCACGGCGACAGCGACGCCGGGGACCTTGTAGTGAGCCACGCGTCCTGCAACGACCAGCGAGGCGGTGCGGCGTCCGGCTCGAACACGGTAGGCCGCAGCCCCGCGTGCAATGAGGCCAACAGTTCGTCGGCAGATCGATCTACTGCCTCGCCATGCGCTCGGTTCGATACCAACGCTGGTTGCTCCTCTTGCTCGAACCCGAAGCGGGACTGCAGGAACAGCGTGTAGCCCCTCCTCGTCACCTTGTTCTTTCGCCCGGACAACATCTTCGGCGATGATCACGCCCCAAGATGGGAGGGCGCTGGAACGTTGTCCGCACGAGGTACCAATGGAGCTTCAATCAAACGTGTTCGACGTGTGGGTATTCCGACGAACACCTTCCCGCAGCGTTGAATACCTGCTCCTTCACACGTCGCAGGAGAAAGCGGATCGCTGGTTCAACGGTGGGCGTTTCTGGCAGGTGCCGAGTGATATGACCGAGCCGTCGGAGCGGATCGTTCCGGCAATCGCGCGGCGCTTGCGAGAGTTCGGTCTCAAGCCGAATACCGTCTGGGCGGCCGAGCATGTCTACACCATCTACAACCGCCGATTCGACTGCATGCAGATCATTGCCGTCTACGCAGCGGAAGTGAGCGCAGAAGGCGTTGAACTCAACCCTGCGGAACATGCGGAGTATCGCTGGTGCACGTACGAGGAAGCCCACGACCTCGTCACGTACCGGGGCCTGAAGGACGGCCTTCGTTCAACAAAGGAGTATGTGACCGGCAAGGTCGGTCCGCCTCGGGAGCTTCAGTTGCTGTGAGGACCACGCCGTGGGGGCGTGTCGCTTCCCGGCCGAAGGCATCCTTGACCGCGTCACCTTACCCGTATTCGTATGGCAACTGCAGGAACAGCGTGTAGGGCTTCTTCGTTGCAGCCTGTTCTGCCCGCACCTGAGTATAAGGAACGCTGCGCGCCACCAATCTTGCGGGTGGCGCCGTTCCCGGACTTGACCCATACCACAACAGTGACATTACTGAATTTGCAAAACGCTAGTGCGTCAGTTCAGAATTTGGCGAGGAACGCGCTCCAACCGTTGACCGCCCGAGGAGGGACCAGTGGCAAACTCCCAGAAGGCGAGCGACCGCACGCTTGCCGGAAAGTGTTTTTGTGGGAGCGTCCACTACGCCGTCGCGGACGAATTCATCTACGCCGCCAACTGCCACTGCTCGAACTGCCAGCGTACGACTGGTTCAGCCTTCAAGCCGTTCGCAGGCATAGAGCGAGACAAGCTGGTCGTCACCAAGGGCGAGGACGACCTAATGATCTTTGGCGACGAAAATGGCAACAACACGCACTGTAGGGCGTGCGGCTCGCTCCTCTATTCGGTCGTTCGCGCTGGCGTCTTTGTTCACGTCGCCATGGGAACGCTCATCGACGATCCGACGATCCGCCCGACCAAGCACATTTTCGTCGGCTCCAAGGCACCGTGGTTCACGATCACTGATGACCTGCCTCAATACGAAGAGCACGTGGTTGTCGCCCCACCTGCCGGCCGATAGGCTTGCTGCCCTCAGTTCAGAGACATCACGCTCTCATTCATGAAGCTTTACTATTCGCACAATCTCAATCCACGCGTCGCGGTCGCAGTAGCTCGGTATCTGCACTCTCCGGTGGACTTCGTCCGCGCAAGTCCTCGGCACCCGGAGCATGAACATGCTTTCCGCGCGGTCAATCCCAATACTCTGGTACCCGTGCTGGTAGAGGACGATCGCACACTGTGGGAAACGGACGCGATCGCTTGCAGGTTGTCCAGCATCGCGAAGTCCGACTTCTGGCCGACGGACGATCGGGCACCGGAGCTTCAGATGTGGATCAGCTGGAGCACGCATCACTTCACCAGGGCGGCGAGCGCATTCTATTGGGAGTTCGTGGTCAAACCGACCTTCGGTGATACATCGGTCGACACTCGAGCGCTGGAGGAAGCGACACGTGAGTTTCACCGATTCGCGACGGTGCTCGAAGAAGTTCTGTTGAACCGAATTTGGCTGGTCCACGACACGCTGAGTTACGCCGATTTTCGCGTAGCGACAGCTCTGCCATTTGCGGATGCGTCGAAGTTACCTGTTCAAAGGTACCCGCGCGTCATGGCCTGGCACGAACGACTCTGCCAGTACTCGGCTTGGAGCAACCCCTTCGAGGGACTGGCCTAGAGTTGGGCACATGTGCCCAGTTTTCGGGACTACCGGCCCGGTCATTGCACGATTTCGTTCACCATCCGGAGGACAACAACATCGAGGCCGCGGGGTACGACTACAGCCAAAGTGTTCTGAGATCAGTTTCCGTTCGGGAATCACCTCACACGTACGCGCACCGGGATTGCAGGAACAGACCAAATCTCATCTCCGGAATTATCTGCATCCGCTGATGACAGCTGAGGGCTCCGGCGTGCTGCTGAACATACACGAAGCGGTGGCTTGGACCCGAAGTAGCCCTTCGATAAATTTCCGGACGTGATGAGCCTCAGTCCCCAGCGAGCATTGATACGACGATCTTGGACTTCAGAATATCCGTCGGTCGATCAAACTGGCGCGCATCCCATCCAGCCAAGCGGGCCGCCTCAACGACGTTCTCCCGGTCATCAAAGAAGGTTGGCTTCTCACTGGGGCGGTTGAGAAGCTCTTCGATTCGGGCGAAGAACTGCGGATTGGGTTTCAAGACGCCGAGCCGGGCTGAATTGAAGATATCTTGAAAGTACCGTCCGAAACCCATCGTATTCATGAGATAGCTGGCACGGACGGATTCTTGATTCGTGGCGATGAAAAGGCGGACGCTTGGACAGACGTGCAGACGCTCGACGTAAGGTAGCAAGCCGGGAGTCGTAACAGCGTCCCTTTCCATCCAGTAGTCGATCAGTTTCTGAGGGTCGCCGTCATAACCGATCGTCGGCAGCACTTCTTTCAGCGCTTCATACAGGCTCAGCTTTCCAGTGAGGACTTCAGACTCGAAGACCGTGCCTATGAAACATTCACGAAAGTCCGTGCGGCTGATACGGAAGTCAGTTTCCAGCTGCTCGTCCCAATGCCGGCCAAATGCGGGCTTGGCGTGGTAGCCGTGTACGAGAACGCCGTCTACATCGAACGGGATGTCAGCCATCGTATTGGGCCGAATGGTCACCTTGTAAGCGGTGGAAGTTTACACGAAGAGCAACAATTGCCCCGAAAGCGGTCATCGCACGCGAATGCGTACCCAGACCGCAGGAACAGACCAAATCCCTCTCCGCAAGCGGCCACAAAACTGCTAGGTCCCATCGCCTTTGGCGCTTGATAACACGCAAATTCGGCGAGTCATGCAACCTTGAGCCGCAGAATCGAGACCAATACAGCGACTGCACGGGGAAGCAGCCGAGAAACGGGAGTGGGAGGAAAGTCATGGCCAATCGGCGCGACTTCTTGTTGGGAGCGGCCAGCGGTAGCCTCGTTACAGCGGCACTCGCGGGTGGCGACCGGGCTGAGGCGCAGGGTTTGGGGAAGACACCGACAGGTTTGCGGGCACATCTCGCGAACGAAATGCGCAACGCCCTGATTCCCGGCATGCAGGTCGCGGTGGTTCGGCAAGAGGAAGTTGTGTTTCTCGATACCTTTGGATTCGCGGATATCGAGAATGCGGTGCCCGCAACGAATGCAACGCGCTTTCAAATTGCCTCCTGTACCAAGGCTTTCATTGGTGTGGCAGTGATGCAGTTGGTCGAAAGCGGAGAGCTGGACCTTACCGCACCCGTCTCGCACTACCTGGAAGGTTTACCTACGACATGGCGGGCCGTGACCATTGGTCAGATCGCCACGCATACCTCCGGGCTGCCTCATATAGAGAGCAACCTGGCCACGTTTCGCCTTGTCGTTGATGGCGACGCAGATGCCTCATGGGCGAAAGTTCAGACCTTGCCGATGGAGTTCACGCCCGGAGAAAAATTCAGCTACAACCAGACGAACTACGTGCTGCTCGGCAAGCTTATTGACGTCCTCAGCGGCGAGCCATTCATTCAGTTCATCCAGAAGCATCAACTCGACGTTGCCGGCATGCCTCGCACGGTTTTCGGAGATGATCACGACGTCGTCTTGCACAGTGCCCGAACGTACACACCCTATGCACTGGTCGACGGAAAACCTGAGCGAACGAACACGCGGTACAAGACCTATATCGAGTTTATCGCGGCATCGTGGGCGTGAACATCGGAAAGAGTGCGACGACTCCGATGCCACGAGCCATCGATGACTACGTGAGCTGCCTGCGCACCGTACGCCAGGTCGCCGACTACATTGTTGTGAACGTTTCCTCGCCGAATACTGCTGGTCTGCGCGACCTTCTCGAGCCACTGCTCTCGGCCTTGCTCGATGAGAGACGACGAGCGCCGTCTGAACGCATCCGCGCTGTGCCGCTACTGCTGAAAATCTCACCTGATCTTTCCGGCGCAGCGTTGCAGGATATTGCCGCGCTAGTGAAGCAGCTCCCGCTGGATGGCATCATAGCGACCAATACCACACTCAGCCGTCATGGGTTGGAAACAGCGTCGAGCATACCCGCCGGTGGTATGAGTGGACGGCCTCTGCGGCCCCTTGCCCTCGACACCATTTCAAGGATGCGTGGATATCTTGGCCCTGCTTTTCCGATCATCGGCGTCGGCGGCATCGACTCAACCGGCTCGGCAGTGGCAATGCGCGCCGCGGGAGCCGATTTGGTTCAAATCTACACTGGCCTCATATATCGCCGCCCTGCTCTAGTTTCCCATTGTGTCCGTGCCCTCGGATCATCTGCTGGCACTGCGTCGACGGCCTGACGAGGAATGCCCAAATCGATCATCTCACGCGCACGCGCTTCCAAACCGCAGGAACGGCACAAACCGCTTCTCGGTTGCAGCCTGTGTCGGCGTTTATGTCACTGACATAAACTGAGGGACCGTCTCGCGTACCCGTCCATGCCTGGGATCCGGACTATGGACCGGTACCGCCCATTCGGACCCGTTTGACTGTTCTGATGGCGGGTGTAATACTGAATGTATTACGAAATTCTCGGTGGCTCTCCATGGCGACCCGAACGGTACGACTCGACCCAGAAGCGGAGCTTGTGCTGGCGTCTCTCACCAAGGCGACAGGGTTGTCGATTTCCGAGGTGCTGAAGCGCGGATTGATGGCTTACAAGGAGCAAGCGCAAAACGCACCGGCGAAGAACGCGCCCTATGACTTATTTCAACGGCTCGATCTCGGCCCCGGCGGCTACGCACGTGCTGCCGCCAAGGACGCGAAGGTCGCTGTCAGGACTGCAATTGCGCGCAAGCACGGCAAGTGATTCTGCTCGATACCGGGCCGATAGTCGCGCTCTTCGACCCCGCCGATGATGTACATCGACCATGTGTCGATGTTCTCAAGTCCATCGCCGAGCCGCTTGGGACAACAACGCCCGTTCTCACTGAGGCATTTCACCTGTTGTCGCCCGGCAGCGTCGGCGCCGCAAATCTCATCCAGTTCATCGCGGATGGAGGACTGGCCGTGTGGTTTCTCGATCCGGAGACTCTAGATCGCGCTTTTGAATTAATGCGGCAGTATGCCGACCATCCAATGGATCTGGCAGATGCCTCGCTCGTGGCTATCGCGGAAGCGGAGAATCTCCACAAGGTGTTTACGATCGATCGTAGAGATTTCGCCGCGTACCGCATAAAACGAGGCCATCGATTGCGCGCGTTCGAACTCATTGAACCGACCAAGACGCGGAAGTAGCGGCGACGAAGAGGCGCGTGCAGCGAGTCGCCCAGCAGCTGGGCGAGTAAAGCTCCGAGCGATCTTATGATCCCCCTGCTTCTCGCTAGCGCTGCGTATTCTCTGTCACCGCACTCGTACGTGCACCCTGACCGCGGGAACATACGTAATCCCTTCCCCAATGGACCCTGAAGCCCACGCCTTACGGCCTCAATTCGACTACCGATTTTGCTATCCCCAATCAGACTAATTTTCCTTAACGCCCGAGAGGTAAAGCTGATGATTCCACTATCCAAGGTCCAGGGGATCAGCGTATGAGAGGTTAAGCCAGGGCATCTCTTTAACGTCGATTCCGCCTATCATGTACGCCGCGACGTCGCTAGTACGCCCGATCAAGTGCCGGCAATCCGGTTCCCAAAAGAAGGACACCCGAAATTTGTCCTATTTGAGCGTGCCCAGAGCAGGAAATCCTGCCTCAGCTTTGAGGGGCCACCTACAGTTTGCTTTCCCGAAGATCCAGATGCAGTCCTAACCACGGAGCGGAAATCACCGTACGGCCAATTGGTAACCGGTCCTGACGTATCGGCACTTTCAGTTCAGTGGAACGACATGCGTGTCACAAGTTAGGACCGGAGCCTTCGCTACAACGCCTCTGGATCAATCGACGGCCGGAGATTTCCGACGCTTATCAAACGCGCTGCAGATGCCGACTCCAGAATAGATTTTGATCGTCGGCGAGCAATTGGGAGACTACTCCTCGAACCAAGTCGTTGACCTAGCGTCAGCGCTTGCGGCCGCCAGATCGTTCTTTGAGTTCGGCACCTTCACAGATTCCGTCGATGGGATCGATGCGTAGCCTGCCCACCGACGTTTCCTTGGCGCTCTGATCCATCACCGTACTCGAACTTTGATTGCTACTGCAGGAACATCACAAATGCCCTCGTCGCAACAAATCCACTGACGGCTGCTGACGTCCACTCATCCACTAGGCGTACTGCTGTAGCAATTCGTGCATATCTTTGCGCGTGCAGATCTTCGCCAACTCGAGCGCGGAGAGCCCGTCCTTGTTGAACGTTCGCGTGTTTGCGCCGGCCTTGATCAGTATCCGGGCTGCGCCGACTTGATTCCTTTTCGCGCTCGGGCCGTTGGGACCATATCCATGCACGGCCCAGAACAATGGCGTCGCGGCGAACCGCGAATCCTTTGCTTCAATCTCCGCACCGCTTGCGATCAAGAGCTCGACGGTGGTCGCGCGCCCATCCACGCTGCCCAATGCAGCGCACGCGATCCGAAGATCGAAGTGGCCTCCAACTCAGCCCCAACAAAACCCATCGAGTCAAGCGAGCGGTGAAGCCGATTGACACGCACCCGCAAGGATTCCGCAGCAGCACCGTGAAAGAGATCGCGTGGGCAGCATAGGGTGGCTTACCTACTTCGCGTCTGGTTGCTCATGCGTCACTTTCGTTTGTTTCTGCTTCTTACAGTCGCCGGTCTGGCGGCTTTGCCGGCCGGCGCTCAGTCGATCAAGCCCGACCACTATCTGCGCTCCACACCGGCAAACACCGTGATGTTTTTGTCGGCCGAGTATCCGCCGGTGCTGAAAATAAAGAGCGGAGACATCGTGGAGATCGACACGATCTGCCTGTTCGGGATGAGCAATGACAACCCGAAGCAATTCTTCAGTGACAACGGCATCCCGCTGGACACGCCGATCGCAAAGGAAATGCTCGAGATGAAGGCGTGGGTGATGGCCCAGCCGGCCTCGGGTACCACGATGACCGGCCCGATCTACATTCAAGGCGCTTTGCCGGGCGATACGCTCGAGGTGCGGATCCTCGACGTCAAGTCGCGCTCCAACTTTGGCGTGAACACCAACGGACCTGGCCGCGGCGGCATCCCGGACCTCGTGCCACGTCCTTACACGAAGGTCGTGAAGCTCGATCTCAAGCGCCAGGTCGCGATGTTCTCGCCGACGATCGAAATTCCACTGCAGCAATTTCAAGGCCGCATGGCCGTGGCACCCGTGATGGCGCGAGGCAAGTTGCCGTCGGGCCCTCCGTATCCGGACATCGGGGGCAATTTCGACAACAAGCACTTCGGCAAAGGAGCGACGATCTATTTTCCGGTGCAGGTGGAAGGAGCGAATTTTGTGACCGGGGATCCGCACGCGGTGCAGGGCCATGGCGAGGTCGGGCAAAGCGCGCTCGAGAGTTCCAATACAGTCACGATGCAGTTCATCCTGCGCAAGAACATGCCGATCAAGCGCGTGGAGGCGGAGACGCCGACGCACTACATTCTCATGGGCATGGACAAGGATCTCGACGTGGCCGCCCATGACGCGGTCGCCAATACAGTGGAGTTTCTGCAGAACCGCAAAGGATTGGATTTCTTCGACTCCCTGTCATTGTCCAGTCTCGCGGTGGACTTTGAGGTCACCGAGATCGTCGACGGCACCAAGGGCATCCACAGCATGGTCGCCAAGTCGCTCTTCAAGGACAAGACCGCTGCCTACTGGTATCGGCCGGACGCGCCAGCCAGCGCGGCGAAGTAGGTCATAGCGCTTCTCATGCTCGATGGCGACCGCCGAGCAGACCCGGACCTACTCAGTCGACTGTCGCATGGCCACACGGGAACCGACTGATGGGTCCGAAGGCCCGGGCGATCGCAGGGGAGGTTGCAGCTGCCCTATTCCCGCGTCTTGGTCCAAGCCCGCAACACCTCAGCGACGCTCCACGCCTGCGCAATGCAGCCGCCGGGTGCAAACGGCGCTTCGGCATCGAAGATTTCGCTGATGCTACCCATGCCCGCATCCAGCAGATGTTCCTCGAAGCCGCTCAGCAACCGGCGTGCTGCCGACCGATCCGGTTGGACTTTGAGCTGCGCGTCGATGTAGTGCCCGATCAGCCACGGCCATACAGTTCCCTGATGATAGGCAGCATCGCGTGCACGCAAGTCGCCGCGATAGTGTTTCTTGTAGTCGGGATGATCGTCACTGAGCGTGCGTAATCCATAAGGCGTCAACAGCCTGCTCTTCACCACTTCCAGGACCGGCGTCCAGTAGCGCTGGAACAGGACCGGGTGCGGCAGCGAGATGGCGAATAGCTGGTTGGGTCGGATCGCCGCATCGTTGCCGTTCGGCCCATCGATCACATCGAACAGGCAGCCGGTGCTTTCATTCCAATAGCGTTCGTTGAAAGTCGAGCGGACCTGCTCGGCGCGTTCGGCGTATTCGGGCTGCGGCTGTCTCAGTTCGGTGGACCATTGCGACATCAACGACAGGGCGTTGAACCAGAGCGCCTGGATCTCAACCGGCTTGCCGCGGCGTGGCGTCACGACCCAGCCGTCGACCTTGGCATCCATCCAGGTCAGCTGATAGCCCTCGGCAGCCGCGCTGATGAGGCCATCCGCCGGGTCCACGTGAATTCCGAAGTGCGTGCCCTGCACATGGTGTTCGATGATGGACCGCAATACCGGCATCAGTTGCGAGAGGATGCTGCGATCGCCGGTGACTTCGACATAGCGCGAGATCGCATGGAAGTACCATAGCGTTGCATCGACCGTGTGATACAGCGCCTGGCGTTCGCCCTCGGGAAACAGATTCGGCAGCAGTCCATCCTTCACATAGTTCGCAAAGGTGCGCAGGATGGCGCCGGCTTCTCGATAGCGGCCGGTGGTCAAGGTCAGGCCTTCCAGGCTGATCATGGTGTCGCGGCCCCAGTCGCCGAACCAATGATAGCCGGCGTAGACGGTGCGCAGGTCGGTGCCCTCGGCTTGCGCCATGACGGTTTCTTCGAGGCGGCTGCCCGGCAGCACGATGAATTGATCCGCGGCCATGGTCAGCTGTTCGGCGAGGGGATCGCCTGGGCCTGCCTGCGTGAGATTCAGACGGGCGAGATTCAGCAGCGAGTCGATGCGTTTGCGTTCGGCATCGAAGATGCTGCCCACGTCGATCGCCAGTCGCTCCCAGTTCTGGGTCGACGCGAAAAAGCAGCTGGGATGTTCCGCGGTGACCCTTGCCATGTAATAGCCAGGACTGAAGGCGCTCTCGGTGGACGATTCGCCGCGGCTGCGATCGATGCGATACACGAACTCCAGCTCGCGTTGCTCTTCGCTCACGAACACCGGAGGCGTAGAGCACATGCCCATCCGCAAGACCATCGGGCTGTCGTCCGTGCGGATTTCGTGCTTGCCTTCGCGTGCCGAGAACACGAAGTGGCGGGGGAGATCGGTGTTGGGCGATTCGTCGTGGCGCCGAAAAGAAGTGTAGGGACGTATCTTCAGGTCCAGTGCGGGTCCGGAAAGGATTCGATATTGCACGCACACGGTGTTCTGGTTGTGGACCATGACGATCGATTTTTCCAGCAGCGTGTCGTCGATGCTGAACACCCACACGGCGATGCGGCGATCGAGGCGGAATTCCTGCAGGTGCAGGTGCGACTCGCCGATGAATCGGTCATCTGCGAATTCCGCGCCCCCAAGCAACAGGTTCGCGCCGCCGACCGTGACGATCTCGTCGCAGCGGGAAATCAGGATGTGGCGTCCTTTGGGAGCGCTGAGATTCGGAACGAACAGCCCGTGATACTTTCGCGAGGGGATGCCCGCGACCGTCCCGGATGCGTAACCGCCGAGGCCGTTCGTAACGATCCATTCCCGCTGACGCAGGTGCGACGGATCTTTGGCAGCATCCCAGGCAAGCCTCAAGGTGCGCGCATTGGTCATGATTGCTTGGTCCCCATCGACGGTGCCGAGCGCAGCAGGGCAGCGGAGTTGGCGGCGAAGTACCAGCGGCCGGCGTCGACAGGATCGACCGAGCCGGTGCCCCCATAACGCGGATGGTCGCTGGACCACACCGTCACCCAACCACACCCAACGGGCGGCGCCAGCAGCGGTTCCGCAAGCGCTGGCGAATCCAGCTGCGTATCGAGGTTAACCACTAGCAGCCGGTCGCCGTGCTCGTCATCGAACCAGCGCACGACGAATGCGTGCTCGCTCAGCGTAGCGCCATCGATGGCTTCCCGGCACTGCTGCGATATGACTGGATCTTCCCGCCGTAGCCGCAACAGGTCGGCATGCAGCTGTAGCGAATCCGCATGCGTCCTGGCCTCGTCCCAATCGAGTTTGGATTCGGTGAACGATTCCAGCGCCCCCGGATCCGGCACGAGAGCCTGCACGGCACTGTCTGCATAACTCTTGAATTGAGTGAGGAATTCCCGCCGCCCGGCGTGCACCACCTGGCGCAGTTCCTGGTTGTGATCGGCGAAGAATTTGAAGCGCCGCGAGCTGGCGAACTCCTGCCCCATGAACAGCATCGGCGTCTGCGGACCCAGGAGCAACAGCGCGGTCAGTGCCCGATAGCGACCCGGAGCGCCGAAGCGATGCACCCGGTCGCCCATGAAAGTATTTCCCACCTGGTCGTGGTTCTGCAGGAAGTGGATGCAGCTCCATGCCGGCAGGCCTCGCAAAGGTGAGCCGCGGCATTGCTTCTGCCAGGAATAGAATTGACCCTGGTACAGGAAGCCGCGCTTGATTGCGGACAGCAGTTCCTGCGCTCGTCCCGAGTAGTCGTGAAAATAACCATCGCGGCTGCCCGTCAATGCGACTCGTGCGCTGTGGTGAAAATCGTCGTTCCACATGCCGTCGAGTCCATAACCACCGCGTTCGGGCGGGAGCAGGTGTTCGCCTCGCTGCGGCTCGTTTTCGGCGATGATGACAATGGACCGCGCTGCGGCTGCGATACGGGCCCGCTGTATCAAGTCGTTGAGGATGTGCGGCCTGCTGCTGTCGAAAATGGATTGGGTTGCGTCCAGTCTCAACCCATCGATATGGAATTCGCGCATCCAGTACTCGGCATTGCCGACGACGAAGTCGCGCGTGCCGTTCGCATGCTCGCCGTCGAAGTTGAGCGCCTCGCCCCAGTCCGTGCGGTAGCGGTTGCTGAAATAATGAGCGCTGAACTTCTGCAGGTAATTGCCGTCGGGTCCGATATGGTTGTAGACCACATCGAGGATCACGCCGATACCGTTGGCATGCGCCCGGTCGACGAAGCGCTTCAAATCGCCCGGCGCTCCATAGACGTGGTACGGCGCCCACAATTGCACTCCGTCATAACCCCAGTTGAACTTCCCCGGGCACTCGGCGACGGGCAGCAACTCGATGGCTGTGACTCCGAGGGCAGCCAGGTACGGGAGTTTGCCGATGGCCGCCGCGAAAGTGCCTTCCGCAGTGAACGTGCCTATGTGCAGTTCGTAGAGGACCTGGCCTTGGAGCGTGATGCCGCGCCAGCCGGAGTCTTCCCAGGGAAAGTCGTCTGCCGTCAGCAGCGATGCGCCATGCGGTCCGTCGGGCTGGTAGCGTGAACAGGGATCGGGCCAGGGACCGGTGTCATCGACATCGAAACGATAGCGAGCGCCCAAGGACACGTCGCGGCCCGAGCCCGAGAAGTAGCCATTGCTCGATTTGCTCAAGACGATGCGCTTACCGTCTTCGATGATGGCATCCACGCGCTGCGCCTCGGGTGCCCAAACGCGGAAGCGGGCGGCGCCATCGATATAAAGCGCCCCGAGTAACTGCGCAGGCTGAGCGGAGTACGAAGCTGGTGGTGGCGAGGCGCTCACGGTGAGTGGGCCAAGCCCGTCTCAATTCGCAGGGTAATCGCTGCCTGCCAGCAGCGCATCCACTTCTTTCTCCGCCTTCAGCCAGTCTTCCAGTTCATAGCCAGGCGCGAAACCGCGAGCCTCGGCGGCAAGGTAGGCGCTTTCCGCGATGCGTTCCTCGCGGCTCTTGTAGATAATCTGCTCACCGACGAAACGAGCTCGGGGAAGTTCGTCTGAGGATTCGCCGCTCTGCGCAGACGCAGTGGACGAATGCTCGATTCCCGGCACGTCGGTTGCCGCCGTAGATTCGTTATCGTCCGTAGTGGCTGTCTGCATTGGTATGACAGGCGCCTTTTTCGATGAGCGGGCGCGCTGACGAGTCGCCATGGCTGGGTCTCCTAGATATCTGTTGCGGGTGATGGTTGAGGCGCGCCGGGAAAGGCGACGTCGATACGCAAGAATTTCAGCGCTAGAAAAGTTCCTTGGCAAAATTTATTGTCGCGAACGGCGACGGCAGGAACTATTCGATTGGCCAGAACATTGCATCGGGACTTGTGCACTGCCTCACGAGTCCGGTCAGATACGCGACATCCTCTTCCTCTACGTTCAGCGGAGCCATGCCCTATGACGACCATGACCCCCCTCGATAACCATGTCTGGGGTCTGGTGTTGGCGGCGGGCGAGGGAAGTCGATTGCGGGCTCTGACGACCCGGCCCTGCGGCACTTCGGTGCCGAAGCAATTCTGTTCGCTCAATGGAGGCGACACGCTGCTCGAAGACGCCATCACGCGTGCATCGGGATTGGTCGCCAACGAACGCATCTGCACTATCGTTGCCCAACAGCACCGCGAATGGTGGTCGCAGGTCCTACGGCACACGCCGGAACAGAACATCATTGTGCAGCCGCGCAATCGTGGCACTGGAATCGGTATCCTGTATTCGCTGCTACACATTCTCGCTCGCGATCCTAAAGCGAAAATCATCCTGCTTCCCGCCGATCACTATGTACGTGATGAAGCGACGTTGCGCCAATCGTTGCGTTTTGCATTGGAGCGGCTCGAACGGGACTCGACATCGCCAGTACTGCTCGGGCTCTCTCCGGAGGAGACGGACCCGGAGCTGGGATATATCGTTCCAGGCATGGACGATCCGTTCGGTGGCAGCAGCGTGCGCCGCTTCGTCGAAAAGCCCGAACTGGGCCTGGCGGCACAGATCATAGATTCCGGCGGACTGTGGAACGCATTCATCATCGCGGCGTCGGCACAGCAGCTCGTGAACATGTTCACGAAGCGCTTCGCTCCCATGGTCATGGAAATGCAGGTGATCATGAGCCGCTGCAGCCAGGTTGGCCTGCCGGCATCGTCGGGGTGGGCCACCATCGTCGACATGTACGAGCGGTTGCCCAATGTAGATTTTTCACGCGACCTGCTCGAAGGACAGGAGGAGTCGCTGCGAGTCGTGAGGGTGCCGCCCTGTGGCTGGAGCGATCTGGGAACTCCGCATCGTGTCGCCGAGACGGTCCGTCGATTGCTGAGAGACTCGACAGCGCCTCAGCACCGCTCGCGCAAGCCGGTCGGTTCATCGGCACAGATCAATCTCGCCGCCATGCATGCACGTTCGGAAAACCGGGCTGACGGGGTGAGGTGAACCGGCATCGTATTCTTCCCTGCGGCGCGGAGTTGGTTGCGCACGACCGCACCCGCTTCCGATTGTGGGCGCCAGATGCGCAGCACGTATCCGTAGTACTCGAGCCTGCCGGTGCCGACGCGACACCACCCTCTGATTTGCCCTTGTCCGTTGACCTGCATAGGGACAGGCTTGGATGGCATGAAGGCGAGGTCGGGTGCGGGGCGGGCGTTCTGTATCGCTATCGCATCGACGATGAACTCGACGTGCCCGATCCGGCGTCGCGCTTCAATCCCTCTGGGGTGTCAGGGCCGAGCGAAGTCATCGACCCCGATGCCTTCCAGTGGAACGATACCGACTGGCGCGGGCGGCCCTGGCACGAAGCGGTGCTCTACGAATTGCACGTGGGCACGTTCACCAGGGAGGGCACGTTCGCGGCCATCGTCCCGCGTCTACAGTCGCTGGTAGACACCGGTATCACCTGCATCGAACTGTTGCCGGTCGCGACCTTTCCAGGGCGGCGCGGTTGGGGATACGACGGCGTGCTGCCGTTCGCTCCGCATTTTGCCTACGGACGTCCCGACGACCTCAAACGGCTCGTCCAAGCTGCGCACAGCGCCGGGCTCAGCATCATTCTCGACGTGGTCTATAACCACTTCGGACCCGAGGGGAACTACCTGCATCGCTACGCGAAGGAATTCTTCACGGATCGCCATCACACGCCGTGGGGCAGCGCCATCAATTTCGAAGGCGAAGCTGGCCGCAACGTGCGCGACTTCTTTATCGAGAACGCGCTCTACTGGATCGATGAGTACCGCTTCGATGGACTGCGGCTCGATGCCATTCATGCCATCAAGGACGACAGTCCCGTGCACGTGGTCGACGAACTGGCTGTGGTTCTGGAAAACGGTCCGGCACGCGAGCGTCATATCCACCTGGTGCTGGAGAATCACTTCAACGAAGCGCGGCGGCTGGAACGAAGCGCGGCGCCCGTGAAGTCGCACTTCTCGAAGGCGCAATGGAATGACGACTTCCATCACGCATTCCACGTGCTGGTGACCGGCGAGGATGACGGTTACTACATCGACTACACGAATCCGCTGGCGCGCGCAGGGCGGATCCTGGCTGAAGGTTTTGCCTACCAGGGCGAGCAGTCCGCGTTCGGCAAGCATCCACGCGGCGAGCCGAGCGTAACGCTGGCGCCGACCGCGTTCATCAGTTTCCTGCAGAATCACGACCAGATCGGCAATCGCGCCATGGGTGAACGCATTGGACAGCTCGCCGATCCGCAGAAGCTGCGTGCCGCCATGGCGATGATGTTGCTGTCGCCGCAGGTGCCGATGCTGTTCATGGGCGAGGAATATGCCGCTGCCGAGCCTTTTCTTTATTTCTGCGACTACCGGGGCGAACTCGCAGCGGCCATCACGAAAGGCCGCCGCTCGGAGTTCGGGCAGTTTCGCGGCTTCGATTCGCCGCAGGCGCAGGCTGGTATTCCGGATCCCAATGCGCAGACAACGTTCACTCGCAGCCAACTCGACTGGGAACTGAGGAACACATCCCCCCACCGCGACTGGTTGCAGTTCACTCGAGAGTTGCTGCAGCTACGGCGCGAGAACGTCGTGCCGCTGATTCCACTGATCGTACCGGGCAGGGGCGCGTTCTGCATTGAAGACGACGTGTTGACGGTGCGTTGGCCGCTCGATGACGGGCGCACGCTGGCACTGCGGACGAGTTTCAATTCGGCAAGGACGATTGCGCCTGTCGAACGTGGATTGCTGTATTCGGCCGATCCACCTCACTCGAGTCGTGTGCGGCTATGGGTGAGTTAGTGCGACAGGCTGTCATTCCTCGCGCCACATATCGGCTGCAGTTCAATCGAGAGTTCACGTTTGCCGCTGCCCGCCGCATCGTGCCGTATCTCGCCCGCCTCGGCATCAGTCATGTCTATACCTCGCCCATTCTCAAGGCGCGGCCCGGCAGCATGCATGGCTACGACGTGGTCGATCATTCCGTGCTCAATCCGGAACTGGGGACGATGGAGGAGTTCCAGTCGCTGGTAGACGCATTGCACGAACACGCGATGGGACTGATCGTCGACATCGTGCCCAATCACCTGGGCATCATGGGTAACGACAACCCATGGTGGATGGATGTGCTGGAGAATGGTCCCATCGCACAGTTCGCGGCGCATTTCGATATCGACTGGCGGCCCAATCGCGCCTCGCTGCGCAACCGTGTGCTCGTTCCGATCCTCGGTGCTGCGTACGGAACCGTGCTGGAGCGCGGCGAACTCAAGCTCGTTTTCGACGCTGCAAGCGGCAACTTTCGCGTGCAATATTTCGATCACTCGTTTCCGATCGATCCGCGCGAGTATCCGAAAATCTTCGTCGGTGCGAGCACCGACCTGCCGCCGGAAGATCCCGATCGCGCCGACTTCGAAAGCCTGCTGACTTCATTCGATCACCTGCCCGCCCGCGACTGCGACGATCCCGAGGCTCGCGCCATTCGCTATCGGGACAAGGAAGCCCACAAACGCCGCCTGGTACGGCTGCTGGATCGCAGCCCTGCAATCGTCAAGCACATCGAGCAGGCGCTGGCAAAATTGAACGGTGTCGTGGGCCAGCAGGAAAGCTTCGACGCGCTCGATGCCCTGCTCGAATCGCAGGCGTATCGGCTGGCGTACTGGCGTGTGGCTGGAGACGAAATCAACTACCGGCGCTTCTTCGACGTGAACGATCTCGCGGCGCTGCGCATGAACGAGCCTGAAGTGTTTGCCCGCACGCATGAACTGATCTTCAAGTTGATCGACGAGGGTTGCATCGAGGGCCTGCGTATCGATCATTCCGACGGCCTGTTCGATCCGGAGGCGTATTTCGACCAGATTCAGCAGCGCTTTCGCGAAGCAGGCGGCACCGGCACCAGGCCGCTCTACGTCGTGACCGAGAAGATCCTGGCAGTGCACGAGAAGCTTCCGGCGAGTTGGGCGGTGCACGGCACGACGGGTTACGATTTCACGGCGCTGGCCAGCGGCTGGCTGGTCTGCGGCGACAACGAAGATGCGGTGACGAAGACGTATCGGCAGTTCACCGGCATCAGCGAATCGTTCGAGGAGCTTGCGTATCAGTCGTGCCGGCTGGTGATGCGGACTTCCCTGGCTGCCGAAGTGGAAGTGCTGGCGACGCAGCTCGATCGCATCGGGCAGCGCGACCGGCGCACATCGGACTTCACCCGGCCTGCAATGCGCGAGGCCATCGTCGAAGTCATCGCGTGCTTTCCCGTGTATCGCACTTATGTGTCCGCTCGCGGCGTCAGCGATGAAGATCGACGCATCGTGCAATGGGCTATCAATGTAGCGCGGCGCCGTTCGGCGGTCGGCGAATTGAGTATTTTCGATTTTGTACGCGACGTCCTGCTGTGCGACGCTGCGAACGGACGTTCGGAGTCGTACGCCCGCGCCGTGCTGGAATTTGCGATGAAATTCCAGCAGGTGACTTCGCCCGTCACCGCCAAGGGGGTGGAGGACACCGCGTATTACCGCCACAATCGCCTGGTTGCCGTGAATGAAGTAGGCGCCGATCCGCGCCGCTTCTCGTTCTCCAACTCAGCCATTCACCAGGAGAATCTCGAACGTGCGCGCTCCTGGCCGCACTCGATGCTCACGACCTCGACGCACGATACGAAACGCAGCGAGGACGCTCGTGCCCGTATCGCTGTGCTGAGCGAGCTTCCCGATCTCTGGAAGCGCCACCTGGCTCGCTGGACGCGGCTCAATCGCAGCAAGCGGTTGCTGTTGGAAAGCGGCCCGTCGCCGTCGCGCAACGACGAGTATCTGTTGTATCAATCGCTCGTCGGCATCTGGTCGGCGTCGGAAACCACGGAGAGTCTCATCGAGCGATTGCAGGCTTACATGATCAAGGCTGCGCGCGAAGCGAAGAGATCGACGTCGTGGATGAATCCCGATGCCGACTATGAAAAGGGGCTGACGCAGTTTGTCGCGCAGTTGCTGACCGATCCGGAGCACAACGCGTTCCTGCGCGACTTCAACACCATCGCGCAGGTTACAGACTATTTCGGCAGGCTGAATTCGCTGGGCCAGACCATCCTGAAACTGACGGCGCCGGGCGTGCCGGATACGTATCAGGGCACGGAGCTGCCGAGTCTTGCGCTGGTGGACCCGGACAATCGCCGGCCGGTGGACTTCGACGGTGCAGCCGCGAAGCTGACTGAGATCGAATCGGCGGCGGCGGAACGCGTATCGAGCAGCGTATTGAACGATTGGCAGGATGGACGCGGCAAATTGTTCGTGACCTGGAAGCTGTTGCAGTTACGAAAACAATATCCGCAGCTGTTCGCGGTGGGCGACTACGAGCCGCTCCAGGTCGCAGGCGATGCGAAAGATCATGTGCTGGCCTTCGCGCGCAAGCATGAAGAACGATGCGTGATCGTGGTCCTATCGCGCTGGACGGCCAGGCTGATGAAAGGTGAGTTGGCTCCGCCCATTGGAGCGGTGTGGGCCGACACGACAATCAACTCGACTCCGCGATGCGCGCTGCAGCCGATGCGGGATCTATTCACAGGTCAGTCCGTCGATCCGGCAACCAACGATGCGCCGACGTTGCGTGTGGCGGATGTCCTGAAGTCGCTGCCGTTCGCCGTGCTGGTGAGTTGAGCGGCGTGGTTCAATGATGAACTCGCATTCATCTGCGGCTGTGGGCGTTCTGCACTAGTTTAGACTCTCATCGCGATGCGAAGCCCTGTGCGTAGTGGTTCACTGCGTGCAGCATTCTTTACGCACGCAGTCCGCTCAGCGACCAACAATCTTGCGGGGGGAAGCCGTGGAAAACGAAAAACTCGTCATCGATCTGCTCAGTCAATTCGAACGCGGCCGGATATCCCGCCGCACGCTGGTTCAAACACTCGCCACTGGTATTGCCGCGGCCTCCGCCATGGGCATGTCTAGTTCGGCACTAGCCGCCGCGCCTGCTCGCAAAGGCTTCAAGGCCGTGGCGGTCAACCACATCTCCTACGGCGTCGCCGACTACGCTCGTACTCGCGACTTTTACGCTGACCTGCTCGGCATGCGCGTGAGCGAAGACAACGGCAAGCAATGCGCGCTCTCATTCGGCGATACCTTCGTCATTCCCCGCAAGACTCGTCAACCCGACGGCAAGCCGTATATCGACCACGTGGCCTACACGATCGAAAACTGGAACGCCGCCGAAGTCGAAGCAGAACTGCGTGCCCGAGGATTCGAGCCGCGGAAGGACACGGAGGATAGTTTCCATATCAAGGATCCGGATGGGTTCGATGTGCAGATCTCGGGGAGGAATATGAAGGCGGCGCCTTGATTGGCAAGGACACCCATCGACCCAAAGATCGGCAAGGAAAACATCGGCAAGGACACCCATCATTGATCGGCAAGGACATCCATCGACTTCCATGGATCGCCAAGGAGGATCGCCAAGGACACCCACCGACTTCACCATCTCACTGTCGTCCGCTTTCGTCAGGACACCCATCGATTGTTTCGGCAGCGAGAAGCCCCCGATTCCAAGGGGCGCTTATTGATTGGTTCGACTGCGAGATGCAGAGCGGCGTGGGTCAACCTTGTCGACCAACAGTCTGTTTTTACGAATATGTTCCGCTATCCGTAGAGGTGTTCTGAATTCCTCAAACCCCTGACCCAGGATTGGCCCAGCGTCCTGGCGTGCAAGCGGAGTCGATCGAGTTTCCCCATGGCTCGACCAAAGATCGTATTGCCCGATTGCATCGCCGTGTTCCAGGCGGCGGCATCTATTTTCAAACGAGTAGCGATGTCTGGCATGCGTGTGTCAATGGCGCCGACCTTCTCTTTGCGACAAATTCGGCCTGACCAGTCCACCAGCTCGATGTAGTCCTGTGCGGTGAATGGAATGGCCGGCGGACCCGGCTTTGCGGTATCTCGAAATCCAAGCAGGGGAATTCTTGTGCCTGTGAGTGATGTGCTCGGTTTGACTCCTCTGCCGGGATATAAAGCCTGCAATCTTGCATAGATAGAAGCGAACTCGGACTCCTCGGGGCTATCGGCAACGCCTGCGCGAATGGGGTTGAGATCCACGTAGGCCATGGCGGTGAGTAGGCCAGCGTCATCCAGAAGGGCTTGTGATTTGAATCGTCCCTCCCAGAAACGGCCGGTGCATTCATCTTCTGCATTCGCTCGTCGAGCAAGGTGCTCGTTGAGACATCGCATGTACCAGCTAATGTCGCACAGTCGCTTTCGCCACAGTTCGACGATGCCCAGGGCCGCCTCACTCTCTGCTGTCGTGCCCAGTCCCTGCTGCAGGCGCTCGACGAGCAACGGTCGAGAAAAAATTTTCGTCCAGCGTTCGATGATCTCATCCGTTGTCCACGCCTTGGCGCGGCCCTGGTCGACATATAATACCAGGTGATAGTGATTGCTCATCACGGCGTACGCGCAGACATCGACCGCAAACATCGTTGAGAGGAAACCCAATCGTTCAAGTATCCAAGCTCTCCTGTGCGAGTAATCCTTGCCGGCATATCGATCGAAGCCCCACAGCCAGGCGCGCCGCACGCAGCGGGCGACGACGTGATAGTACGGTGTGTCCTGCAGCGAGATGAGTGACTTGCGTGCGTAGGTCATGCGCCCCGAAGATTGTGTCGATATTCGATCGATGGATCGGAAGCGTACGCGCTGCTGGTATGCCAGAGGTGGGCAATAACTCGCGATACTCGCGATATCGGGTGAAAATAGATGGATGTCTCAGCCCCAGGAGATGTCTCAGCCACAGGACGCCCATCCATTGGCAACCGAGGTGATTCGGGGACACCCATCGATTGCAGCAGCCGCCTGTCTGAATCAATTGATGGGTGTCCTCGTTCTGCCATCCATTGATGGGTGTCCTCGTTCTGCCATCCCACTCATTCTGCCATCCTTGCCTGAATCGATTGATGGATGTCCCCGCTCTGCCCGATACGCAGTTGGAGCGCGTGGGAGGTCTTGGCTACGAGGCGCACAGCTGCCTGGTCGACCTGGGCGATACCGCCGAGGCGGTTATGCTTCAATACCTGAAACAGCAAAAGTTCGATTGCGTGATGATCGGAGCCGGCCTGCGCGCGCCGCCGCAGTTGTTATTGTTCGAGAAGCTCCTCAACCTGATTCACGAACACGCACTACGAGCGAAGATATGCTTCAACACCAACCCCGCTGACAGTGTCGAAGCTGTGCAGCGCTGGATCTGACATCAGCTCGATTGTCCACCCAACAGCCGCAGCGTCACTGCATCAGGCTCGCCGTCGAAGTACTTCTTGAGCGCCGCGGGGAACAGGCTCGATTGCGGCACCGACGCTGCGAACAGCGTCATGCAGGACCGAAATTTGAGGTGGTCGGGATAGGCGAAGATGGTCTCGGCGCTGCGATCCTGCAGATCCAGTACTGCCTGCGTGCACTCGGTCAGTCGTAAGCCGAGCAGGTGATGTTGCCAATACGCGCGAGCCTCATCCGACGATGCAATCGCATATGCCTGCGCCGTCGAGCTCGAGCCCAGGCCGCGCAGTTGCGGGAAGATGAACCACATCCAGTGGCTGCGTTTACGGCCTGATTTCAGCTCCTGGAGGGCGGTTGAATACGTCGCTTCCTGGGCGCTGACGAATCGCTGCAGGTCGAAGATGCCGTTGCGCATCAGTGCACCCCGTTGCCAAAGATTCGCGGACGAGGCTCAAGCCGCGAGCGGCAGAGAGAAGCAGAATAAGGCTCCCTTCCCAGGTGCGCTTTCCGCCCAGATCCGCCCACCGTGCCTCGCGATGATTCGCTGCGAAATGGCGAGGCCGACGCCGGTGCCCGGATAGAGCGCGTCAGCATGGAGTCGCTGGAACACGCCGAACAGCTTGTCGTAGTACCGCATGTCGAAGCCGACGCCATTGTCGCGGATGCTGTAGATCACTTCATCCGCAGCCGTATCGGCGCTGATGTGGATCTGCGGATTGTTGGCTGCCGCCGAGTACTTGACTGCGTTGTCGACCAGGTTCAGCCATACCAGATGCAGCAGGCGGCGATCGCAACGCGCCGGCGGCAGTTCACCGATCGCGATGGCGGGCGCGATTTTCTCGCGCGTCGTCGTCAAATCGTTGACGACGTTGCTGACGACAGCGTGCATGTCGGTCTCTTCCTGGTCCAGTACCTGCCTGCCGATGCGCGAGAATTCCAGCAGGTCGTCGATGAGCCGGCCCATTCGTTCGCTGGCATTGCAGATCGTGCGTAGATAGCGGGGGCCTTCGCCGTCGAGTTGCGATGAGTATTGCTGTTCGAGCATGCGTGCGAATCCGTTGATGGCTCGCAGCGGCGCCCGCAGGTCGTGCGATACGGAATAGCAGAAGCTTTCGAGTTCGCGATTGCTGGATTCCAGTAGCTCCGCGTGGCGCCGCAATTCTTCGTTCAATGCCAACATGTGCCGTTGCGTCGCCTTCTCTTCGGTGATGTCCAGCGAAATGCCGAGCAGGAATTGCAGACGGCCGAGAGCGTCGCGAACGGGGACTTTGCGTGTGTGCAGCACGCGCCGTCCATTCGCCGTGTCGATCTCTTCTTCGGGAATGTCGACGATGCCGCCGAGGGCAAGCACCTCGCGATCCTTGTCGATGAAGAACTGCGCTTGCTCGGGTGGAAACAGCTCGGCATCGCCTTTGCCCAGCAGTGACTGGCGCCGCAAGCCGAGTAGTTTTTCACCGGCGCGATTGAGACGGACGAAATGCAGATTTTCTGCATCCTTGGCGAACACCATGGTGGGAATGTTCTCCAGCAGCGATTCGAGGAGGCTATTGGTTTCCTGCAGGCGGCTTTCGACTGTGCGGCGTTCGCGCAGGTCAGCCATGATGCGCCGTAACAGCAAGCCCAGTGTCACGAACATCGCCATCGCAATTACGGCCAGCCACACGTACAGCAAGGTGGCGGCCTGGTCGTCCAGTTCGAGCCGCGTAGCGAGTTCGCGTGCGCCGGCTTCATCGAGGCGGGTCAGGATCTGGCGAGTCTCGGTGAGTTTCGTCTGGATCTTGGTGGTGACATCCCTGCGCATAGTGAGCGAACCGCCGGAGTCGCGCAGTCGCTGTGTCTCATCGAGAGCGTCGATCAATTGCTCGATCGTATCGTCGAGTTCGCGGACGCCCTGCTGTAAGGCAGGCGATGAGTCGCGAGTGTGTTCGTGCAGGAACTGGAGATGTTGCCGTAGTCGCACGATCGCGTCGTTGCGGGCACTTAGGTATTTCGCATCGCCGGTCATCGCATAGCTGCGCTGGCTGGAAGTCGCATCCACCAGCGATGAGTACAGCCGATCGCGGCCGGACGACAGCTCGCCCGCATGCCAGACGCCACGCGAGGAGGCGATGAACGTCTGCATGGTCACTGCAACGCCGATGATCACCAGCAGCAGTAGGACGGCGGCGCCGGTGAAGCCCGCGAGCGTCTTGCGTTCGATCGACCAGTTTTCCACCATCGCTCTCCGTGTCGGTCTTGCGCCAGGATTGGTCGCAGGAATGGTTCAGCAACGGTCGACGCGTCATCCCGACGCTGTCTCCGGGCCGCAGCCTACGGGGAGCTGCTGCCGTCGTCAAAGTGGGAAACCCCAGCGTGGCCAGTGCCTGTCCGGTAGGCTGCCCGCTTTGCCCGGAGTGCGTCGTGACCCGGTTTGCGGTGTGTCTGTTCGTCCTTGCCGGAATGGTCGGCTGCGCACGAGCGCCTGAAGAAATCGTTCTGTCCGGGCCGGCCCAGGGCACTGTCTATAACGTCAAGGTGGCCGCGGCTCCCGCCGGTGTCGACAGCCATGCGGTCCGCGTCGTGATCGAGGAAGTACTCGACAGCGTCGACCGCTCGATGTCGGAGTATCGGTCCGACTCCGAGGTATCGCGTTTCAATGCGTCGCAATCCACCGAGTGGATCGACGTTTCCGCGGACTTCGCGACCGTCGTGGCGGTCTCGCAGGAGACCAGCCAGGCGTCGCATGGCGCGTTCGACATCACGGTCTCGCCCCTGGTCGCATTGTGGGGTTTCGGTCCGGCAGGGGAGCCGGCGTTGATACCGGATGATGCAGCCGTACGCGAGGTTCAGTCCCGGGTCGGCTTTGCGATGCTGGAAGTGCGTCGTGAACCCGCTGCGCTTCGCAAGAGGGATCCACGGCTGACCATAGATCTGAATGGCGCAGCACCGGGTTTCACCGTCGACAAGCTGGCGCAGCGGTTCGAGGCGATGGGGCTGCATCGGTTCATGATTGACATCGGCGGCGAGGTGATGGCGCGGGGGCGCAATGCCGAGGGAGAACCTTGGCATATCGCAGTCGAAAAGCCGATCGATGCGGAGCCTGAGCCGTACGCGATCCTGCGTCTCGCCGATTTTTCCGTGACGACGTCGGGCGAGTATCGCCACTACTACAGCCGCGACGGGAAGCGCTTTTCTCATACGATCGATCCGCGCACCGGCCGGCCGGTGCAACATGATCTCGCGGCGGTCGTCGTCATGGGGCCGACGTCCCTGGGTATCGATACTTGGGCGACCGCCCTCAATGTGCTGGGCGAACAGGAAGGTTACGAGCTGGCGAAGCAACGCGGCATCCCGGCGATGTTCATCGTCCAGCAGGGCGACCGGTTGATCAAGAAAATGACGCCGGGATTCGAGGAGCACGTCATCGGGCCTTGAGCCCAATCTACCGCGAGATGTGCGTCATCACCGCGCCGATGGAATCGTGAATCACCAGGTCCGCGAGTTCATCCATCTGCGTCGGCTCGCGATTGACGATGACCAGGCTGGCGCCGTTGTGGCTGGCGATTCGTGGGAAGTCCGCCGCTGGAAACACGGACAGCGATGAGCCGAGCACCACGAACAGGTCGCTCAACATGGTTTCCTCATGCGCCCGCCGCATGGGTAACTCAGGCATCGATTGGCCGAACGAGATGGTCGCGCTCTTCATGATGCCGCCGCAGCCGCAGGGGCCGATGTTGCCGGTGGCCAGAAATTCCTTTTCCAGGTCGGCCAGCTCGACGCGCCGCTGGCAGGTGAGGCATTTGGCGTAGGTCGAGTTGCCGTGCAGCTCGATCACCTGCGATTCCGGCACGCCCGCGAGTTGATGCAGGTTGTCGACATTCTGCGTGATGACAGCCGCCGATTTGCCACGACGAATCCACTCCGCCACCGCCAGATGCCCTTGGTTCGGCTGTGCTCCGACCCAGCCATCGCGATTATCGAATCGCCGCCGCCAGGCTT
>Ga0065707_10081914_pt1 | contig 29795 bp, 29 predicted proteins | sample SwiRhicommuniRL3_FD_59094 | JGI IMG/M metagenome (GOLD analysis project Ga0065707, IMG submission 59094) | Switchgrass rhizosphere bacterial communities from Rose Lake, Michigan, USA - RL3 v2 (version 2) | ecosystem: Host-associated > Plants > Roots > Rhizosphere > Soil | place: East Lansing...
CAGTCCCTCGATCCCCGCGACAGTATGCGGTTCATCGAGCCCTTCCTGGATCGCTGTCGGGGTGCGGGCGCATCCACCCACGTCCGTGTCTACGTGTTTGCCTGAGCGCTTACGAAAGATGCGCGCGCTTCATCGACTTCGCCAAGATCGACGTCATTCCGACCAGCCAATACGTCATCAAGAAGAATTGCTGATCGTGCGATGACGCGCCTTGCTTGATCGCGACGCAAGACATCACGGGCCCGGGCGATTGTTTCATTGCCCTAGGCCCGCCGCCAGTCGTGTCACGCGACGAGCTGCGTTCCGCTCATGACACAGTGAAGTGATTGCGATCGGGTTTCCTGGTCCAGGTCCAATAGTCGACCAGCCGATATGGGAAGGACAGGAACACCCTGCCTTTGCTGTTGTTGTAGTAGCTATTGGCTTTGGGATGGGTCCAGATCATCTCTGGCATCCGTTTATCGATCTTATCGTTCCATTCCTCATACGCTGCTTGAGTCACCTCAATGGTATGGCCATTGTGGTTCTGGATTTCATCGAGGCACTCGATGATGTAGTTGATCTGGGTCTCGGAAATTAGGTTCTGGCCCGCGGCGTGATTGGGCGCGCTGTTGGGTCCCACGGTCAGAAAATAATTCGGGTAGCCCGGAACAGTGATGCCGAGATAGGAGCGTGGATCGTCCGTGCCCCATTCGTCGCGCAGATTTCTCCCGCCGCGACCTGTGATCTTCAAGTTACCCATCATGTTGGCTACATCAAATCCGGTAGCGCAGACGAGCACATCGAACTTGTGCTCGGTGCCATCCTTCATACGAATACCGTCCGGCAAGATGCGCTCGACCGCGCCGGTTTCCAGCGCGACATTCGGACGCTTGAGCGCATCGAACCACCCCCCGTCCATCACCAGTCTCTTCGAGAAAATCGGAAAGTCGGGGGTCAACTTCTCCATCAGGTCCGGCCGGTCCGCGAATTTGTGTTGCATATGGGCGAGCGCGTACTGGCGCATCCCTTCATTGGTCGCAGAGACGGACACGTCTTGATTGGGCCAAGCCGGATCCTTCAGTACATTGGCAAACAAGCCATCGGCTGCAAACCAATAGACCCGGAAACGAAACCATTCACGGAAATTCGGGATATAGCGCAGCGCGAACTTCATGGCATCGCTGACCGGCGCCATGATCTCCGGGTTATAGATGACCCAATGCTTGCTGCGCATGAGCACGGTGAGATGGCTCACTTCCGGCGCTATCGCGGGCACAAGTTGCGCGGAGCTGGCGCCGGTTCCGATCACTGCGACACGCTTGCCCTTGATCTCGACCTTCGGATCCCAGTTTGCCGTGTGCATTTTGGGGCCCTTGAAGTCTTCCAGTCCCGGAATCTTCGGCCATACCCATCGGTTGACCGGACCGTGGGCATTGATCACCGCATTCGCCGTGATGACTTCTGTCGACCCGTCCTTGTTTCTGACCGTGACGTTCCACGATTTCTTGGCATCGTCGAAGTGAAGCTCGGTCACTGTGGTCTGGAAACGAATCTTGCGGCGCAGATCGTATTTATCGGCGACGAACAGCAAATAGTTTTGCATGTCCTGGCCGTGTGGATGGTACTGGTGCCACTCCGGATTGATCTCGAACGAATAGGAGTAGAAGTGGCTCGGTGTATCGACGCCGACGCCTGGATAGCGATTCTCCCACCACGTCCCACCGACCTCCGGGTTCTTCTCGACAGTTATGTAGTCATAACCCGCTTCTTCGAGCTTGATGCCCGCCGCAAGGCCAGTGAGCCCAGCACCGATGACCAGTACTTTGAAGTCCGTACGCGGCATCTTGCGTCCAGGAATCTCGCGGCGAGGCGGTGGCAGCCTGAAGCCGATTTGATCGAATACCAGCGGCAAGAACTCATCCTGCACCGGTTCACCTACGCCGACGCTCATCATTTTCTGCATGAGGCGATCTGGAGGATCCTTGTCCCTGGCTGCACCGGGGCGCGTCAGCACATCGAGTAGCTTGGCGCGCAGATCATCAACATATTCGTCAGGAATCTTGGCGCCCGGATTGGCAAAGGGCGGGTGGATATGAACCTTGAACTGATCGAGCATTGCCTCGTCGTGAGTCAGGTGGACATACACCATGAGCAGCGTAGGTACATTTGCTTCCGCCAACGCGGCGCGCAGTTGCGGAGTATCGGTCATGGGCAGATGCCGATATTGCCAATCCGGTATCTGTGCACCTTTCGCCAATATAGCTGTCGACATTGCGTAACCCCTGGTACTTCGCGTCTGCAGTCTCAAGTCTCAATCGCGGATATGCATATCGATTCCGCGTGATCGTCCGCGCTCACACTGCGCACTTCCGCTCGGAGTCACAAAACCCTGAAATGGCCGAGGCTCGGTGAGCACTACCCCAAGGCTGCGACGCATGGATTCTTTGTCCTGTTTAACGCATATTACGCCTCATTACGGTGCTCTATCAATCTCTTGCAGAGATTATGGCGTAATTTTCTACGAGTTCACATTCTCACTGGAAACTCGCACTCACACCACAGGCACGGCGCTATACCGTGATCGTTACGTGCGTGATAACGGCATCTGGAAAATCGCACACAGCGAATACGATCGTGTCATCGAGCTGGTTCAACCTCTGCGCGACGACATCACCATCGCCTCGCATTACCTCGCCAAATCGGGGCGCCGACTCGCCGATCGAACCGACATTTCCCACCTGATTCAGTGGACGGCAAAAGGCTGAGCGCTGTTCAACGGATACCAGTTTCGATCGGGGGCACCGGCGGCATGTCGGGCGCATTGTGCACATACGAAAACTGTTCGATGCGCTCGCGAATGCGCCAACCTTGCGCCGTGCGAACCAGCTGATCGCGATACCAGAGCCCGATAAAAAACACCTGTTTGGCACCCTCATGGTCTACCACCATAGGATTGAACAGGATGGTGCGACCAGTCGCGGTGTCGCCCGCCAGGCGCAGATGAGTGGTCGCGACCATATGCTGGTACGCCGAGAAGCGCGCCATGACTTGCGCCAGCCACACTTTGATTTGTGGCAGGGTGCCACGTACGCCGCCTGCAGCGGTGTAGTCGATCACGGCATCCTCGGTGAACACTTCATCCAGCGCGTCCCAGTCGCGATCGTCGATCGCGAACGAATACCGCGCGAACAAATCCTGAATCTCAAGCCGATCGGACATTTCCTCGGGCGACATGAGTCCTCTACCCCGTGGGTGCGAACGCGACCCGATTGCAAATACCGAACGACCACTTCGGCCGCGTGCATCGCCGGCGCGCTGGGCCTGCTTGCGGACGATGGAAATTACCCGCCAACCCTCAGTTCTTTCAGTTCAGCCGGCGACAACTTGAGGCCCACTGCCTTGACACTCTCAGTCAACTGCTCCGGTTTGCCCGCACCAATGACCGGAATAGTCTGCAGTGGCTGTGACAGGAGATAAGCGAGCACCACTTCATTGATTGTCCCGCCGTGACGTTTGGCCACTGCCTGAACGGCCTTCAGGCGCGAGCGATTGGTATCGTTGAGGTACATCGCCTTGAGATCGTCACGCAAGGAGTCTTCGCCGCCAGCGGCCACCTTCGTGAAGTAACCGCGACTCTGTCCGGCGTACGGCACCATAGGCAAACCCGATTCGTGAATCGCCGGAAAGCCGGCGTCGTAGTAGTGCCCATATCCCGCCGCGGCAGCGCCTTCCGGATTGGGTTTTGCCAGACCCCAGAACGGCTGCACTGCTACAAATCCTGGGTGACCCAGCCCGGCCGCGTAGGCCTGGGCCTCGACGATTCGCTGCGGCGACCAATTGGAGGCGCCGAAGTAGCGAATGCGCTTAGCTTGCTGATGACCAATCAACGCGTCGATGATCGGACCGACCGGCGCGCCTGGGTTGTCGGCATGCAGCCAATACAGATCGATGGTATCGATTTGCAGATGCTCGAGACTTTCATTTAGGTCGCTGGCGATATCCGCGGGGGTAACACGATTCCGCCAGTCGCCCGCTCGCAGGTCGACCATGCCGCCTTTGGTACCGATGACGATGCCTTCGCGTGCGCGCCGCTTTAGCCAAGTGCCAATCGCGCGTTCACTCGCACCTTTGGGCGCCGTGGGCACCCAATCGCCATAGCCGCGTGCCGTGTCGATAAAGTTGCCCCCCAAATCGACGAAACGATCAAGGATCTCGTTGGCATGACCTTGATCGATCGCCGTGCCAAGCATATTGGTGCCGTAGCAGAGCTGGCTGACCTTGAGTGTCGTCTCATTCAGGGTAACTTTGGATAACATCGTTTCATCCTTACGAGCCGAGTGGAAACGCGTTGAGCCCGTTACGCGATGCGGGCCAGTGGTAGCCGGCCTACAGCTGGCGCAACGCTATTTCCACGAGATTGCTGCGCGTTCAGGAAGAATATCCGGTCGAGACAATTCAAGTTCGCTTCAGTATACACATACTGCTACGCGAAGCTCGTTACCCCACCGCGGCAGGCACTCGGATATTCCCAGCCGAGACACAGCCCTGGCCACTACCGAGCCGTCGCTTTGCCCAGGATCATATCGGTGGCCTTTTCCGCAATCATCATGGTTGGGACGTTGGTGTTGCCGCTGGGCACGCGCGGCATCACGGAAGCATCCACGACTCGCAACCCTTCCAAGCCGTGCACTCGCAGCTGAGCATCCACCACGGCCAGCGCGTCGCGCCCCATGCGGCAGGTACCACAGGTGTGGATGTCAGCTGACGCGGTTGCGCGCAGATAGGCATCCAGATCGGCGTCGCTTTGCACTGCCTGACCTGGCCCGAGCTCGGGACCACGCAGTCCATCGAACGCCGGCTGGGCGAAGATATGGCGCACCGCCCGGATTGCCGACCGTCCAAGAGCCATATCATGCTCGGTCGACAGAATGTTCGGGTCGATCAGTGGCGGTGCGAGTGGATCGGCTGACCCCAGTTTGAGTTCGCCCACGCTCTGCGGCTGCAGCAAATCGACATGGGCGAAGAAGCCATGCTGCTTGATGATTTTGCGGCCCATGGCTTCATACAACGCCATGGCAAAATGGATCTTGACATCTGGCTGCATCGACTCCGGCATGGTGCGCATGTAAGCCACCACTTCCATCGACGAGTCGGCGAGCGGCCCACGATTGAAGAATGCGAACTGGACCACTGACTTCGCCGCCGCCCACGGGCTGAAAAAGTTATACAGGGAGATCGGTAGCTTGCATGCTTGTTTGACCGTGACCGCAACGTGATCGCGATAGTTCTGCCCCACTCCCTTGAGATCGTGAATCACAGGCACGCCGACCGCACGCAAGTGGGCGGCATCGCCGACACCCGACACCAGCAGCAGATGGGGTGACGCGATCGCACCCGCCGATACGATCACCTCCCGAGCAGCCCGCGCGCGGCGCCGCTCACCGCGCTGCAAATATTCAACGCCCACTGCACGCCGACCTTCGAACAGCAGTCGCGTCACCTGCGCATTGATAACTACCCGCAAGTTCGACCGATGCGCGATAGTGCGCAGATAGCTGCGGGCCGAACTGTAGCGTCGTCCCGCTGCTGCGGTAACATCGGTAGGTCCCACGCCTTCGCGCTGAAGGCCGTTGGTATCGTCGTTATAAGGCAATCCAGCACTAGTGGCCGCAGCCAGAAATGCCTTTGCGAGGGGGTGTCGAATGCCGGGACGAGTGACTAGCACTGGCCCTGCGTTGCCGTGATATTCGTCGTTGGCAGGTGCGTAGCTTTCCAGGCGACGAAAGTACGGCAATACTTCGTCGTAAGACCAACCCTCATTACCGAGTCTGCTCCACTCGTCGTAGTCGCTGCGGGCGCCGCGATCGTAGACCATGCCGTTGATCGAACTCGATCCGCCCAGCACCTTACCCCGCGGCGAGAACATCACCCGATTATTCGCGTGCCGTTGCGGCACGGTTGGATAGATCCAGCTGAACCAGCCCTGATACATGATCGGTAGCAGTCCACCAGGCGCTTGTATGAAGATACTGCGATCCGAGCCACCTGCCTCGAGCAACACCACCCGAGCTTGCGGATCGGCAGAGAGTCGATTCGCCAATACACAGCCTGCTGAGCCGGCGCCCACGATCAGATAGTCGAAATGTTCGTCCGCCGACATGCTTTGCTCCACGATGCCGCCAAACGATAGGTCGGTACGCGAATCGCCATTCTAAAGTCACACATTAGGCAATGTTCGTATTATATTTACAATTATAAAACGCGTTGCGCCACTATTGATACTAATAAGATCCGCGGCCCGGGGGCCCGCAAACTATGAATGAGCAGAACCGCAAGGAGGTCGACATTCTCATAGTCGGATCGGGCGCAGGCGGCCTGCTGGCTGCCATTACAGCGGCAGATCGGCAGGCTGACGTGCTCGTAATCGAAAAGAGCGATGAATATGGCGGCACCTCAGCCACCTCCGGTGGTGGCATCTGGATCCCCAACAGCCATCTCGCGGCAGCGGCTGGGCAGCAAGACTCGCCCGAAGAAGCCTTCGCCTATATTCGCGCACTAAGCACTGCCAATGTTCCAGACGAGAACATCCGCGCCTACATCCGCTGGGCACCGCAGATGCTGCGCTTCGTGCATGACAAAACGCCGGTTCGCTACCTCAGTCTCCCCTACACTGACTATCACGCCGAGCTCCCGGGCGGGAAACTTGGCTATCGCACTCACCTGCCCGTCGCATTCGATGGCCGCCTGCTGGGCGAAGACATGAATACGCTCCGCTCGGCGTCTGCGGCAGCGAGCCTGTTCGGCCTGATCAACTGGAACTTCAACGAGACCTACGCGCTGCTATTCCGGCCGAAGGGCTGGCTGCGCATCGCCGCCAAGATGCTTGCGAGGTACTACCTGGATATCGGTCAGCGTCTGCGTTCGAAGAAGGACCGCTGTCTTACCCTGGGTACTGCATTGGTGGGCGGTCTGCGAGTGGCGCTCAACGAGCGCAAGGTTCCGCTCTGGCTCAACAGCCCCCTGATTGAATTGCTGACCGATGCGGGGAAAGTGGTCGGCGCGGTAGTCAAACACCAGGACAAGCAGATCGTCATCCTCGCGCGCAAGGGTGTCATCCTGGCCGCGGGTGGCTTCGAGCGTAACGCCGAACTGCGCGCCAAATATTTGCGCGGTGCCGCCGATCCCAGGCTAAGCGGCTCTCAGATCAACAACACCGGCGATTCGATTCTAGCCGCGACCGCAGTTGGCGCAGCTACCATGAACATGCAATCGACCTGGTCAGCCCCGGTGTTTTCTGTTCCTGGTGAGGCATGCTCGCGGTTGTCGACCATCGAGCGCGCCCTACCCGGCTGCATCATCGTCAACCAGGCGGGCAGGCGGTATCTGAACGAAGCCGCTTCTTACCATGTGGTCGGCCGCATCATGATCGCTGCCGATGAGCCGGGCGCAGGCACCAACCCCTCTTGGGTGATCTTCGATGCCACCTTCCGTCACAACTACCCGATGGGTCCGGTGATCCCCTTGATTCCGGATTGGCTGCAGTCGAGGGGCGTACGTTCAACGCTCAAGAAGGCGGCAACGATCGCGGCACTGGCGGAAAAAATCGGTGCACCGCCCGGCGAGCTGACGAGCACCGTCGAGCGCTTCAACAAGGATGCACTTAGTGGGGTCGACACCGAGTTCAATCGCGGTGGGCCGGCGTACGATCGCTTGTATGGGGATGCGCGCGTGACACCTAATCCAACGCTCGCACCAATCATCAAGCCACCCTTTTACGCGATGCCTATCCACGGCGGCGACATCGGCACCAATGGCGGACTCGTCACCGACGAATATGCGCGCGTCCTCGACACGAAAGGACAACCCATTGCAGGACTTTACGCGTGCGGCAACAACGCCGCTTCGATCATGGGTGAAAGTTATCCCGGCGCAGGCGTCACGCTGGGACCAGCGATGACTTTCGGCTATGTCGCCGCCAGACACCTCACTGGCGCGACCGACCAAACCTGACCACGGATCGGCGCGCGAGTTACGAGGGGTGGCTATTTCCACAGACATGTGTTCTCCAGTCATTCATTGCGAAGCATGGCTGGTTCGATCATAGACCGTACCGAAGAGACTGCCCGCCGTGCACGTTCAACGACTGGCAACCCGGCCGCGAGCCACGCCAAGCTGGTCGCCTGCGAAGCCGCCGATTTGGCTGCGCGAACGTCCATTCAAGTGCACGGCGCGATGGGCTACAGCTGGGAGGTCGACGTGCATCTGTTCCTCAAACGCACATTGGCGCTCACTCATGCATGGGGCGATCCCGCCTTTCATCGCGCGCGTGTTGCCGAGCGCGTGTTCAGGCATCCGCTCGGTCCCGAGCATACTTTTTCAAGCGAGACTTCCCATGTCTGAAGCCTACATCGTCGATGCCGTCCGCACGCCCATTGGCCGCAAAAAGGGCTCGCTCGCGACCTTGCATTCGGCCGATCTGGGCGCCCATGCCATCAAAGCCCTGATGCAGCGAACCGGTCTCGATCCCGCCGCCGTGGATCATCGAGCGTTTGTAGCTAAACACCATGCCAACGTACGCCTTCCAGGGAATCATTCCGGTGCTCGATCCGACCAGCTATGTGCATCCGCTCGCTTCGTTGATCGGTGACGTGATTGTCGGCCCCGGCTGCTTCATTGCGCCGGGTGCTTCGCTGCGCGGCGATTTCGGACGAATCATTGTCGAAGGCGACAGCAGCATCCAAGACAACAGCACGATTCACACCTCGTCTGGCAACGATACGGTGATCGGTCGGGGCGCAACGATCGGTCACGGCGCGGTCGTGCATGGCTGCACCATCGGCGCGAACACCTTGATCGGCATCAACGCGGTGATTCTCGATGGCGCGGTCATCGGACCGGAGAATCTCGTCGCCGCGATGTCACTGGTGAAGTCCGACACGGTCACACCCGCGCGCAGTCTGGTGGTGGGAAATCCGGCGCGAGTGATACGCGAATTCGCAGCGGAGCAAGTGACCTGGCGTAACGACGGTCGAGGGGAATATCAACGCCTGGCGCGCGAAGCGCTGACTGACTTGACGGAGACGACGCCGCTGCAGGCGCCTGAGTCGGACCGGCCACGGATCAGAGCCAATGCAATCGCAGTGCGCCTGAGTGGTGAGACAGCCCAAGAGCGGGAGCGGCGCACTCGCGCGCAATCAGCAACCAACGACGGGGACGCATGATGGGTATTTGCGATGGTCGAGTAGTCATCGTGACCGGCGCCGGCAATGGCTTGGGCAAAGCGTATGCGCTCGCCCTTGCGGCCGAGGGCGCAAAGGTAGTAGTCAACGATCTCGGTGTCGGTACGCACGGCGAGTCCGGCGAAAGCAAGGGCGCGGCGCAGAAAGTAGTCGATGAAATTCGCGCCGCCGGTGGCAAAGCGGTTGCCAACACAGAGGATGTTGCCGACTGGGATGCCGGCAAGCGCATAGTGCAAACTGCACTCGATGCCTTCGGCGATCTGCATGCCGTCGTCAACAATGCCGGCTTCGTACGCGACCGGATGTTTGTGTCCTGCACACCCGAGGAATGGGATGCGGTGCTGCGAGTACATTTGCGTGGTCACTTCTGCACCACCCGTCACGCCGTCGATTTCCCTAGTGACCATCACATTCAAACGCGACTGAGAATACCGCCATGGACTTCTCTCTCACAGAAGATCAAGCAGCCACAGCGGGACTCGAGCGGTTGCATGCGGTCATCGATAGCATTCCCGGATGGGATCGACATTGTGGGACTCGCTCGCCGGTGACTTGGGTTTTGCAGGTTTACATCAACGCCTTCAGTGCACAGGATCTCGATGCAATCGCCGCCTTGTTCGCCGACAATGCCGAGGTGCATGACCCGGTAGGCAGCGAGCCGCACAAAGGCATCAATGTGATCCGCGCTTTCTATGGCAGCGCGGTTGCGATGAAGGCGAAGCTGTTCCAGCAGGGACCGACACGCATCGCTTCCGACTATGCCGCGTTTGCCTTCACCGTCACGCTGCCCACTGGACCGCGCATCGACGTCATTGACACGTTTAGATTCGATGCCGCCGGCAAGGTAGTGGAAATGCGCGCCTATTTCGGCCCGCCCAATATGCACGGCTTCCAATGAGGCACCAGTCCTCTTAGCCTGTCCATGCTCTCCACGACCGACAAGTGAACGCCAATTCCTTTAGCAGAGAACGAATCGCTCCATTCGTTGTTGGCGTTTCACAGCACTCCCGTGATCCACAGGGACGCCGGTCATCGAGCAAGGGGCGATCTGATCGAAGAGCGCCGAGTTCGCGGCCCTAAGGATTAACGTAGCAGGTTTTGACGACCGTGAAAAACTCGGCCGCGTAGCTGCCTTGCTCGCGCGGACCATAGCTCGATGCTTTTCGGCCGCCGAATGGCACGTGATAATCGAGTCCGGCGGTCGGCAGATTGACCATCACCAAGCCCGCTTCACTGTTGCGCTGGAAGTCGCGCGCATATTTCAGCGACGTCGTGCAAATGCCGGATGACAGGCCGAAAATGGTGTCATTGGCCGTTGCCAATGCATCGTCGTAGTTTCTTACGCGAATTACCGCAGCCACGGGGCCGAATACTTCCTCACGATTGACTTGCATAGTGCTGGTGGTTTCGGCGAGCAAGGCCGGCGCCATGTAGAAGCCTGGAGATGCGCGCGTCAGACGCTCACCGCCCGTGCAAACAGCGCCATCGCGTTTGCCGATCTCCACATAGCGCAAATTGCTTTCCAGCTGCTTCAGATCGACTACCGGACCGATTTGAGTATCAGCATTCAGAGCGTTGCCGATCACTAGCTTCGCAAGCCGGTCTTTGACGGCGGCGACAAAGCGATCGTGAATACCTTCCGTCACGATGAGCCGGCTCGACGCCGTACAACGCTGTCCCGTGCTGTAGAACGAACCGTTGACTGCACACTCGACCGCAACATCCAGATCCGCATCGTCGAGCACGACGAGCGCATTCTTACCGCCCATTTCCAACTGAATCTTGGTCATGGTGCCGATAGCGCGGGTCGCAATGTGACGGCCGGTGGGTACCGACCCGGTAAAGGAGACGGCATCGACGCCATCGACGAGCGGATCGCCAACGACGGAGCCGCGCCCCATCACTAAATTCAGCACGCCTGCAGGCAGGCCCGCGCGCGCCAGAACATCGACCAGCGCCCAGCCGCAGGCAGGCGTCAGGTCGGCGGGCTTGAACACCACACAATTGCCGAACGCCAATGCGGCGCCGATCTTCCACGCCGGGATGGCAATGGGGAAATTCCAGGGTGTGATGACTCCGACAATGCCGACCGGTTCGCGCGTCACCTCGACGGTCACATTGGGACGCACGGGCGGGAAAATCTCGCCGCGCAGACGGATCGTTTCGCCCGCAAAGAAGCGCATGACCTGGCTGGCGCGGATCACTTCACCGGTGCCCTCGGGTAGAGTCTTCCCCTCCTCCCGTGACAGCAACTCGCCTAACTCCGCACGCCTTGCAAAAAGCTCGTCCGCAGCCTTGAGAAGAATATCGGCACGTACTTGCGCAGTAGTACGGGACCACGCAGGAAAAGCAGCACGCGCGGCAGCAATGGCCTGCACTACCTGCGCCGCGGATGCTCCAACGAATTCACCGACCACATCATCTGTGTTTGACGGGTTGATATTGCGGGTAGTGGTCACGCCTTCTACCCATTCACCGGCAATCAGGTTTTTAAACAAAGGCATGCGCGTCTCCAAGCTCCCGACCGGCTCGAGGCGCAAGAAGTTGCCCCGATGAGGCTACGTGCTGATTTTTGGCAGTCATCCACAGGAACAGCCCCGTTGATGCATGCAGGTCTCGTGTGCGAATAGATCGCATAAAATCCACTATATACGTCGATTTGCGTAGCTGTCGATGCTATCATCGCCGCACCTTCCATGCCACATCGCGACAGACGATCGGGGCAGGATCCCGCTTCGAGAACTCAGGGGTGCACAGATGGCTCGAGTCAAAGGCAAAATCGCAATTATCACCGGCGGCGCGCGCGGCATGGGGGCTGCGACCGCCCGGCTCTTTGCACGCGAAGGCGCAACTGTAGTCATCACCGATATGCTCGAAGCCGATGGTCGAGCCATAGCGACCGAGATCGGTGGCAATGCGATATTCCGCAAGCACAACGTAGCGGAGGAAAGCGAGTGGCAAACGTTGGTGAACGACGTGGTCGCCCGCTTTGGCCGGATCGACGCCTTGGTGAACAATGCCGGCGTCGTTTGCTTCGGCACGATTGAGAACAGCACTGCCCAAGAATTCGATCGGGTGTTCGGCATCAACGTCAAGGGTCCGCTACTGGGCATGAAGTATGTCGGCAAGGTGATGACGGCAGCAGGTAAGGGTGCCATCGTCAACATCTCCTCTGTCGACGGTTTGCGCGGCGCCAATGCAGTCGGCATCTATTCATCGAGCAAGTGGGCGGTACGTGGACTGACCAAGACAGCGGCCCTGGAATATGGCCCTCATGGCGTGCGGGTGAATTCAGTTCACCCGGGGGGCATCGACACCGTGATGGGCAATCCTCAGAGGCAATCGGGCTCTGACCGCAACAAGGGCTACGAAAGGGTTCCGCTGCAACGAATTGGCGAACCGCACGAAGTCGCTGCCGCCAGCCTGTTCCTATGTTCCGACGAGGCCTCTTACATCACCGGCGCCGAACTCGCAGTCGATGGTGGTTGGGTCGCCGGCTATTATCATTCCATTCTGCCAGGAGCGCCGCAAAGCCTCACCGGCGGCGGCCTCGCCTCACGGGATTGACCTCGCGCGACGCAGGTGTAAGCCCTGGTCGGATGAATGCAGCCACTCTTGAACTGCCGCAACGATTCCTGAGGACGATCAATGGAACGCAGCCTCGCCACCGCTCGCCCAGCCCGAACCATGGGCCATTTCGCCCTTCACTACGCTAAGCCGAACGAGGGCCCGCTGGCTGCGCGTTTGTTGTCGCTGCTGGGTTTCATCAACACCCAGGCGCTGCCGCTGCCGAACGGCACGCTCTTTTATCGCTTTGTGGTAGACCAAAAAAATGTCTCGGGCGGTGATGGGATTGTCTATTTGTCCGCGGTGCCTCCGGCACAGCAGGCGGTAATCGATGCGATGCGCGCGGCGCTAAGAGTCGGCTCAAGCGAGGAGCATCCCGCCGTAGGCGGTTTGCGCGCGGCGCAGGAAGCCGACCCCGAATATGGCTTTCATGTGGGGATCCTGCTGGAGTCGCTGGAAAGTCTCGAGGAAACGGTCCTCAACTTGAGAAAGCTCGCGGAAGTCGATTCCGAACTGAAGGGTCGCCTCAAGGTAGTGCTCAATCGTTCGCTTCCCGGCACTCCCGAAGTCGACGCACGGCTGGATGCGTCGCCGCTGTACGGTAGCGTGACGCGCTATGCCTACGGCCGCAACGGAGTCCAAGCATTCATCACGACGGACATTTTGAGTAGTGGCCCGCTGGGCGAGGACCTGGTCGTTGAGCTTGATTACATTTTCCCCGGATACGACCGGCACGTTCTCTCGGTAGTCGAGGTGTGATGCGCGAATGCAATCGCGCCAGAACCTCGAATGCCCGCTTAGACATTCAAACGTAGCAGGTGACCCCATGGCGATCGATCCCAAGCTAGCCGCAATACTTGCAGCCGCGCCTCCATGGCCCGGTAGTCGTACGCTTACGGTGTCCGCGTTGCGCGAGGCAGTCAGAGCCGGTTCGACCGCGTTCCCGCCGCTGGCCGTGCCGCTGGCATCGGTCAAGGACCATGCAATTCCAGGTCCTGGCGGCGAACTGCCTTTGCGCATTTATACGCCGGTCGGTAGCGGCCCGTTTCCAGTAGTCGTCTTTTTCCACGGCGGTGGCTGGGTGACGGGCGATCTGGATACCCAGGACATGATCGCCCGCGGCCTCGCACACGGCGCCAGCAGTATTGTGGTGTCGGTCGCGTACCGTCTCGCGCCTGAGCATCCATTTCCGGCAGCGCCCGACGATTGTTGGGCAGCTACTCTTTGGGTAGCCAAGCATGCGGCCGAATTCGGCGGTGACGCCAACCGGCTCGCTGTCGCCGGTGACAGCGCCGGCGCCAATCTGGCCACCGGTGTCGCTCTGCGGGCGCGCGATGCAAAGAGCCCCAGGCTGCGGGCACAAGTGATGTTCTACGGTTCCGGGAACTATCCATCCGTAGCGACGCCATCCGCAAAGGAATTCGCCCAAGGGCCCATCCTGACTCGCGATGACATTGATTACTTCTGGGGCCTGTATCTTTCCAACCCCAAGAAGGATCAGGACCATCCGCTCGCATCACCGATCCGCGCCGCCAGTCATGCCGGTCTTCCGCCCGCCTTCATGGCTACTGCTGAAATCGATCCCAGCCGGGACGATGGCGAGGCCTATGCAGCCAAGCTGGCAGCCGCCGACGTGCCGGTCGAGAGCCGGCGCTATGCAGGCATGGTGCACGGGTTTGTTTCTTGGCTCGGTGTCATCGACGGCGCGCAGACCGCGCTCGACGATGCTTGCGCCTTTCTCAAAAAACAGCTTGCGGCATCCGCAAGCTGAGTTGCCGCTTGGATCGGACCGGAGAAAAGATTCATGTCGCTGGATCATGAAGTGTTTGCAGGCGGTGTTGCAGTGATCACCGGCGCCGGCGCCGGTATTGGCGAGGGCTTGGCACGCCGTGCCAGCGAACTGGGCATGAAAGTCGTGCTGGCGGATATTTCACACCAGCGATTAGAGGTATTGGCATCAGATCTGCGCGCCAAAGGCAGCGAGGTGCTGCCGATCGCGGTCGATGTATCCCAGCCTGCGGAGCTGGATCGTCTCGCAGCGGCGGTGCATTCGCACTGGGGCGACGTGAGGCTGTTGATCAACAATGCCGGCATCGAAACCATCGGGAATAGCTGGGAAATTCCGCTCGAGCGCTGGGAAGCCACCCTCAATATCAATCTCCATGGCGTCATTCATGGCGTACGCGCCTTTGCGCCGCGCATGTTGGCGAGCGGCAAGCCGGCATGGATCGGCAATCTATCCTCAATTGGCGGGTTTTCCGTGATGCCGACACAGACCGCATATATCGTGACCAAGCATGCGGTGGAATCGTTCAGCGAATGCCTGTATCTGGAAATGGAACTAAGCGGGAAGCCGATTCACGTGTCCTCTATCATTCCCGGGATGGTGAAGACGCAAATATTCGACGCCAACGCAGGCGTCGGCGAACCCGACACCGCGTCCCGCCATCGCACGGTGATGCGTGAGTTGATGGCCAACTACGGCATGGACCTCACCGCGGCGTCTAAACTCATCCTGGAACAAGTTGCGGCAGGTGAATTCTGGGTATCCACGCAACCCGAGATGACTCGGGAGGTCGTGGCCGGTCGTATCGAATTCCTGAAGAACCAGAGCAAGCCGCAATTGGCGCCGCAAGCCCGCATCCTGCTCGGCCTGTAACAATCGTTGAATCCCCGCCGCCAGCTCGGCGTTACATTCCCTCTGGCAGCGTTTGATAGTGTGGCAGGCCTGGTTCTCTGGAGATCTGAGCTTCTCTACGCAACCTGCGGCTTCTCGGTGGGCATACCCCTCACCGGATGAAAGCCCGCGGCCCTTGTCTGGAATTCCGCGGCTTTCGCACGCTCGTTGTAGAACTGCCGATACCACATACGCACCTTGCCGTACGCGCCATCGGTGGGCACGGCAAGTGGCGCCAAGCACGGGCGCTTATTTGCCCAGATCTCGAAATCCTGCGCAAACGCTGCAAGACTGCCAGCTTGGGCAGTACGTGCATTGAGAATGTCAGCTTCGGTCGGCACCGTGTTGGGTGATTTCGACAGCAGGCCGTGCCACGCACGGATGGTGCCGTCATCGACCGGCGTATGAGCGATGTACATCACCGCGACACCGCCGTTGAAGTACGACAACAGCAGCCCGGGGCCGGTATAAAACGTGTCGGTCTCCAGCATTACCCCCTGCGCCAAACTACGATGCTCGGCCCCCTGGCGCTGTCGCACGACCACGCCTTGAACTTCGTTATGGAAATAGGCGGGAGGCCCGCCGTGGGTCGGCCCCAGGTGCGCCACATCCGCCATGTTGTCCAACACTTCAATGGGGTGACACGGAAGCGTACCCAAGTGGTCTATCTTCCAGTGCACGTAGCTCGAATCGTTCCACTCGGGAATTTCGGGTAAGGCGAAATCGGGCTCGCCCCCTTCCGCGTCGTGCCACGCATAGATGCAGCCATATCGCTCCTGCACCGTCCATGTCCGCAACTTCGCTGCAGCCGGAATTGGCCCACTGTAGTAGGGAATTTCGTTGCAGCGCCCATCCGGACCAAAGCGCCAAGCGTGATACGGGCAACGTATGGACTCACCCTCCACGTGAATCTTGTCACGAACCACATAGGAGGTTGTGTTCTTGGCCAGGTGCGTGCCCATGTGCGGACAGTACGCATCGACCATATACACACGACTGCTTTGGCCCCGATACAACACCAAGTCTTGCCCAAAGTAGCGCGCGGCCAGGGGCACAGAGGTCACCTCGGAAGCCTCGGCCACCATGAACCATCCACGTGGAAAAACGTGAGGTCCTAGTTTGTAGTCTGCTGTGCCGGCCATTGATCGCCCCCTAGCCTTACGAGTTCGAACATCATTCACTGTGCGAATCTCTATATTAATAGCAATGCTATTGCTATAGTGCGTATATTGCAATCACGCTAGTTACGCAAATTGCGACTCTCCCCGTCCACCGGATAGGCGAGATGACAAAACGCACGGCGGTGTATTCGCCATGTCCATGAGATAGCGCAGATGGGGCTTGCCAACAAGGTCGCGATCGTTACCGGTGGAACCCGCGGCATCGGGTATGCGATTGCACAGAATCTGCTCGATGCAGGTTGCCACGTGGCAATCTGCGGCCGGCACGCACCCGCAGCACTTCCCACTTCGAGGGAAAAGACAGCGACGTTTTTTACCTGCGATGTCAGAGATGCCGAGCAGGCGCGAGCATTCGTCGATGCCGTCGCCACTCAGCACGGCCGGCTGGATATCCTGGTGAACAACGCTGGTGGATCTCCGCAAGCTGAAGCCGCTAGTGCATCGCCGCGCTTTTCTGAAGCCATTGTCGCGCTCAACTTGCTCGCACCCCTGCATGTTGCACAGGCGGCATTTCGGCACATGAACGCGCAGGAGACCGGTGGCAGCATCGTCAACATTGCCAGCGTCTCCGGTATGCGCCCATCGCCCGGCACGGCGATGTATGGCGCGGCCAAAGCAGGGTTGCTCAGTCTCACGGGCAGCCTGGCACAGGAATGGGGACCCAAGGTTCGCGTCAACGCCATCGTGGTCGGCCTGATGGAGACCGAAAACACCGAGCAGACCTATGGCTCGATACAAACCCAAGCTGAGATAGCAGCGTCGTTGCCGCTCCAAAGAATGGGGCGTGCCTCGGATGTGGCGGCAGCCGTACAATTTCTCGCCTCGCCCCTGGCGGCCTACATCAGCGGCGCGCAGTTGTCCGTGGACGGTGGTGGGGAACGCCCTCACTTTCTCGAGTTGATCAAGCAAGCATCGAAACGTCGTTCGCCGTAAGCCAACGCCACTCGCATCACCATCACTTACCTTCAGAGTCTAACGATTGACATGCTCGACAAACGCATGAGCCTCGATGAGGTCGTCGCTCGATTGGCCGACGGTTCCACGATCGGCATCGGCGGATGGGCGGCACGACGCAAACCCATGGCGCTGATTCGCGCCATTCTGCGCTCCAAGCTCAAAGATCTAACGGTGGTCTCCTATGGCGGACCGGACGTGGGACTGCTCGCCGCCGCCGGCAAGATCCGCAAGCTGATTTTCGCTTTCGTATCGCTGGACCAGATTCCGATCGAGCCGCACTTCAAGAACGCTCGTCAAGCGGGAATGTCGGTCTGGGAACTCGATGAAGGCATGTTGCACTGGGGGTTGCGTGCTGCGGCGATGCGCATGCCATTTCTGCCCACCCGCGTCGGCAACGGCACGGACATTGCGGCAGAGCCCGGTCTGAAGACCGTGAAAAGCCCCTATGCCGACGCTGAGGAGTTCATCGCCATGCCGGCGATCAAACTCGATGCCGCACTGCTGCATGTACACCGCGCGGATCCACAGGGCAACACGCTCACCCTCAGCCCCGATCCATTCTTCGATGAGTTGATGGGACGCGCCGCTGACAAGGTGTTCGTAACGGCAGAACAAGTGGTGCCGACGGCTCAGCTGGAGATGACGCACAACAGCCGTTTCAATCTGTTCGAACGCGCACTGATCACTGGCGTCGTTGAGGCGCCCTTCGGCGCGCATCCCAGCAGTGCAGCACCGGACTACCAACTGGATCTGGGTCATCTCAAGACGTATGCCGACAGTGCCACCTCACCCGAAACATGGGCAGCGTATGCAGCCAAGTTCGTCCATGTCACCGACGCTGAATACCTTGCGGCGGTCGGGGGCGTCGAGCATGTGCGCACGCTCAAGACACCCACTTATTGAGAGACGAGGATGACCATCAACTACTCCCTCGCCGAACTGCTCATCGTCGCCGCTGCCGAGAACTGGCGCAACGTCGGTGAGGTCATGGGGTTCGGCGCCGGTACGATTCCGCGCCTGGGCGTCAACCTGGCCAAGGCCACCTTCAACCCGGCACTGATGACCACCGATGGCGAATGCTTCTATACCACCACGCCGGTCGGACCGGGTGAGCGCGCCACGCCCGAGAATATTGAAGGCTGGTCGCCCTACGATCGCACCTTCAGCACGCTATGGCGCGGTAAACGCGTCGCGATGGTGGGTCCGACGCAGCTTGATTGCTTTGGTCAAGCCAACATCAGTGCCATCGGCCCTCACCAACGACCGAAGGTCGCATTGGTCGGGGCGCGCGGCTTTCCCGGCAACTCGATTCATCACCCGAACAGCTTCTTCGTGCCGACGCATAACACTCGGACCCTGGTGAAAGGCGAGGTCGACTTCGTCTGCTCGGCGGGCTACAACCCGGCACGCTGGCTCGGCGGCAAACAGCCCTTCGGCCTCGATCTGCGCATCATCCTGACTGACCTGGCCGTGCTCGATTTCGGCGGCCCGGATCATGCGATCCGGGTGCGCTCGCTACATCCGGGCATCCGCTTCGAGCAGGTACAGGACAACACCGGTTTTCCGCTGCTGCGGCCGGAGGTCATTCCAACGACGCCGCCGCCTTCCGCCGAGCAGCTCGCCATCATCGCGCAACTCGATCCGAAAGGAATGCGCAAGACTGCTTTGAAAGGTGATCCTCCCGGCGACCGCCGCGCAAGCTAGAGCACACCCATGAGCGATCTCGTCGAACCCAAGCAAACGAACATCGTTTACGAAACGGACACGCCTGTCCGCTATGAAGTCGAGGGGCCCATCGCCTGGGTCATCATGGACCGCCCCAAGTTCAACAACGCGCAAAACTCGCAGATGACCTATGCGCTGGATGAGGCGTTTCGTCGCGCCACCGATGACGATGCAGTGCGCGTCATCGTCCTCAAGGGCGAGGGCAAGCATTTCTCGGCCGGGCATGACATCGGTACGCCGGGCCGCGATCTGCATAAGTCGTTCGAGCGCCAACTGCTGCTACCCGATCACACCAACAAACCCGGCGCCGAACTCCTATACACGCGCGAGCACGAGGTCTACATCGGCATGTGCCGGCGCTGGCGCGACATTCCGAAGCCCACCATTGCCATGGTGCAGGGCGCATGCATAGCCGGTGGCCTGATGCTTGCCTGGGTGTGCGATCTGATCATCGCCTCGGAAGACGCCTTCTTCCAGGATCCCGTCGGACGCATGGGGATCCCAGGCGTGGAATATTTCGCGCATGGGTTCGAGCTGCCACCGCGCATCGCCAAGGAATTCATCCTGCTGGGCGAACGCATGCCGGCAAAACGCGCCTACGACTTCGGCATGGTCAACCGGCTGGTGCCGCGCGATCAACTTGAACAGCAAGTCAGAGCCGTCGCTACCGAACTCGCCAGCCGTCCGCGCCTCGGGAATTGGCTCACCAAGCAAGCACTCAACCATGTCGAAGATCTGCGCGGCAAGCGAACGGCGACCGATGCACACTTTCACATGCATCACTTCGCGCACGCCCAGAATGATCTCATGTCCACCAACAGTCTCGGTGGACTGGACGCCAAGTCCATGGCCGCGGCGAACAAAAAGCAGGCTGGAGAGACTTGATGGGCAATCCGTTGCACACAGTCCTGGTAGACAGACTCGGGTGCCGCTATCCCATCATCCAAACCGCCATGGGATGGATTGCCGAACCGCAACTCGTAGCGGCGTCGTGCGACGCCGGCGCGTTTGGTTTTCTCGGCGCCGCCGTGATGTCAGTGGCGGAAGCGAAGGTGAAAATAGCCGATGTACGCCGTCGCACCGGCAAGCCCTTCGGCGTCAACTTCCATATGTTTCAGCCCGGCGCCGCCGAGATCGTCGATCTGATCCTTGCCAATAAGGATCAGGTGCGCGCAGTGAGTTTCGGTCGCGGGCCGGATAAGCAAATGATTGCTCGCTTCAAAGCCGCAGGCGTGCTGTGCATACCCACCGTGGGTGCAGTGAAGCACGCGCAAAAGATGGTCGAACTCGGCGTGGACATGGTGAACGTCCAAGGTGGCGAAGGCGGCGGGCATACCGGGTCCGTGCCCACTACTGTGTTGTTGCCGCAGGTACTCGATGCTGTGCAGGTGCCAGTCATTGCCAGTGGCGGATTTGCCGACGGTCGCGGCCTAGCTGCGGCACTTGCCTACGGCGCAGTCGGTATCGCAATGGGCACGCGCTTTTTGCTTACTCAGGAAAGCCCCGTGCCCATGGCCAGCAAAGAGCGTTACCTCAAGGCGAGCACTGACAACATCGTGCTGACAACGAAGCTCGATGGCATTCCACAGCGCATGGTGCGCACCCCCCTGCTGGACAAGATCGAACGATCCGGAGCGCTCGGCATGTGGTTGCGCGCGTTCGAAAGTGGCCTGGCGATGAAGCGGCAGACTGGTGCCTCGTGGCCACAGCTGCTGAAGGCGGCCAAAGGCATGTCAAGTCATGGTGGATTGACGTTGGCGCAAGCGATGATGGCCGCCTCAGCGCCCATGCTCATCCAGAAAGCCGTGGTTGAAGGCAAGCCGGATGAAGGCGTCATGGCCACCGGCGTTGTCGGCGGCCGGATCACTGAGATTCCGAGCTGTGCGGAACTGGTCGAGCGGATCATGGCTGAAGCACGCGAGCGACTCCGAGCCATCGCCATCGCTGCGGACGAGACCGCTGCGTACGCGTGATCTCATCATTCCATTCGCCATGTCACCATCAACGCGCAACCACGAGCATGTCCTCGAACGCCGCAGTCACTGCACAGATGAATCAAGGATAGGTTCGTCGGTGCCGAGCACCATTCCCGCCGCCGCCGCGGCGGTGCTTACGTTTGGCGACGCACCGGCATTGATCGAGAACGGTCGGGCCTGGAGCTTCAAGGATCTGTACCGCGATGCTCGCGGCGCGGCGTCGGCTCTTCGTGTTGCGCCCCGGCCAGGTGGCGAATGCGGAAGAACTCATGCCTGGTCGCGCCTCAACATGGCGAACTACAAAGTGCCGCGCGAGATTGAATTTCGCGCCGAGTTGCCCAAGAACGCGGCCGGCAAAGTGCTGCGTACCGAGCTGCGCCGTTTGGATGTGGGCACGTCACCACGATGACTGAGCATAACTTGTGAATTCAAACGAACGCCCTACGGGTCCGTTGGTGGGCCTAAGAGTCCTCGATCTGTCGCGGGTGCTGGCAGGACCTTGGGCTTCGCAAATCCTAGGCGATCTGGGCGCCGAAGTATTCAAGATAGAACAGCCCGGACAAGGCGACGACACGCGCCGCTGGGGGCCTCCGTTTCTTGGCGACGGTTCACGCGATTCGGCCTACTACTTGTGCGCCAACCGTAACAAACAATCGCTGGCGATCGATTTGTCGCAACCGGAAGGCGCGGCGCTGGTGCGAAGCCTGGCCGAAAGGTGCGATATTGTGATCGAGAATTTTCGCGTGGGCGGGTTGACCAAGTACGGCCTCGATTACGCAGCGTTGAGCGCCATCAAACCCTCGCTGATCTATTGTTCCATCACCGGCTTTGGCCAGACCGGCCCATACAGGAACAAGGGCGGATACGATTTTCTGATCCAAGGCATGAGCGGGCTGATGAGCGTTACCGGCAGGCACGACGGCGATCCAGGCGAGGGACCCCTGAAGGTCGGCATACCAGTGAGCGATCTGTCCACCGGACTGTACGCGACGATTTCCATTCTGGCGGCGCTGCATCATCGAACCGCCACCGGCCAGGGCCAGCACATCGATTGCGCATTGCTCGATACTCAGGTGAGCTTGCTGGCCAATCAGGCATCGAACTACTTGAACGGCGGCATGGTGCCGCGGCGCCTGGGCAATGAACATCCCAATACGGTGCCTTATCAGGACTTCGAAACCGCCGATGGCAATGTGCTGGTAGCGCTCGGCAACGATCGGCACTTCCGCGCCTTGTGCAAATTGTTAGGGTGCGCCGGATTGGCAGATGACCCCCGCTTCGTAGACAACGCCAACCGCAGCGTCAATCGCAAAGCCCTGCAGGCTGAGCTCGGCGCGGCCATCGCCGGAAGGAAATCGGAGGATCTGTTGTCCGCGATGGCTGCGGCGCAACTTCCGGGTGGGCGCGTCAATTCGATTCCCGAAATTCTGGCCGATCCACAAATCGCGGCGCGGGGTCTGATTAAGACACTGCATCGCGAAGATGGCACCACCATCAAAGCCCTCGGCTTCCCCGCACAGCTTTCCGAGACCCCCGCAGACTATCGACGTGCTCCTCCGCGCAGCGGCCATGACACGGTCGAGGTGCTGCGCGACGTACTGGGACTTGATAGAGATGCCATTGCGGCACTCGCTGCGAAAGGCGTCGTTGCAGGTTAGATACCCGCCTGTCATTCATTTCTCACGCCGGCCTGCTCGCCTTCAGCCACCAGATCATCGACCCGGAGAGCCGCAAGAGCAAAGAGCTCTGCATCAACCAACGGAGCTCACCCCCAGACGCACGAACTCCACGCTGGATGCTGTATAGCTCGCCAGTCGTGCTCGGCCCAAGTGTCCGGCCCAATAACTTTCTGTGCCGTCGGCCATCCGCCATTCGTGCAGCCGACGCACGAATAACTGCAAGTCATATTCCTCGCTGATGCCAATGGCTCCATGCACCGCATGAGCGGTTGCGACAATCGCGGTGACCGCGGTACTGGCAACTTGCTTAGCCACTGCTGCGGCGTTCGGCGGCGGCGGCAATCCATAAGCACAGCCGATCTGCGCAGCCATGCGTGCCATGACAGTTTGTTCGGCCATGACTGCCAATTGCTGTTGTATCGCTTGCTGCTTGCCGATGGGTTTACCGAATTGGACGCGCTCGCAAGCGTAGGCAATCGTCATATCGAGCACGCGATCGACCGCACCGGAGATTTCCGCCGCACGTAACACTGCGGCTATCGGACGCAGTCCCCCTTTCGGCGTAGCTATCGTCGCCAGCGCGTGAGGCGAAGATTGCCACGAGACGTCGGCGGCTCGGCTGGCATGGATGCCCGTCGCATCAACGGCAGCATCGGACAGTGAAGTGAGAATGGTGTGGTCGCCTAAATCAACCAATGCATAATTGGCGACCTGCGCTTGCGACACGGCGTGCTGTCGATAACCCCCACCGTGGGTCGTTGGCGATATGAGCACAATCGAACCCTCGGGACGCTCAACACCGGCTGCCGCCAATAGGGCACGGGCAACCATGGACTGCGCGAAGGGCACCGGCACTAGATGTCGACCGAGTGCTTGTACCAACGGACCGGCTTCGGCCAGCGACAATCCGGCACCACCGCGCGCTTCGCTCACCATCGCATCGACAAACCCCGACTCATGCAGGGCAGCCCAAAGATTGGTCACGGAGGCACCGGCCTCCACTGCGCGAACCTGTGTCAGGGACGAGACGTCGGCAAGCAAGCGTCCGAAAGGCTCCAATAACTCGTTGAATGCGATATCGCTCATAATCAACGCAACCCCAAACCGCGAGCAATAATGCCCCGCAAAATCTCTCGTGTCCCGCCACGCAATGAAAAACTCGGCGCTATGTGTGTCACATATAGCAGGCTTCGATACAAATCGGCATCGAACGGCTCGCCGGGATGACTACCCAGATCATCAGCGATCAGCGTAGGAATGGATTGTTCCAGCGTGGTGCCGAGATCCTTGACCAAGGATGCTTCGACGACGGGACTCTCGCCCTGGGCCAGACGCGCAGTGACTGCAATCGATAGCTCGCGCAGCGTGGCTAGTTGCGCAATCAACCTCCCAGCTAGCTGCACCGCAGCTTCGTTGCAGCGCGCATTGGCGCGCAGATGCGCAATCCAGGCATCCAGCAACACGATGCTCGAATAGATTCGCTCTGGGCCGCTGCGCTCGAACGCAAGCTCCGCCGTCACTTGATGCCAGCCGGCGCCTTCGGTGCCGATCAGTGCATCGTCCGTGAGCTGCACATCTTCGAAGAACACCTCTGCAAAGTGCGCATCGCCGGTCAGGTCCGCGATCGGACGAATCGTGATCCCGGGCAGTTTCAGATCGATGATGAGCTGTGACAATCCTGTTTGACGATCCGCCGCCTGGCCCGAGGTCCGCACTAACGCAATCATGTAGTCGACATGTTGTGCATTGGTGGTCCAGATTTTCGAGCCGCTGAGTTGCCAGCCCATGTCGTTTTTCGCCGCACGTGTTCGGACACTGGCGAGATCCGAACCCGAACCGGGTTCACTCATGCCGATGCAGAAGAATATTTCACCGCGACAAATACGCGGCAAATAAAACTGGCGCTGTGCCTCCGTGCCGTAGTTGAGAATCAGCGGCGCACTTTGGCGATCGGCGATCCAGTGCGCCGCCACGGGTGCACCCGCTGCAAGCAATTCCTCGACTACCACGTAGCGAGCGAAGGGACCGCGCCCAGCCCCACCATATTCCCGCGGTTGGGTCAGGCCCAGAAAGCCCGCCCTTCCAAGCACACGACTGAACTCTTTGTCGAAGCCCATCCAAGAGCGCGAACGCTGCTCGAGGATGCGGCCGCTCGCATGCTCCGCAATCAAAGCCCTGATGGGAGCACGCAACTGCTCATCTGCGTCGGGCAGCCGTGACAACATCAAGCTTTCAAACACGTATGGGCTCCGTTCTCAATGGCGCGTTAGCGGCCCGCAGGTATTGGCAGCGCTGAAGTCAGCACAGAACCCCTGTACCGAATGCACTTCGCTTGCCGGAAGCCGAACGATGCTTGGCGCGCTCTCACTACCCGGGCATACCCTGCAAGTAGACGGCAGGTCTGCGCAAGCAGGGGGAACTAATCCACCAGTCAATGGCCGGCAGTTTCATTGAATTCTACGAATAGTGATAATAATATACGAATGTCAGTCCAGCTTGCGTATCGTGCGCTGCGATTTTACACGCATTGTCCTCGCGCCTGGTGAAATCGTACTCCTGATGCCTTCTTAGCAGGTCGGCCTGGCATCTGGGTGCGGTCCATGAGGGCCCGCACCCACCATCACGAAACGACCTGATTCTCGGCTTGGCACCTATTCCCGGAGCAGCAATGGCGACACGAGTTGGCTTTATCGGTCTGGGTGCGATGGGCTTGCCCATGGCGTCCAATCTGCAGCGCAAAGGATTCGCGCTGACGGTTTATGACGTCGTGCAAGCACCGATGGACAAGCTAGCTGCGCTAGGCGCGCGCAAGGCCAGCTCCATAGCAGATGCTACGCGCGGCGCCGAGATCGTGGTGACGATGCTACCAGCCACTCAGCATGTCGAGACGGTAGTGCTGGGCGAGGACGGTGTGCTTGCCAATATCGATCGCAATGCGGTGCTAATAGACATGAGCACGATTGATGCTAAAGGCACCGATCGGTTGGCAAAGGCTTGCGCCGACAGTGGTGTTGGCTTCAGCGACTGCCCTGTCGGGCGCTTGGTGATGCACGCTGAGAAAGGCGAGTCGCTGTTCATGGTCGGCGCCACCGATCCAGTCTATGCGCGGGTCGAACCACTGTTGAAAGCCATGGGCACCGCCATCTACCGATGCGGGGCGCCCGGCATGGGCTCCCGGATGAAGGTGATCAATAACTTCATGCTGCTGTCGACGGCACAGATCGTCGCGGAATCGCTGACGCTCGGCACCAAGCTCGGTCTGGACATCGACATCATGCGTCAGGTCACTAGTGGGACCACTGCGCAAAATGGCCAATTCCATGTGCTGATGGTGAACAAAGTGTTGAAGGGCGATATCGAACCCGGCTTCACCATCGATCTGGCATTCAAGGACATGACTCTGGCGATGAATGCCGCTGCGGAACAGCGTATAGGGTTGCCTGTCGGCGCTGCAGCTCATGCCGTCTACGGCGGTGCACGCGCCACCAAGTACGCAAGCAAAGACTATTCCTCGCTGCTGACCCTGGCATGCGAAATGGCGAGTGTGGAGTCACCCCGACTCAAATCCAACTGATCGCAGTCTTCGCACCGAATATTCGGCGGTGTTCGACGGGACAATCGACGCTGTGCCACTTGGCGATTGGAAAATCTAGTTAGCTCCATGACAGAAGCGGAGAAGCTGGCCGCCTTGCTCAAGATTCATGCGCTCAAAGCGCGTTATTTCCCGCACCATGGACACGAAGCATGGACGGAAGTGAGCGCTGGAATATGTGCGCCTCTGCGTAATTATATGTCTATATTCCTACGAATATATTTGTTAAACATGACCGTTGTTGCTACATTGCGCTATCCACCGCCAGCCAGCCAGTTCCGAGGTCCATATGTCGACGGTTGCCGTTTCAGCAACAGCGAGCATTTCTTCGCAGGACCTGGTTTCAAAAGCCCGCGACATGATTCCGGCCCTCAAACGCCGCTCCGAACAAGCGACGGCCGACCGCTGCCTGCCGCATGAATCCATTGTGGAAATGCAGCAAGCGGGGTTCTTTCGAGTGTTGCAGCCCAAGCGATACGGTGGCTTAGAGCTCGGTCCGCAGACTTTTTTCGACATTCAGATGACCTTAGCTGAAGGCTGCATGTCAACCGCGTGGGTGTACGGCGTTGTCGCCGTCCATCCATTCCAATTAGCTCTCTTCGACGCACGAGCCCAGGATGATGTGTGGGGGAAAAACCAGGCTGCGCTGGTGTCGTCTTCCTATCAACCCGTTGGTACGGTCGAACGCGTTGATGGCGGTTTCCTGCTGTCCGGACGGTGGGGTTTTTCGAGTGGTTGTGACCACTGCGAATGGGTGTTGCTCGGTGCGCTGATCCCGCCCACGGTGCCAGAAGGTGCCGTCGATATGCGTACCTTCTTGGTACCTCGCAAGGACTACCAGATTGTGCACGATTGGACGGTGTTCGGACTGCAGGGCACGGGTAGCCACGGCATCGTCGTCGAGAAAGCATTCGTACCCGAATATCGCACCCACCGCGCCGTCGATGGTTTCTTGTGCAAGAACCCGGGGCAAGCTGTCAACACCGCAACAATGTATCGCTTGCCGTGGGCCCAGATATTTGTTCGTGCAGTATCCACGGGAGCGATTGGCGCGCTACAAGGCGCCCTTGATGCATTCAAGAATATCGCTGCAAAACGCGTGTCAACCAACACCGGCAAGGCCACCAAGCTTGACCCTGCCGTGCTCAATGCGGCCGCCAGGACGCAGACGGCCATCGTTGAGATGAAAACGGTGCTGGCTAACAGCGTTGAGGAAATGCTGGAGCGCTTGCAATCCGGCAAAGAGATTTCCATTCAGGATCGTTTGCAGTATCGGTTCGCGTCTGCGCAAGTGGTGCGTCGCTGCGCCGATCTTTGCGACGACCTGATGCCGCTGCTCGGTGGTCGCGCCATTTATATGGACAGCCCCATCATTCGCTACTGGCTGGACATCAACGCCGCACGCGCCCATATCGCCAACGATCCTGGGCTCATCGGTAGTTCGCTAGGCGCGCACTACCTTGGTGAGAGCGTCGCTGAATCGTTTATTTGACCTGCCGCGCGGCGTCCCTGATGCCTGAATGAACGCCGGATGCCGGCGGCCGCACCAAGGCGTCGGAATCACGATGCAAATGGAGACGCTGCCGTTCCTGACGCGTCTACTCTTTGTCTCGAGCCATGAAGCCTTTCGCTCGAGGCCAAACGCCGTGGCACGGGATGGTCATCGGGCCTCATGGGCGATGTATTGGCACAGGCGAGGTCTCGGCAAGCTGGCACAGAGGGTGAGCCAATGTCCTACAACACGCTTCGTTATGATGTGGATGACGGCTTGCTATGCCGCCTCGAAGGGCGGCCTCAATGCTCTGATGCGACATGTGGCGTCGCACTGCCGAGTCGCGGCGCGTATATCCGTTTGCTCATGAACATCAGCCACGATGCATTGCCTCGGCACGCGCTTTGAAGGCCCGTGCCGTATCGTCGAAGGCGCGCTTGATCCAGCCGCCCGTGAAGCGCATCACGTGAATGCCGTTCTCACCTAGAAAAGCATCGGACGAGTAGTAGGCACAACGCTCGGGCCCCAATCGATCGATGATCTGGTCGCGACGGGCGGGATAGGGCAGATGGCATCGACGCCGCGATGTCCTCCTCCCGCGTCCGGCGCATCACGCTTCTTGCCCCAGTTTGATGACCCTCGCCGTGGGCACGGGATGCTCCTTCGCACCAGTCCAGCGCCACAACATCGTGCCGTGCGAGTGGCCGCAGGTGTTGATCCAATTGCCGAAGCCTGGATCACGAGCCGCCACGACAACCCTGACGGTGCCATCATCGTTGGGCGTGGCGGTGTAGTCGTTCACATGGATGCGTGCGAATCGATAGTCCAGTGACTCCATCCAATAGTTGTCGAGCTGAAAATTCCAGGTGATGCAGTCCGGAATACGCGCGTCGATCACCAGTGCCTCATCCAGCGCCAAGCGCCAGTAGCCGTGCAAGTAGTGGATCATCGGATCACCGCCGGCGCGGATGAACATCGACTGATCGATGGTTGCCAGGCGATTCATTTGCTCGATGCGAAACCGCTCCGCCCATTGCAGGAACGTGCGGGCCGTGCCGGAGACAAAGCCTGTGGTGCGCACGAGCGCCGCCTGCAGGAATTGAGCATCGAGTGGCGCCGGCGTAGGCGGCCCATCGATCGCGGCAATGCTCATGCGGTGTGGTGTCTCGTTGGCGCGATCGCGAAACGTTTGACGCACGACGATGAAGCTCGTGTCGGCTTCCATCGGCAACCAGTTAGCGGCATCGACTGGTCTTTCACGCGAGACCACGATCTCGAAGCGATCACCGACGCCAAGCTTCATTTCCGCGAGCGCGATCTCGCCAGTGGAAGCCATCGTGCCGTCGCTGGCGTAACGGTTGGCCTTCGAACCGAATGTGAGAATGGGGCACGTACCTAGCACCCCGGTGATTCGATAGCGGCGAGTCGGGCTGACTGTCGCATTGAGATAGTGATTGTCGGGGTTGTCGGCGCCGATCTTCGCGGTGCTGTGGCTCGCTTGATAGAAACCCGGAAAGTCGGGATCAGCCCACTCCAGATTCATTTCGAGCGCAATGCGCAGCAGGCGCGTGAGATAGCGGAACCCTTCCGCTCGGTCGAGCGGATTGGCGGCGACCTCGGGTGTGAGAATGATATCGCCGGCGGCTTCCAGCGCTCGGCAGAAGTCGCGCCATGCGCTGCCATCCATCACGTTCGCGGTAGGATCGCTCATGGTGCCATGTACTCCCC
>Ga0065707_10081915_pt1 | contig 29657 bp, 26 predicted proteins | sample SwiRhicommuniRL3_FD_59094 | JGI IMG/M metagenome (GOLD analysis project Ga0065707, IMG submission 59094) | Switchgrass rhizosphere bacterial communities from Rose Lake, Michigan, USA - RL3 v2 (version 2) | ecosystem: Host-associated > Plants > Roots > Rhizosphere > Soil | place: East Lansing...
GGCGCCCACCGCAGCCGCCATGGGCTCGCTGACGATAGCCACACTGCGTGCGCCTGCGCCTTCGGCGGATTCCCGGATTGCGCGCCGTTCCACCTGCGTGGAGCCGAAAGGCACGCACACCAGCACGCGCGGCGAGGGCTTCAGCATGCGCTGGCCGTGCACCTTGTTGATGAAGAACTGCAGCATTTTCTCGGTGTAGGTGAAGTCGGCGATGACGCCGTCTTTCATGGGGCGCACGGCATTGATGTGCCCCGGCGTGCGCCCGAGCATGCCCTTCGCCTCGGCGCCCACGGCGACGATGACCTTGCCGCCGCGGCCTGGATCGTCCTGCACCGCGACGACCGATGGCTCATTGAGGACAATGCCCTTGTCCCTCACATAGATGAGTGTGTTGGCGGTGCCCAGGTCGATCGACAGATCGCTGGAAAAATAGCCACGCAGGCGTTTGAACATGTTTTGAGACCGGAAAAAAAGCGGCGGGAGCGACCCCAAAAGTGGCGCGTAATCTAGCAACCGTAAGGACAATCAGCAAGGCAAGCTGTATGATTTTGCGCTGTTTTTCGCACTTCCTCGAGCATATGCCATGGCCCTGACACCGGAGCAGATCGAAAGCATTGCGCATCTGGCGCGCCTGAAGCTCAATGAAACCGAGATTCCGGCGTATCGGCGCAGTCTTTCTTCCATCCTGGAATTCGTGGGCGAGCTCAATGCCGCGGCGACGCAGGACGTCGCGCCCATGGCGCACCCGCTGCCGGGGCTGACGCAGCGAATGCGGCCGGATGAGGTCGCCGAAACGGACCGCCGCGAGCTCTATCAGGCGAATGCGCCTCAGGTGGAGGCGGGCCTGTATCTCGTGCCGAAGGTGATCGAATGAATCGCCGGGAGCGAATCATGACAACACGCGCTCGGCGCGTGTTGGCCCTCGCACAGCGAGGGCGAGGCCCAGGAGGGGCCGAGCAATGAGCCTGCATGGCAAGACGCTCGCAGAGCTGGCGGCAGGCCTGCGCGCGAAGGAATTTTCAAGCGTCGAGCTGGCGCAGACCTATCTGAGACGCATCGAAGCGAGCCAGCCTGAGCTGAATGCTTTTGTTTCTGTGACGGAGGAGCAGGCGCTGGCGGCGGCCCGTGTGGCAGATGCGGCGCTCGGAGCTGGGAAGGCGGGCCCGCTCACCGGCTTGCCGATCGCGCACAAGGACATTTTCTGTACCGAAGGGGTGCGCACCACCTGCGGCTCGCGAATGCTCGATAACTTCGTGGCGCCGTACGATGCGACGGTGGTCGCCAAGCTCAAGGCCGCAGGCACGGTGATGCTCGGCAAGACCAACATGGATGAATTTGCGATGGGCTCATCCAATGAGACTAGCTACTTCGGTCCGGTGCGCAATCCCTGGAATCCTTCTTTGGTTCCCGGCGGCTCATCGGGAGGATCGGCCGCTGCGGTTGCGGCGCGCCTGGCTCCGGCGGCTACGGGCACGGACACCGGCGGGTCCATTCGCCAACCTGCCGCGCTCGTGGGCATCACCGGCATCAAGCCGACGTACGGGCGCGTGTCGCGCTATGGAATGATTGCGTTTGCTTCGAGCCTGGATCAGGCGGGCGTTTTGACGGCGAGCGCGCATGATGCGGCGTTGCTGTTGGGCGCGATGGCGGGCTTCGATCCGCGCGATTCCACGAGTGTGGATGCACCAGTGCAGGATTACGCAGGTGAGTTGGAAAAGCCCCTTACCGGCTTGCGCATTGGCCTGTTGAAAGAATTCTTCGACAAGGGGCTGGATGCGCACAATGAGCAGCGCGTGCGCGAGGCTCTTGCGGTTTACGAAAAATTGGGCGCGACGCTGTGCGAAGTCAGCCTGCCCAATTTGCCATTGTCGGTGCCTGCGTATTACGTCGTTGCGCCCGCGGAATGCTCGTCAAACCTTGCGCGCTTCGACGGTGTGCGTTACGGCTATCGCTGCGAGAACCCGCGCGACCTGATGGACTTGTACAAGCGCTCGCGTGGTGAAGGCTTCGGCGCTGAAGTCAAACGACGCATCATGACGGGCACCTATGTGCTGTCCGCCGGTTATTACGACGCGTACTACCTGCAGGCGCAGAAAGTGCGCCAGCTGATCGCGCAGGATTTCAGCAATGCATTCAAACAAGTGGATGTGCTGATGGGTCCTACCACGCCCACGACTGCTTTTGAGCTGGGCGCGAAGACTTCCGATCCGGTCACGATGTATTTGAACGATATTTACACCATCGGCGCGAATCTCGCCGGCCTGCCGGCGATGTCCGTTCCGTGCGGCTTCGTGGGAGGTTTGCCGGTAGGCCTGCAGATCATGGGGCCGCATTTTGCAGAAGCGAAGCTATTGAATGTGGCGCACGGCCTGCAGCGCGAGACGGACTGGCACCGCCGGATTCCACCTGGATACGAAAAATGAGTAACGAATCTGTTTCGGCGCGCTTCGCGCCGCTATCGGACGGGGTCGCTTCGACTCCGTTGAATCCTAGGCGCAGCCCATGAGTTGGGAAACAGTCATCGGGCTCGAGATTCACGCGCAGCTCGCTACGCGCTCGAAGATATTTTCGGGCTCGGCGACGGCCTACGGCGCTGCGCCGAACGCGCAGGCCAATCTTGTCGACCTCGGCTATCCGGGCGTGCTGCCGGTGTTGAACGGCGAAGTGGTGCGCATGGCGGTGAAGCTGGGGCTCGCCATCGGCGCACGCATCGCGCGGCACTCGGTGTTTGCGCGCAAGAATTATTTCTATCCCGATCTGCCGAAGGGCTATCAGATCAGCCAGTACGAGCTGCCTATCGTCGCGCAAGGCGTGCTCGATATCGTGCTGGATGACGGCACGACGAAGCGTATTGGAGTGACACGCGCGCATCTCGAAGAGGACGCGGGCAAATCGCTGCACGAAGGCTTGCCTGGCCTTACCGGCCTCGATCTGAACCGCGCCGGCACGCCGCTGATAGAAATCGTCTCGGAGCCCGACATGCGCTCCGCAAAGGAAGCCGTGGCGTATATGAAAAAGGTGCACACGCTGGTGCGCTACCTCGAGATCTGCGACGGCAACATGCAGGAAGGCTCGTTCCGCTGCGATGCGAACGTTTCGGTGCGCAAGAAGGGCGCGGAAAAATTCGGCACGCGGGCGGAGATCAAGAATCTCAATTCCTTCCGCTATATCGAGAAGGCGATCAACTATGAAGTGGAGCGGCAGATCGATCTGATCGAGTCCGGCGGCAAGGTCATCCAGGAGACGCGGCTCTACGATCCGGCGAAGGGCGAAACGCGCTCGTTGCGCGCGAAGGAAGAGGCGAACGACTACCGTTACTTCCCCGATCCGGACTTGTTGCCGGTGGCCCTGGACGATGCCTTCATAGAAGGCGTGCGCAAGACGATGCCGGAGTTGCCGGATCAGAAAGCGGCGCGATTCGTCTCCGAGTACGCGCTGTCTGCCTACGATGCCGGTGTGCTCACGACAAGCCGCGAAATGGCGGCGTTCTATGAAGATGTGGCGCGCCGCATCGGCAACGACCCGAAGCTCGCCGCGAATTGGATTGCCGGCGAGCTTTCGGGATGGCTCAACAAAGATAATCTCGAGATCACCGCTTCGCGGGTCTCATCCGGGCGGCTGGCGGGGCTGCTCGCGCGCATCAAGGACGCCACTATCTCCGGAAAGATTGCCAAGGAAGTGCTCGAGGCAATGTGGTCAAGCGGCCGTGACGCCGATGCCATCATTGAAGAGAAGGGCCTCAAGCAAATCACGGACACCTCCGCGATCGAACGCGCCATCGAGGATGTGATGGCGAAGAATCCGGGCCAGCTGGCCGAGTATCGCTCGGGCAAGGACAAGCTCTTTGGCTTCTTCGTTGGGCAGGTGATGAAGGCGACCCAGGGCAAGGCCAACCCGGCGCAGCTGAACGAGCTGCTGAAGAAAAAACTGAGCTGACCCGCATTCCCGTAGGTTGGGCTGAGTCTTCGAAGCCCAACATGGCGCGGACCGAATCGTTGGGGCTTCGAAGACTCAACCCAACCTACAACGCCCCAGCGCCTCGCGCAATTCGCGCAGCTTCGGCGGTTTGCTAAGTACCTGATCGATGCCTGGGGGGATATCGCCATCGGCAATCAGCCGCTGTCCCCAGCCTGTCAATAGAATCACGGGCATCGCAGGCGCCAGCGCCTTGATCGCGCTGGCCACTTTGCGTCCGTCGACCTGCGGCATCCCGAGGTCAGTGATGACGACGTCGAACTTCTCGCCGCGCTCGTGCGCCACGCGGAACGTGTCGATCCCCGCCTGCCCACCGCGGCCCATGGTGACCGTATGACCATCGACTTCCAATGTATCGGCCAATGATTTAAGCAGCACCGGGTCGTCATCCACGATAAGGATATGGAGGCGTTCGAGCGTCGCAGCTTGCGGTGCAAGCAAGGGATCCGCGACCGCCTGGTTGGGGACCGTAAAACTCAATCGTACCGTCGTCCCCTGGCCGACTATGCTCTCGATTTCAAGGTCGGCGCTGTGCCGCTGCACCACCCCATAGACCATTGCGAGCCCAAGGCCCGTGCCACGCTCGCCTTTCGTCGTGAAAAACGGCTCGAGGCACTGGCGCCGTGTTTTCTCATCCATGCCGACGCCCGTATCGATCACTTCGATACACACGACGCCCGCATCGGCGGCATAGGAGCGCAAAGTAAGCGTGCCGCCTTCCGGCATCGCATCGACAGCATTGAAGATGAGATTGGTCAATGCCTCACGCAGCTCGCTCTCGATTCCCATGATGAGCGGCAAGTTGTCTTGCAGCGTCGAGCGCACCTCGATGCTGACACCGCGCTGCTGGGCCATGTCGCTCCAGCGTGGACGCGTGAGATCCGTTACCTGTTTCGCCAGCCGATTCAAATCCACAGCCACCAGGGTCAATTGAGGCTCGCGCAGGCGATAGAACTCGCGCAGACGGGCCACGGTCTGCGCCACGTCATCGATGGCCCGCTGTATCGTTTGCAGATATTCCCGGGTGCGCGGGCTCAAGCTCGGCTCTTTCTCCAGCAGCGATTCCGTATAAAGCGTCACGGGGGAGATCGCATTGTTGATATCGTGCGCAATCCCGCTTGCCATCTGCCCGAGCGCACGCAGCCGCTCCTGCTGCATGACGGCTTGCTGTGTCGCGCGCAACTCGTCATAGGCTGTCTGCAATGCGCTGTTCAGCTGCGCCTGATGCGCCGCCAACGCGACGTGCTCGCTCAACTGCTTGAGGAACTCGCAGTCGCCGCTGCTGAAACTGTCCGCCTCGCGACGTGCAGCCACCAGCACGCCGAAAACCAGGCTTTCCACGCGCAGCGGCGCGGCGACCAGCGACTGCAAGCCGCCTGAATTCAATCGTTGCGGGAACGCAAAGGGAACCCGGCTAATGTCCGGCTCGTACACTAGCTGCCCGCTGACACAGCGCAACAAGCCGTTCTGGTCGACAGGAATGAAAGTCTGCGCTGTCATCGCAAGCTCGGTGGCAAGAGCCGCGCTGTGCGGTCCTACACTGCTCACTGCCAACCGATTCTGCGCGGGCTCATACAGGCAGATGCAGCAAAAATCCACCGGCAGCTGCTCCTCGAGCGAGCCAGCCACGACCTGAAAGATGCTTTGAATATCCTGGCGCTCGCCGATGGCTCCCGTAATCTGCTGCAACAAGTTGAGGCGTTGCAATTGGGCCTGGAGCTTTTCCTGGGCGGCGCTGCGCTCGCCGATCTCAATTTTGAGATCGCGCGCCGTTTGGACCAGTTCCGCCGTGCGCTCGCGCACGCGCGTCTCGAGCTGATCCTTCGCGCTGCGCAGCGCGCGCTCGGCTTGCGCGCGTCCCGCAAAATCGCGCCGAATGGCAAAGAGAGCCAGGCCTGCCAGCGCCAGGGCGAGCACACTGCCGCCGATGATGACGAATTGAGTCAACGTGGCGCTGCGCCGGGCGAGACGCTCGCGCTCTATGAGCGTCGTGTTCTCTATGCGGGTCATGTTATCGATGAGCGTGCGAATCCGGTCGTGAAATCGTTTGCCTTTCCCTGTCAGGATTTCGCGTTGCGCGTCATCGAAGCCGCGGTCGCGCCGCAAGGCGATGACGCCGCGCAGATTCGACAAGCGCTCGGTCACAAGCATTACGACGGAGTCGAGCCATTGCCGTTGTAGAGCGCTGCTCTTCGTCAGCCCGCGCAGTTGCCCTATTTGCGCATCCACTACCCGTGCGGATTGAGTGTAGGGCTCGAGATAATGCGCATCCCCGGTAATGACGTAGCCGCGCTCGGCGGTCTCGGAGTCTGTCACTGCGGCCAGCAGCAACTCGATACGGCTCAGAAGCTCGCGGCTGTGCTCTACGCGGTCCGCATTCTCAGTCAGGCGGATCACGCTCAGGTAGGACACCACTCCTACAACCCCCAGACACGCCAGCGCGAACGCAAAACCGAGTCGCACCTTGCGCTCTGTGGCAGCGAGGGCTCGATCCACTGACTCGCCTGTAGAGCTTCGGGAAGCGACTCCATCTTCGGCGTCATCGTTCATTAGCGCCTCGCCATCGGAACAGGCACGTCGGTGTAAAGATACCTGAATGAGTAGCCCGGGACATGACTCCGTCGGGACCAATTCTTGCCGGCATCCGCCGGGTTACGGCTTTACTTTGGGGGCCCTTCATGCGTCTTCTTGGCTTGTACCTGTTGGTAACAACTTCCGTCGCCTATGGGGACGTCACAATCGAAGAGCGCACCAGCGTTGAGGGCGCCGGCATGATGCGCATGGCTAACATGAATGGCGCTTCGGTCACCACGATTTCGGGCGACCGCGCCCGCATCGAGACGAACCTGCAGATGCAATCGCGGATGGTGCGCATGCTCGCGCGCGGCTTGGGACCCAGTGCAGACATCATCCGGCTGGATCAGGACAAATCTTATCGCCTCGACCTGAAGAAAAAGCAGTACACGGAAGAAAGCCTGGCGGAGCGGCGTGCGCAGCTGCAGGCCGCCATGGAGCAGAGCTCTAAAGCACAGCCGTCGGCTCCCGGAGTGGATGAGTCCCAGTGCGAATGGTCCAATCCCAAAGCGGACGTCGCCAGGACTGGCGAGAAAGCCAATATTGCAGGCTCCGATGCCGAGCGGATCAAAATTACGGCCACCCAATCCTGCCGCGACAGGAAAACGGGCTCCGTGTGTGAGTTCGGGCTGCTGCTCGATCAATGGGTGGCGCCCAATTTCACTGCCGGCGAAGAGTCGCGCAAGTTCTACACGGCCTATGCGCAGAAGATGGGCTTCGATGCAGGCCTGTCGAAAGAAGGCGCGCAACGAGCCGAGGCGATGTTTAGCCGCTACAAGGGGATCTGGACCCAGGTGGCCGCGAAGATGAAAGATGTGAAGGGCTATCCCGTCAAGAGCAGTTTCGCGCTGGCGGTTGGCGGGCCGCAATGCCAGGGCTCATCGCAGCAGTCCGCGGATACCGCCAGCCCTGCGGATGCTGGTGGGATTGCAGGGCGGATTGCGGGGTCGCTGTTCAATCGCAAGAAGGACGCGCAGCAGAATCAAACTGCCGCGGCGCCGGCGATGGTTGCCGGCATGGCGCCATTGCTTACCGTCACTTCGGAGCTCATCTCGCTGAAACAGGATGCGGCGGGGCCGGGCACATTCGATGTGCCGGCTGACTTTAAGAAGGTCGCCCGCAGTGAGTAGATAACTCTTCCGGGTCCTGCACGACGCTGGCAGGATCGCCGCCGCTTAATATACGGCGGTATTAAAACCAGCTGTAATTGAAACTCACGCTCACCCGTTCCCCCTTCGCTGGATTTGCCGCCACTTCATGCCGCAGCCAGCTCTCAAACAACAATAATTCCCCCGCCTCCGCAGGCATCACCACCCAAGGCCGATTTTCCCTCCGGCTATTCGATAGTCGCGGCGGCGCCGCCATAAATCGCTCGAGTCTGGGATCCTCAAACTTCAATCCCGGGCATCCTTTGGGCGTTTTGAGATAGTAAGTCCCACTCAACGTCGACAGCGGATGCAGATGCAGCCCATGCGCCGTTTGCCGTGGCATCATATTGACCCAGCAATCCGTCATCGCAAGCTTGCGTTCGCGCAGATCGAATTGCAGCTGGCGCGCAAACGCCCGCACGTGCTTGTCGATCAGCCGCTCCAACGCCGCAAACGTAGGCGACATCCGATGCATCCGGTTGGCCGAGCCATAAGAGGTATAGCCCCCCGGATAGTTCTGCGCCGACCATCGTCGCCCGGCTGGATCATCCAGGCGAAGCTGGCGGCATTCGCGCAGCAATCGTTCGTTCAACGCGGCCGCGCCGGGCTGCGGCAGGCGGGCGGAGTAGATCAGAGTTGGAAACAGCGAATGTGTCTTCAAAGGAATTCTCCCTCCCAGAGTTTCTCCAGAAATATTCGCCACGGCAGAACGCGGATTTTTCCGCTCAGTCGCTCCTCTTTTTCGTTGCAGACGACCAAGGCATGCTTCGGTTTGAATTCCTCGGCAAAGCTTTGCAGCCCACGCAGCTCTGATCCATCGACGCGGCTTGCGCCTTTGGTTTCGATCGCAACCGTCCCGTCTCCCAGGATGAAGTCCACCTCCAGCCCCGACTTGGTGCGCCAGAAATTGATGTCATAGTCGAGCTCGTTGTACGCACGATGCGCGGAGATCTCCATATAGATAAAATGCTCCAGCGCTCTGCCGAAGTGCTCGCCTTTCGTCTCCGTGATCGTCCGGTCGGTCAATGCGCCGGCCACTCCTACATCGAACAGGTAAAATTTCGGCGCTTTGCCAATCACCTGCCGGCTCTGGCGCCGCTTGAAGGGCTCGACAAAATAGCCAAGCAATGTATCCACCAGTATCTGGTAATACTCCTTCACCGTTTTAGAATCGACGCCGCAGTCCCGGGCGATGTTCGAGTAATTGGTGAGCTCCCCGTGTGAGTATCCCATCGCCTCGAAGAAGCGCGAAAACGCCGCGACATTGCGCGCTAATCCTTCGGCAAAGACTTCTTCTTTCAAATAATCGTTCACATAAGCGCGCAAGGAGCGCCGATACTGGTCCTGAATATAGTGCGCCGGGATCAAGCCGCGATTGAGAGCCTGTAGCAGATTGAATTTTGGAATTTCCGTCGAGGTCAGCGGGCGCATTTCAAATCGCCAAGCTCTGCCGCCCAACAGATTCGCCTGACCGCGCTTCAGCTTGCGGGCGCTCGAGCCGCAGAGAATGAAGCTCAATCCCCGGTTCTCGATTAGTCCTTGAACTTCATCGAGGATCGCTGGGACTTTTTGCACTTCATCCAGGATTACCGGCCCCTTTAATTCGGCGGGGGCTTTAGCCAGCAACTGCTCGCGTAGCGTTGCTGGCCGCCGGGTCATCTCCAGCATTACGTCGGTTTTGAGGAAGTCGTAGGACGTGCTCTCGGGAAAGCGCTCGCGCAGCCAGGTCGATTTGCCGGTTTTGCGTGCACCCCATAAAAAAGCCGATTGGGCAGGCGGCAGAGTGAATGCCAAACGCCTGGAAAACACGCTCATCGGGAGGTTACTCCGAAAAAGTTAAACTAATACGGATCATCTGCCAAAAAAGTTGTAGGGGCAAGTAAGGCCCTCTTGGCATCGACTTTGCGAGTTGCTAGGCTTTGAGTTAAAGATTTATGCAACTCTTTAACTTCTGAACCCCATACTTATCTATTCTATGTCCTCCCCATCGGACCCCACACCCAGGTTGGTCGTATGGCTGCGAGCCGCCGGGGAAATCACCCGGTTACGGCTGCTCGCGCTGTGCGCAGAGCGGGATCTCAGCGTGTCCGATCTCGCGACGGCTATCGGGCAGAGCGAGCCACGCGTATCCCGGCACCTCAAAATCCTGAGTGAGGCAGGACTGATTGCACGCGTGAGGCAGGGGCAATGGGTGCACTACCAGGCGGTCCGTACCGGCGCCGCCGTAGGGTTTGTGCAGGGATTGATGGCGCAGCTCGATCGCGCGGACGCACAGTTCGTTCGCGATCGCGGACGTTTGAAAACCACCTCGGCTTCGGGGCGGCAAGTGAAGGCGTCGGATTCGCGTCTCGGCCGCGCGTTGCGCGCGTTCATGGAGATGGGGCGGGCCGATACGGCAGTGAGCTCAGCGTTGGTGATCGGCGTGGATCATCCGGAACTGTTGGCTGCGGCGGCGGGAATGGCGCGGGACTGCACGGCCATCGCTCATTCGCGGCGCGGGGCGCAACTGGCGCGGGCGTTTGCGGAACGCGAAGGATTTAATTGCCGCGTGCTGCTCGCAGCTCACAGCGACACTTTGGGCGTGCGGGATTTGACGCGCGCAGGCCCACCCTTCGATGTGATCGTACTCGACCGTTTCGCCGCATCCGGAGACTCATTGACATCCATGCTGGCCGCAGTGCGCGAAGCGCTTGCGCCCGGCGGACGCTTGTGGCTGTTCGAGCGCTATGAGGCGCTGGAAAGCCCGCGCGAGCGCGTCGTGGAGCATCCACTAGCGCGTCTGCGCCGGTTGCTGAGCGAAGGCGGCTTTGCCTATGAAAGATTGAGTCCAATTGAAGCGGATGGCGAGCATGTGCTGGCCGCAACCGCCGTGACCGCGAAGAAATCCGATGCGAGGGTGGCCTGATGTTGCGTGCGCCGATCGATGTGTCGTTTGAATTCTTTCCGCCGGGCGATGCGGAAATGGAAGCCACGCTGTGGAAATCCGTGGAGCGGCTGGCGCCGCTTGCGCCGCGGTTCGTGTCCGTGACCTATGGCGCGGACGGTTCCACGCGCGAGCGCACGCATAAGGTGATCACGCGGATTCAGCAGGAGACTGCGCTTACCGGGGCTCCGCATCTGACTTGCGTGGGGAGCTCGCGCGGCGAGATTCTCGATATTGCGAGAGAATATTGGGACCAGGGCATCCGGCATCTGGTCGCCTTGCGGGGCGATGCGCCAAAGGGCGTGGAGAGATATGAGCCGCACCCCGACGGGTTCGCCTATGCAGCGGACTTGGTCACAGGGCTGAAGAGCGTGGCTGATTTCGATGTGTCGGTGGCGGCGTATCCGGAGAAGCATCCGGAGGCGACCTCCGCCGAGGTCGATCTCGATAATCTCAAACGCAAAGTGGACGCCGGCGCGTCGCGGGCGATTACGCAGTTTTTCTACGATGTCGATGTGTTCCTGCGCTTCCGCGACCGGTGTGCGCAGGCGGGCATTCAAACCAGCATTGTCCCCGGGATTCTGCCGATCACCCGCTTTCCCCAAGTGACGCGTTTCGCCGCGCGCTGCGGAGCGAGCATCCCTGACTGGCTGCAGGATCGATTTGTCGGGCTGGATGACGATGCCGATACACGGCGTTTGATTGCTGCGAGCGTTGCGATCGAGCAGGTTCAGACGCTGGCTCGGCACGGCGTGCGGGAATTTCATTTCTATACGCTCAATCGCGCCGAGCTCACCTACGCGATCTGTCACGCGTTGGGAGTGCGTCCCAAAGTCGAGGCGGTGGCATGAGCGGTTGCAACCATAGCCTGAGTTATCCTGCCGAAAACCGCGGTGACGAAAGCGCGCAAGCGCGCGCGGTCGCAGCGCCTTTCGGCGTCTCGCCGATCGATGAAACCGAGCGTCGCCTGCGCTCCGAGCGTTTAAAAAAGCTGCTCGAAGAACGCATCGTCATACTCGATGGCGCCATGGGCACGATGATCCAGCGTCACAAGCTGGAGGAAGCCGGCTATCGTGGCGAGCGCTTTCGCGATTACGGTCGCGACGTCAAAGGCAATAATGACCTGCTTACGCTCACCCGGCCTGAGATCATTGCGGGCATCCATCGAGCTTATTTTGAAGCGGGCGCGGATATCGTCGAGACCAATACGTTCAACTCGACGGCTATTTCTCAGGCCGACTACGGCATGGAAGCGTTGGTGCCGGAGCTCAACTATCGCGCGGCGGAGCTGGCGCGCGGCGTGGCGCGCGAGTTCGAGCAGGCGAGCGGCCGGCCGGCGTTTGTGGCGGGCGCGCTGGGCCCTACGAGCCGCATGGCCTCCCTTTCGCCCGATGTGAACGATCCCGGCTTCCGCAATGTGACATTCGACGAGCTCGTGACGGCGTACAGCGAAGCCACGCGCGCGCTGGCCCTGGGCGGCGTCGACCTGATATTGATTGAAACGGTGTTCGATACCTTGAACGCCAAGGCGGCGATCTTCGCTGTACAGGCGGTGTTCGACGAATTGGGGTACAAGTTGCCGCTGATCGTTTCAGGCACGATCACCGATGCATCGGGCCGCACGCTTTCGGGTCAGACGACCGAAGCATTTTGGAATTCAATCCGACATGCCGAGCCGCTGGCGGTGGGACTCAATTGCGCGCTGGGTGCGCGCCAGTTGCGGCCTTACTTGCAGGAGTTGGCGCGGGTCGCGGATACGCACGTTTGCGCATACCCCAATGCGGGCCTGCCCAATGCTTTCGGTGAATATGACGAGACGCCGCAGGAGACGGCGGAAATCCTGCGCGAATTTGCCTCTTCCGGATTTCTGAACATCGTAGGGGGTTGCTGCGGAACGACGCCAGAGCACATCCGGGCGATTCGCGACGCCGTCTCGAAACAGCCACGGCGGGCATTTCCCGATTCTGCCGTTAAATGCCGGCTCTCCGGGCTCGAGCCGCTCAACATCGACGACGACACATTGTTCGTCAATGTCGGCGAACGCACCAACGTCACAGGCTCGGCCAAATTTCGCAAGCTGATCGAGGCGAACGATTACAACGCCGCGCTCGATGTGGCGCGCCAGCAAGTGTTGAGCGGCGCACAGATCATCGACATCAACATGGATGAGGGCATGCTCGATTCCGAGGCGGCCATGGTGCGCTTCCTGCATCTGATCGCCGCGGAGCCCGACATCGCACGCGTGCCGATCATGCTCGATTCCTCGAAATGGACGGTGATCGAGGCCGGGCTCAAATGCGTGCAGGGCAAATCCATCGTCAATTCCATCAGTCTCAAGGAAGGCGAGGCGGCATTCATCGAGCATGCGCGCAAGGTGCGGCGCTATGGCGCTGCCGTCGTCGTGATGGCGTTCGATGAGCAGGGGCAGGCCGACAGCGTGGCGCGCAAGGTGGCCATCTGCGCGCGATGCTACCGCATACTCATTGAGATCGGCTTTCCGGCCGAGGACATCATCTTCGATCCCAACATCTTCGCCATTGCCACGGGCATCGAAGAGCACAACAACTATGGCGTGGACTTCATCGAAGCTACGCGCGAAATCAAGCGTACGCTGCCGCATGCGCTGGTGAGTGGCGGCGTGAGCAACGTTTCCTTCTCATTCCGCGGCAACGATCCCGTGCGCGAGGCGATTCACTCCGTGTTTCTCTATCACGCCATCGCCGCCGGCTTAGGACTGGGTATTGTCAATGCGGGCCAGCTTGCCATCTATGAGAGGATCGAGCCTGCCTTGCGCGAAGCCGTGGAAGACGTCGTTCTCAATCGCCGTGCCGATTCAACCGAGCGACTGCTCGAGATTGCCTCGCGCTTCAAAGGGGAGGGCGGGGCGAAACGGCAGGTGGATCTTGAATGGCGCAAGCTGCCGGTTGCGAAGCGGCTCGAGCATGCGCTCGTACAAGGCATTGACGATTACGTGGTCGCCGACACCGAAGAAGCGCGGCTGCAATTCGATCGTCCCTTGCAGGTCATCGAAGGTCCGTTGATGGACGGCATGAATATCGTCGGAGATCTGTTCGGTTCCGGCAAGATGTTCCTGCCGCAGGTGGTGAAGAGCGCGCGCGTGATGAAACGCGCCGTGGCGCATCTCATTCCTTACATCGACAAGGAAAAGGATGGCTCGGCGCGCTCCAATGGCCGCGTGGTCATCGCCACAGTGAAGGGCGACGTGCACGACATCGGCAAGAACATCGTAGGCGTGGTGCTTCAGTGCAATAATTTCGAAGTCGTCGACCTCGGCGTCATGGTGTCGTGCGAGAAGATTCTCGATGCCGCGCGACGCGAAGAGGCCGATTTCATTGGCCTCTCCGGCCTCATCACCCCTTCGCTCGATGAAATGGTGCACGTGGCTCGCGAAATGCAGCGCCAGGATTTTCGCGTGCCGCTGCTCATCGGCGGCGCAACCACCTCACCTGCGCATACGTCGGTGAAGATCGCTCCCCAGTACAAATTCCCCGTGGTGTATGTGAAGGATGCATCGCGCTCGGTGGGTATTTGCCAGTCGCTGGTCACCGCAGATCGGCGCGACGCTTTCATCGCAAAGATCGCCGAGGACCATGAGCTGCGCCGCGTGCAGCACGCCGGCAAGAAGTTGAAATCGCCGGAGCTCAGCATTGCGCAGGCGCGGGCCAACAAACGACGTATCGATTGGGCGGCGTATGACCCCGCGCGGCCGCTGGTGCCCGGCGTGCATCATTTCAGCAACTATCCGCTCAATGAGCTGCTCGGCTACATCGACTGGATGCCGTTCTTCAATGCCTGGGAGTTCACGGGGAAATTTCCGGATATCCTCACCGATCCGAAAATAGGCGAGGCCACCAGCAATCTTTACGCCGATGCGCGGCGCATGCTGAAGCAGCTGATTGCCGAGCGCTGGCTCGAAGTGCGCGCGGTGATCGGGTTGTTTCCCGCGAACGCCGTGGGCGACGACGTTGAAATATATGTCGATGCGTCGCGCTCGAGACTCGCGACCACCTTATGCTTCCTGCGCCAGCAGAAAGGCAAGGCGCCGGGCTTGCCGCATGAATGTCTTGCCGACTACATTGCGCCGCAATCGAGCGGCAAGCAGGATTACATCGGCGCGTTTGCCGTTACCTCGGGTATTGGCATTGAAGAGCATCTCGCGCGCTTCGAGCGCGCGCACGACGATTACTCCAGCATCATGTTGAAAGTGCTCGCGGATCGCCTCGCCGAAGCGAGCGCCGAGCATTTTCACGAGCGTGTGCGCCGTTCCTTGTGGGGCTATGCCGCGCAGGAGACGCTGACCAATGAGCAGTTGATTCGCGAAGAGTATCGGGGCATCCGCCCGGCGCCGGGCTATCCGGCGTGCCCCGACCACACGGAGAAATCGAAGCTCTGGACGCTGTTGGACGTGGAGCGTCAGACCGGCATCAAATTGACCGAGTCTTACGCAATGTATCCGACGGCCGCGGTCAGCGGCTGGTACTTCGCGCACCCGGAGATCCATTATTTCGGCGTGGGTAAGATCGACCGGGACCAGGTGGAGGATTATGCGCGTCGCAAGGGTCTGGCAGTGGAAGAAATGGAACGTTGGCTGTCGCCCAATCTGGGCTACGATCCGCCGGCGGCGGGAGACCTCAAGAAAAATTAATCTGCTTCCGTAAACTTCTCGGCCTCCTTCGCGCTCTTACTCCCGCCCCTCATCGGGGATTAGTGGAGACCGTGACGATGCGTAGCCTCTTGATCGGTGTTTTGTTGGGCCTTGCGGCTTGTGCGGCTCCCCCGCCGCGCCCCACTCATCGTGTAAGGCCCGAGTCACCCCCGCCCGCGCAAACCCAGGTTTATTTCTATCCTACCCAGGGCCAGAGCCAGGACCGCCAGTCCAGGGACCGGTACGAATGCCATCTCTGGGCGGTCAAGCAAAGCAACTTCGACCCCAGCCTGCCGCAGTACGCATCGCGCCACGTTGAATATGTCCCTCGCCCCGCGCCCGGCCAGGACACCGTGGCCGGAGCAGTGACGGGCGCGGTCGTGGGCGCAGTCGTTGCACACCGTGGACATGAGGGGGCGGGCGCGGTCGTTGGCGCCGTCGCGGGCGGCATTATTGGCGCGGCGTCGGACTCTTCGCGTCAAGCTGAAGCGGACCGCACTCAAGACCGCTACGACCATCGCGATGCGCGCCTCGATCGGCAGGCGGGCGACTATCGGCGCGCCATGACCGCTTGCCTGCAGGGGCGCGGCTATTCCGTGCAATGAATGGAGAAGCCAATATGTCTATCGAATTGAAATCTTATAGGGGGGCTGTCGCGCTGGCGCTGATTGGCGTGTTGGGCGCGGCCTCGCCGGCAATGGCGCAACGCGGGCACGACGATCGCGATCAGCGTCAGGATCGTCGCGACGATCGCCGTGATGACAGGCGCGACAATCGCGGCTACGTGCTCGACAACCGTTACAACCACAATCATTACTATCCGCCGCGCGGGCGCGTGTTCAATGCTGTGCCGCGCGGCGCCGTGATCGTGCGTCGCGGAGGCGTTCCTTATTACTATCATGGCGGCGCCTGGTATCGTCCCTATGGACCGCGCTATGTCGTCGTAAGGCCGCCTTTCGGATTATTTGTTTCCGTGCTGCCGCCGTTCTATTCAACGGTCTGGGTGCGCGGCGTTCCTTACTACTACGCGGACGATGCTTATTATGTGTACCGCCCGGATCGCCGCGGCTACGAAGTCACGGCGCCGCCGGATGATGCGGATGTGACCATTCCTCCGGCCGGATCTTCAACCGATGTGTTCATTTATCCGAAGAACGGACAAGGTGAAGAGCAGCAGGCAAAGGATCGGTATGAATGCCACAGTTGGTCGGCTGGTCAAACGGGCTTCGATCCCACGCAGTCGCTGGGCGGCGTCGATGAATCGCAGGCCACGACCAAGCGCGCGGACTATATGCGCGCGATGACGGCGTGTCTGGAGGCGCGAGGTTACAGCGTAAAGTGAGCAGTGTTAGAGCGGCGAACTTGCGGCTCAAAGTGCTCAAGAGCTGCGGGCGGAGGCAAAGGCCCCGTCCATTGCGCAGATTGCGCAATCACCTGGCCTGAGTATTCCTCTGCAGTTTGCTCATCTTCGGGTTGAGGTACTGCGGCCATGTTCGCGTGCGATGACTGCCTTGAAATCGCCCCCGATACGTTCCCAATCGGACCTCATTTTCGCTTCATCCGATTGCTTGCTGCGTGAATATCGGCGAGGCCGGTAAATTTCAGCGGGACTGTTCAAACCGCGAAGCAAGCCGGCGGAGAAGCCAAACTTGTAGCCAATGCGTTCGATGATTATCGCCATCAGTGTCATGTCGGCACTATACCCACGGCTCAGGGTCGTATCCAGCCAATTTTTTCGTCTGCTTGGCGGATTTTTGCGGTGTAATCCATCCGCGATAACCGCGGGCATCGGCGCCGGCGTGGCACGCCGTAGCGAAACGCCGGCGTAGTCGCGGGGCAGGACTCAAGGGTGCTGTGGCTCCATCTGCCGCAGATAAGTCCGACCACCCAGCATGCGCATCTGCCCGAGAATCCAGTCACGCCGGGCGGCAACGTAACGGGAAGGCCTGTCCGCGCGAAAGCGGCGCGGATTGGGTAACACCGCAGCGAGCGTTGCCGCTTCCGCACGTGTCAGCCGTGCCGCCGGCTTGCGAAAGAATTTTTGCGCGGCGGCTTCAACGCCATACACGCCACGTCCCATTTCCGCGATGTTGAGGTACATCTCGAGGATGCGCTGCTTGGGCCACGCCGCTTCAATCAACATGGTAAACCACGCCTCCATGCCCTTGCGCACATAGCTGCGGCCACTCCACAAAAACAGATTCTTCGCCACCTGCTGCGTAATAGTGCTGGCTCCGCGAACACGCTTGCGATGCCCGTTCTGGAGCGCCGCTTCGCGGATCGATTTGAGATCGAAGCCGAAGTGATAAGGAAACTGCTGATCTTCCGCAGCGATTACAGCCAGCGCCGCATTGGGTGAAATCCGGTTGAAATCCACCCACTCATAGCGCGTAGGATTCGGGTCGCGAAGCATGAACGCGCTCGTCAGCGGATCGAACCATCGCAACATCAGCACAGGGGTGGCAGTGAGCGCGATCCACGCCAGCGCGAGCAGCGCCGTCCATTTGAGCAGGCGTCTGCCGAAGCTCCTACTCCGCATCGAGACGACGCGCGGAAACGATCATCACTTCTTCCAGCGGCGCATCGTCATAACCTTTACGGCGGCCGGTTTTGACCGCGGCGATTTTGTCCACCACGTCCATGCCTTCGGCGACCCGGCCAAACACGGCATAGCCATAGGAGCCGGGTTTGTGATCCAGGAAGTCGTTGTCCTTCAAGTTCACGAAAAACTGCGAAGTGCCGCTGTTGATGTCGTTGGTGCGGGCCATTGAAAGCGTGCCGCGCTCGTTCGTCAACCCGTTGGTCGCTTCGTTCTTTATGGGCGCGCGTGTTTTCTTCGAGCCGAAGTTCGCATCGAGCCCACCTCCCTGAATCATGAAACCGGAAATGATGCGGTGGAAGATGGCGCCGTCATAGAAGCCATCGTCCACGTATTGCAGAAAATTCGCGGCCGACAGCGGCGCTTCCTTCTCGAATAACTCGATCGTGATATTGCCGTGCGTAGTCTCAAGACGAACCATGGAAAAACTCCCTCAAGTTGAGCGGGCTTCGGTGACGCGCTCGTGCCCAGCGAGATCGCGGTGGGAGCGTACGTGAGTAAAGCCACGCGCCACAAGCTCATGCGCCACTTCATCCGCCTGATTCGCGCCGTGCTCGAGCAGCAGCCAGCCGTGCGGAGCCAGAAAATCCGGTGCGTTCCGGATGATTTCGCGCAATGACGCCATGCCATCCGCGCCCGGTGAAAGAGCCATTTGTGGCTCGCGCTGCAGGGCAGGATGCGCGAGCGCGGCATCGCTTGCGGCAATGTAGGGTGGGTTGCTGAGAATGAGATCGAAGCGGCAGCCCGCGAGGGGCGCGAACCAGTTGCCTTGCAGGAATTTGACGCGCATCAGGCCGAGCTCCAGGGCGTTAGCTTGTGCAATGGCAAGCGCTTCTGCCGACGCATCCGTCGCGGTGACTTGCCACCTTGGCCGTTCACTTGCAAGCGCCAGCGCAATGGCGCCGGAACCCGTACCGAGATCCCCCACATTGGCCGAAGGTGTCGACACCAGCGCCAAAGCGCGCTCGACGAGCAATTCCGTCTCCGGCCGCGGCACGAGCACCGCCGGCGTCACGAGCAAACACAGCGTCCAGAAATCCTTGAACCCCAGGATATAAGCGAGAGGCTCCCCGGTGGCGCGCCGCTCGATAAGGCCCTCATAGGGCGCCGCTTCGACGACATCCCGCGCGTGAGCGATGAGCCAGGCGCGGCTCACGCCCAATGTATGCGCCAGCAGCAACTCCGCATCGAGCCGCGGCGTTTCAATGCACTGCGCCAGGCGCTGCGCGCCCGCCGCCAGAAGCATTTCGACTGTGTGATTTTGCGCCACAACTCTTATTATCCGCGGATGTCGCAGACCTTGTATCCCCCACCGGGCCCTCAAGCCATCGGCCAAGTGCTGGACAATGCATTTCGCCTCTTTCAGGCCTCGCTGATCAAATGCCTGCCTTACGGCATTCTGTCCATGATTCTCGGACAGTTCGCGAACATCGTTTTTCTCCTGTTGGGCAGGCCGTTGCAGCCGTTTGGCGGCGGCGGAGCGCTTTGGTGGGCGCTCTATGTGGTGGGCACTCTTGCAGCGCTGGTTCTCTACGCCGCGTTGATCTTGCGTCAGCGGTCTATCGCCAACGCGCAAGCCACCGCAGCCGCCCGTGAAATCTACGATGCATTGCAACACTTGCCGGGCCTGATCGTGGTGTTCCTGCTCATGATCTTTGTGCCCGGCATTTGCGTGGGGCTGCTCGTTGGCTTGGGCGCGGAGAAGGCCGGCGTCCTCCTTATTGCATTGAGTTTATTGTTGCTCATCCCGGCCACCTATTTGTTCACCGCGTTGTCCTTTTCATGGCATTCCTTGCTCTTGACGCAGCGTGGGCCGCTTCTGGCGCTGCGCCACAGCTGGTATCTCGTCACGGGAAACTGGTGGCGCGTCTCGCTCATTTACAGTGTCGCGTTTGTAGTGGTGGTGGTGTTTTACGTTGTCGCCATGGTGGCCGTGGTCATCGCCATGCAGTTTGCGGGAGCGCAGGACATCGTCATGGCCAGCGCTGCTTCGGCCGTGCTGTTCGTCGCGCTGGGCGCGCTCGTGCTGCCGTTTTTTTCGGCTGTCCTCCTTGCCACGTTCAACGATCTCACGCTGCGCAAGGGAGGCGCGGATCTCGAGCGCAGCACATGAGAGAAGCGTACGCATTTGTGCTGCTTCTGGCTCTTGCGGCTGCGCCTGCCCACGCGCAGCGAAATCCTCTTGAAACTATCGATAGCTGTGTGGCGCGGCTCGATCCGGCGCTGGATGTGGGCTACGCACGCATCGCTGCCCGTTGTCCGGGTCTCGCGCGCGCGCTGGAGCAAAGCGGGTGGGCTCAATGGCTGCCGCGCGGCTGGAAAGAGGCTCACAACGATCTTTCCGCAGAAGGGCTCGAGGAATTGCGCGCGCTTGTGACGCGAGAGCTCGAACCGCCCGCACAAAGGCAAATGCCTCGTGTAGAGCGGCTCAATGGAGTGCTCGCCGGACTCGAGCCTGCCCTGCGGGAGCAGGGCGGTGCGTGGGGCCGGTTCAGAGCCTGGCTGCGCGTAGTCATCGAACGAAACAAACAATCCGACCCGAGTAGCTGGCTCGACAAAATGATCCAGAGCAATGGGCGCTCGCAGACCTTTATCGATTTGCTGACGTACTCCGCGCTCGCCGCGATGTTGCTGCTGACCGGCATCATTGTGTGGAACGAGATCCGCGCCACCGCACTCCTCAAAAGGACGCCGCGGGCTGCGGCTCTCAATATGACGCCGGAGACGGCGCAGCGAATGGGCGTGACCTGGCGCGATGTCGAGCAAGCCGCGACGATCGAAAAGCCGCGGCTGGTCCTCGAGCTCGTGATTGCGAAGCTCATCGAGTTACGGCGCATTCCGCCGGCCGGAGCCCTGACGGTGCGCGAATTGACTCGCGCAGTGGAATTGACGGATGCAGCCGATCGCGAGCGCCTTACTGACATCGTGCTCACCGCCGAACGTACGCGGTTTGCCGCTACGGTTCCTCCAGCAGAGAAAATTGACGCAGCGGTTCGCGACGGACGGGAATTGCTGCAACATCTGGACGCCCCCACTCCAATCCTTCCCCGCGACGCAGGGGAGGGTGCATGAGAGAGAGGTTGTTCACGCTGCTTTGTGCCGCTGGCGCACTGGCGCTGTTTTTTGCCATGTTCGTGCGCCGCGAGGGGGGATTCAATGTGCGCAACGATGTTGCGCGACCTACTACCGCGGAGCGGCGCGGTGACGGCTACAGCGCTGCATTCACTTGGTTGAATGCCGAGCATACGCGCGCCATTTCATTGCGCCAGCCGTTCGACAAGCTTGCCGAGATAAAAAGCCTGCCGCCGAGCGGCAACCTGTTGATTGTGACGTTGCCGGCCTTCTCGGGCTTCAAGACCGAGGAGCTCGTGCCGCTCGATCGGTGGATACGCGCAGGCAACACGCTGCTGGTGCTTGCGGCCCTGTCGGACAATCCTGCCTGGGCGTTCAGCTCTTCCGATGTAGCGCCTGCCGATCTGAATCTGCTCACCGGCCTTGAATTTGAGACGACACGCAGTCGCGATCTGCGGCTGCGCGGACGTCCGCCGCCGGCTGAGGATTCCCGAGCGCTGGTCGAGCCCGGCCGCACGGCGCTCGTGCCGAATCGGGCGCATCCCTATTTCAACAACGTGAATGAAGCGATCGCGCTTTCCGATTACACCGCACATCCCTGGACGGTGAAAGTGCCCTATCGAGGCTTCGTGCTGGCGCTTGGGCGGCAGCGCGAGACCGGCGAGGGCGTGTTCTGGACGCGGCCATTGGGAGAAGGCCGCATCGTCGTCAGCGGCGCGGGTTCGATATTCACCAATCGCGCGCTCAGCCTCGCGAATAACGCGCAGTTGCTGGCCAATATCGTCGGCGCCAACGTAAAAGAAGGCGGCGCCGTGCTGTTTGACGACGCCCACCAGGGCCTCGGCCCATCGTATGATCCTGCGGAATTTTTCAAGGACCGCCGCTTGTATGCGACCGTCGCAATATTCATCGGTCTTTGGCTGGTGTGGGTGCTTGGTTCCACGCGTCTGCGCGTTCCAACCAGCCGCATCGCAATACCGCGGGAAGCGGAACTGGTACGCGCCTCGGGCGGCTTTCTGGCGCGGGTGCTGCCGACTCACGCTGCGGCGCAGCGCTTGTTCGATCATTTTTTCCGACGCGTCAATGCACATGCGCAACGCCACGGGGGCGGGCCGCCATGGGACCTGCTTGAAAGGCAATCCCGTGTCGCAGCGCACGACCTCCGGCAACTCAAAGACTGGTACGCAAAGGCGTTCGCCGCGCAGCGTGTACCGCTGGTGCGCTTGTACAATCTTATTCTCCGCATCGACAGGCAAATCGCATGAGCTCATCCATTCAAAGTCTCGAGTCGCAGCTGGCACGCGAGCTGTCACGCGTCGTCGTCGGCGCAGAAACCTCGATCCGTGCGCTGGCGATTGCCCTGGTGGCGCGCGGCCATGTGCTGGTCCAGGGCGTTCCCGGACTTGGCAAGACTCTGCTGGCGAAAACGCTGGCGAGCGCGCTGGGCGGCGAATTCAAACGCATCCAGGGAACGCCGGACCTGATGCCGAGCGACATTATCGGCGTGCACGTATTCGACGAGGCCGCGCGTAATTTTGTGTTCCGCCCCGGCCCATTGTTTGCCGACGTCGTGCTCGTGGATGAAATCAATCGCACCGGGCCGAAGACCCAGTCCGCGCTGCTCGAGGCGATGGAGGAGCGGCAGGTGAGCGTGGAACGTTCGGTGTTTCCGTTGCCGGCTGACTTCCTGGTACTGGCTACTCAAAATCCGCGTGAGTTCGAAGGCACCTATCCGCTGCCCGAATCGCAGCTCGACAGATTCATGTTGCGCATCGATATCGACTATCCGGCGCGTGAGGCGGAAGTGGAGATTCTCAATCGTTACGGCAGCCGGCTTGCAGGGGCGCAAACGGACATTGCGAAAGTGGCGGCGCTCGAGGATGCGTCGATTGAAAATGCTCGAATGGAAGCGGAGAAGATTCATGTCTCGGAAGCCCTGACCGGCTATGTGCTCGATCTGGCGCGCGCCTCTCGCGAACACACGCACTTGTCGCTGGGGCTTTCAACTCGAGGCGCACTGTCGTTGATCAAAGCCGCACGCATCGCAGCCGGATTGCGCGGCGCGGACTTCGTATCGCCCGACGACGTCAAGGAAGTTGCGGTATGGGTGATGGCGCATCGCCTGTCACTGACCCCCGAAGCCGCGTTGGAAGGGGAGAGCGACATCGAAGTAGTGCGCGCCCTGTTGGCCGATACACCAGTGCCGCGCTGAACATGCACCTGGCGGAGCGTGGCTATGCTCTGATTCTCATCGCCGCTCTGCTGGCGATCGCGGGGACGTGGTCGAGTGAGCCCGCGATCGCAGGGGTCTGGCATTGGGCGGCGTTACTGCTGCTTGTGGGGCTGGCTCTGGAAGGCGTTTTCCTGCGCCGTACGATCGTTCGAATCAATATCGAAACTGCGCCGCGCGCTTTTCTGGGGCGTGAGCAGGCTGCAGCATTCGCTTTCCACAATGAATCCTCGCGTGACGTTCGAATCGAGTTCGCGCCGGCGATGCCCATGGGCTTCGAGCCGTTCACCCGCACGTGCGTCATCACTGCGCCGCGTGGCGGCGTGGGGCGCCATCCGTTCACGCTTTTCCCGGCACGGCTCGGAACTCAAACATGGCCACCGATATCCTCCCGCATGCTCGGCCGTTTCGGCCTGGCATGGTGGGATCGCACGTTGGCGGTTCCGGATGAGATTACGATCGCTCCGGATACATTGCGGACGCCGCGCCGCCGCCCAAGCGGCGCGCCCACCGGCATGCGTCCGCGTCGTGTCGTGGGGGCGGGCTCGGAGCTTCATCAACTGCGTGGCTATGTGGCGGGCGATCCGCTGGCGCGTGTCGATTGGAAAGCAACTGCGCGCACCGGCCGGCTGGTCACGCGCGAATTCACCGAAGATCAGCATCTGGATATTCTGGTTGCGATAGACGCGGGCCGGTTCAGCCGCGTGCGCGCCGGCAAGCTCGATCGCTTTGGCCTGTATTCCAACATCGCGGCGCGTCTTGCCGAAGTGGTCACGCCCAATGACGACCGCATTGGGCTCGTAATATTCTCCGATCGCACGCTGGCCGTTTGCGCGCCTGAGCGGGGCCTGCCGGCCGTCGCGCACATTCGCAGGACGCTCGAGCAAGTGGAAGTTCAATCCGCCGAGTCCGATCCTGTCTCCGCTGCTGTGCGGATGCGCAGTCTGCTCAAACATCGCACCTTGATTATTCTGCTCACCGATCTTGACGATGCCACGGTTTCCGAGCAACTGGCGCGCGCAGTGCGCATTCTGGCGCCGCCACATTTGGTCATCGTAGCGGGCGCGCGCAATATGGAAATCGACGGACTGGCGCGACGTCCTGCCCGTAACTGGCGCGATCCGTGGATTGCGCTAGCCGCAGAGGAACACGAAACCCGTGCCGCCGCTCAACGCGTGCGCCTGCGGCGCCTCGGCGCGCCGGTGATTGCGACGAGAGAAGAGCTGTTGGAGCACGCAGTTTTCACCGAGTACGAAACTCTGCGGCGGTCACGCCGCGTTTGAGATTTGCAGCCTAAAGCCACTTGAAACCCCTTGCCATGACCAGAAGCAAGCTTGCGGCCAAGCCGAAATAAAGAATCAGCGCCCAGATTTTCGCCGAGGAGATCGATTCTTTCACGATGAACAGTTCCCCGCGCATGACGTCGATCTTGCCAGCCAATTCATCGCGCACGCCGTCGATTTTGCCCGTGAGCTCCTTGCGCACGCTGTCTACACGGCCGCTGAGGTCGTCGCGGGCGCCGTCCAGTTTGGCGGCGAGCGTTTCACGTATGCCGTCGACGCGCATGTTGATTTCACCCGTGACCCGGTCGACCTTGTCGCGCAGTGTGTCGAGCCGCTCGTTCATGCCGTCGAGCTTGTCGTTCGTGCGGCGCAAGTCTGTTTTGATATCGGAAGTGTCGCTATGGATGTGACGGACGTCCGCCGCTAACCCCGCGATCTGCGCATCCATCTCATAACCTCTGTAAAGCAGCAATAATTCCTGGGGCGTTCTTCGACTCACGACATCGGGTTGCGTAACCACCATGGCATTCATGCGTCACCGTGACCTCGCTTCGAAATCGTGATTCAACACCACAGGACCGGCTTATATTGTAGGATATATGCATCAGAAAGGCCAGCGCCCGCGAACCGTTACAAAAGTACGGGGAAGACGACGGCGCCACGCAAGCAATCAATACTAGTTATCGTCAACAGACCGAAAACCTTAATAAGAGCGTACCAAACATTTTAATAAAAGCGTACCATCACTCCGCAGCAACGGAGCGATCCCATGGCCGCCAAAAAACGCCTGGACAAAAAGGGCCCGCACGAGCGCGCCCTCAAATGGTGGCACACCCGCGTCAGCGCCGGTCGCTACGTCATCGCGTCGAGCGAATCCCCAGACCTTCCCGTCGCACGCGCGCTGATTCGCGGGGGCTATGCCTTTGAAGTCGCAGGCCGCCGCGCCTGGATATTGAAAACCCCGGACCGCACCGATACCCGCGACATCTTTCTCGCCAATTATTGGGCCGTAGTGCGCGCCGTCATGGAAGCCTATGCCCCTGCTGCAATCGCAGGCATCGCGGCAGTCCGTCTGCACTTGGGCGACGCCAGCATCCCGGCCGTTCTCAAAGTGCGGCACGCCGCCAGCCGCAGTCTTTACAAACTCAGCTTGTTCGAAGGATTCAGCCTGCATCTGGCGCCCGGCGAGGTATTCGCCGACGATATCGTTGAAGTACAAATCGGCGGCAACAAAGACCCCATCCCGGTGGAACACGAGGCCGCCACATTGTTACACCTCCCCGTGGCGGAAATCGAAGGCGACATCACACCAGCGCTGGGAGCGTGGTTGCGCACACTGGCTGTCGTTGCCCCGGTGCTGCGTAAGACCTATCAAAACGCTCCTGTCCCTGTTGCTGCTGAACGCATGGCGGCGCTCGCTCGACAACTCGGCAATTCTCGGCTTGCTACGCAATTGCGCCAGCTGCTGACCGAGGAATACGGCCACCACATCAGCGCCACCAAAACGGGCGTGGGAAGCAAGATTGTCGTCCCGGCCCATCTTGCCGCGCTTGCGATCACCAGTGGCCAACCCTGGCTCGAGCGGCAGGCCGCCAAATGGGTCCAGTTGGCGGCGGAACTCAAACAAATTGCCGCCCGGCGCGAGGCGGCGCTCGCCAAAATTCCAGCGAAGAGCCTACTCGTTCACGCACGTAAGATGAAAAGCTACGACGCATATCACTCCACCACGATTGAGGGATACCGCATCACGCAGGAGGAAGCCGATGCGTTACTGCGCGGTGAGAGCTATCAAGGCCGCACTCCCGCGGATATAGCGGCCCGCATGGCGATCATGGGATACGGACGGGCATTCGACTACGTGCTGTCGCTCATCACGGACGGCGCGCCGGCGGTCACGGAAAAATTCATTCTGGATCTCTACGGCGAGCTCTTCGCTCCCTCCGTCGACGCCGGCGTTCTGGCCGCGCAAGATCTGCGCGGCTGGCGGCGCAATGCGGTTCAAATTCGCGGCTCCATGCACGTGCCGCCCAACGATGCGAAAGTGCCGGGTCTCATGGCGCAATTTGTGACCCTGCTGAACCGCACTACGGACACTGGGCCGGTCAGCCGCGCGGCGCTGGCGCATGCCGAGCTCGTGGCGATCCATCCTTTCATGGACGGGAACGGGCGTATTTCCCGCCTGTTGATGAATTACATGCTGCTCGGCGCAGGCATGCCCTGGATTACGATTCGCAATGACGAGCGGGTTCCCTATTTTGCCGCCCTGGAGCGGGCCAGCGTGCATGACGATATCGAACCTTTCTTTTTGTTCGTCATGCGATATGTGCGTGAGGCGATGAAGGAAATCGGCCGCTAGCGGCTCACGCCTCCACCGGCGCCGCTCCACGGCTTCGTCCGAACAGCCACCCGCGCAGCAGCGCAATCATGAAAAGCCAGTAGCCCGCGCCTACCACCACTCGGGTCCACAAGGGAAAGTCAGGATTAGGCGAGATATATCCTTCAATAAACCCACACCCGATCAACAACACCACGCACGCAATCAACAACTTGCTGGAGCGCACCGCCGCTCGTTGAAAGGATTCGCTGCGCCGCGGCGAATCCGGCCGGATCAGCGCCTCACCGATTGCCGCGCCCGCCGCGCCCGACAAGCACATTACCGAAAGCTCCACGCAGCCATGCGCCACGATGAAACGGAACAGCTCATCGTCGAGCCCATGCTGCGCAGTGAACGCAAAGATGGCCCCCAGCATCAGCCCATTCAGGCCGATCATGTAGAACGTGCCCAGGCCAAACAAAAACCCCGCGCAAAAGGCAAACAAACTCACCACTACGTTGTTGGTGAGAACCTGCAACGACAGTACGGAGGAAGGCGCGACATTCAGCAGGCCTTCCGTCCACAGTTCGCCACGCTCCACTGTGGCGATCAGCGCCGGGGAGGCGAATAGGGCGATGAGCTCCGGATAAGCGTGCACGAGCCAATAGCCGGAGAAGATAGCCGCCACAAATAGGAGCGTGACCCAAAGGATATGCACTTTGAGCTGGCTGACGGCTTGCGGAATCTGATCGCGAAAAAAACCCCACGCCGCATAGCCCGGGTGAGTGGCGGGGCGATAGAGCGTTGCATGCGCTTGCGCGTACGCGGCTTCCAAAAATTGCCGCGCGCGGCTTTGAGGCATCAGCCGGCGCGCGCGCGCGAGGTCATGCGCCAGCAGCCGATAGTCCTCGATCATCGCGGTGGCGTCACTCACATCTTCGGTGCGCCTGCCCCCCGCCAGGCGTCGCGCCCGCTCGGCGGCTGTCTGCCACGCAGCAGAGCGCGCCAGCAATGCAGTTGCCAGAACGTGATCGCGCGAAGCTTCACTCACGCAATGGGCCCTTGAGCCAGCTGATCCAGCTGGTCATACACCAGCAGCGTGCCCGCCGCGAGATCGCCCAGGCGCACGTGATTGCGCGTCACCATCGTCATCACCAGGCCGAGGCCATAGCAAATGGGAAAGTTATCGACCAGCCGGAACACATTGCGAATCACATGCGCGCCGAGAAGCGGCATGCCACCGGTGCGCGTCACCAGCCGCAAGCCCGCCATGCGCTTGCCGGGCGTACGCCCGCGCATCGCAATCTCGAGCACCGGATGATAGAGAAAATAAATTGCGGCGGCGGGCAGCGCGACGAACCCAAACCAGGCCGCGTCTGTCTCGAGGGGCGGCGTGATGTTGGTCCATTCCTGGTTGTACAGCATCATTCCAATGACGTACCACGCGGCTGTCAGAACAGCGCGGATGTGCCAGTCGATGACAAAGGCAAACGAACGCGCGCCGGGGCCGGCCACAGGGAGCGCTACTTCGACCCCGGTGACGCTGTCTACTACCAGATGCCCCCACCCTAACCCTCCCCCGGCGACCGGGGGAGGGGACGCTTCTACCCCCTCCCCTGCGAAGCGGGGGAGGGATGGGGTGGGGGCGTCCTCATTTCTCATCCTTCCTCTGCGGCCAGCTGCTCCGCGCGATGCTCTTGGCTCAGCGCATCGAGCAGCTCGTCGAGATCGCCGTTCATCACGGCGGCCAGCTTGTAAAGCGTGAGATTGATTCGATGGTCCGTCACGCGGCCCTGCGGGAAGTTATAAGTGCGGATGCGCTCGGAGCGATCCCCGCTGCCCACCTGCAACTTGCGCGCCTTCGCCTGCGCGCTCTGCTGCTTTTCCTGCTCCGAGGCGAGCAGCCGCGCCTTGAGTAACGACATGGCGCGCGAGCGGTTTTTGTGTTGCGAGCGCTCATCCTGGCATTCGACGACAATACCGCTCGGAATGTGCGTGATGCGCACCGCCGAATCCGTTTTATTGACATGCTGCCCGCCCGCGCCAGAGGAACGATAAGTGTCCGTGCGCAGGTCCGCCGGATTGATCGTGACGTCTTCTACCTCGTCGAGCTCGGGCAGGATGGCCACGGTGCAGGCCGAAGTGTGGATGCGCCCTTGCGCCTCGGTGGCCGGCACGCGCTGCACGCGATGCGTGCCCGACTCAAATTTGAAACGCGAGAACACGCCGCGCCCCGCAATGCGTGCAATGATTTCCTTGTACCCGCCATGCTCGCCCGGGCTCTCGCTCACCGTTTCCACGACAAGGCCGGTGTTCTCCGCGTAACGCGCGTACATGCGGAACAGGTCCCCGGCGAAGATGGCCGCCTCATCGCCGCCCGTCCCCGCGCGCACTTCCAGGAATATATTCTTGTCATCCCGCGGGTCTTTGGGAATCAGCAGCGTGGCAAGGTCTCCCTCTTCGGCTGCAAGGCGTGTCTGCACCTGCGCCACTTCTTCCTCGCCCAGGGAGCGCATGTCCGCGTCGGAGTCTTCCAGCATCCCCCGAGCTGCGGCGAGCTCGCCCTCCAGCTTGCGAAAGGCGCCGAAACGCTCGGCCAGCGGCTGCAGGCGGGCATATTCCATCGAAAGCTCACGAAACTGCGGCGAGCCACCTGCGGTCTCAGGGGCCGCCAGCAGCCGTCCCACTTCCTCGAAGCGGTCGGTCATCTTTTCCAGACGTTGACGGATGGAATCTTTCATCGGCCGCGCATTATAGTGCGCGGCCCTATATCTTCAGGCCCAATATGCTCATTGCGTTGACTCTCGCCTCGGTGCTCGCCGCCTCCGAAGCCGCCGATCGCGATCCGAATGCGCTCACGGTGCTCGCCGAAA
>Ga0065707_10081916_pt1 | contig 29636 bp, 26 predicted proteins | sample SwiRhicommuniRL3_FD_59094 | JGI IMG/M metagenome (GOLD analysis project Ga0065707, IMG submission 59094) | Switchgrass rhizosphere bacterial communities from Rose Lake, Michigan, USA - RL3 v2 (version 2) | ecosystem: Host-associated > Plants > Roots > Rhizosphere > Soil | place: East Lansing...
CCCTCTCCCGCAAGCGGGAGAGGGGGAACGGGAAGTGGTTGAGGAAATTTTCTATGCCGCGGCCTCAGGAACCCCCTCGGCCGCAGCTTCTTAAAGCCCCGCCTCGTGCGAGGCTTTTTTTTGCGTCAGCGGCGCGCGCGCTGCGATAGCGGTTACGTGCGACACTGCGGGCCTATGTCTTTGCCCATGGGCCTTGCGCTTCCATGCAATTGACTCCGGAACTTCTGGCATTAGTCGATAGGGCGGAACCTGCTCTGCGCGAATCCCTGCCGGTTGTATTTTCTGCCAGCGATTTCGTGGCGCAAAGCTGTGCACGCGATCCGCAATTGATCGCGGCAGATTTGCAGAAGCCGCTGAGCGCCGAGGAATTTGCATTGCGAACGCCGCAGTGGGAATCGGACGCCGCGCCGCTCGAAGCGCAGCTGATGACCGAGTTGCGCCATTGGCGGCGGCGCGAGATGGTGCGCATTGCGTGGCGCGACATTGCGGGCTGGGCCCCGCTGCATGAAACGCTAGCCGGATTGTCGGCCTTTGCGGATGCCGCGATCGGCGCGGCTTATCGCCATGCGCGGCGGTTGTTGAGCCTGCGTTACGGCGAGCCGCGCTCCGCCAGCGGAGAAATCCAACCGCTCGTAGTCCTCGGCATGGGCAAGTTGGGCGGCCGCGAGCTCAATTTTTCTTCCGACGTCGATCTCATCTTTCTATTTCCCGAGCACGGCGCTACGGATGGCGCAAGGTCGATTACCAATGAGGAATTTTTCACGCGCCTCGGGCAGTCCATCATCCGCCTGCTGGATGCGCCGACTTCGGATGGATTTGTATTCCGCGTTGACATGCGCCTGCGTCCCTTCGGCGACAGCGGCGCGTTGGTCTCGAGCTTCGCCTCGTTTGAGGATTACCTGCTGCGCCACGGACGGGATTGGGAACGCTATGCGTACGTGAAAGCGCGCGCCATCACCGCGCCCGAGCAATATGCAGAGTTATATGCCTCCGCAGTACGTCCTTTCGTCTACCGCCGCTACATCGACTACGGCGTGTTTGAAAGCTTGCGGGAGATGAAGGGCCTGATCGAGCGCGAAGTGGAGCGGCGCGAGCTGGCCGATCACGTGAAGCTGGGTCCTGGCGGCATCCGCGAGATTGAATTCATCGTGCAGTCTTTCCAGCTGATCCGCGGTGGGCGCGTCAAAAAATTACAGACGCCGTCGCTGCTTGCGGCGCTGCCCATGCTCGATGGCGATAAATTTCTGCCCCGGGAAGTCGTTGCCGATCTCAGCGCCGCCTATGCGTATCTGCGGCGGCTTGAGAATAGATTGCAGATGATGGGCGATACTCAGGTGCATCAGCTGCCGAAAGACGCAGCCATGCGCGGCCGCATCGCGCTCGCGATGGGCGCGCCCGATTGGACGGCGTTGCTTGCCGAGCTGAACGCGCATCGCGAGCGCGTGAGCCGGCATTTCAAATCCGTGGTGTTTAGCGGCGCAGCGAACGCCGATCCTGACTCGATTAAAGTGGATCTCGGCCGGTTCTGGGAAACCGAAGCCGAGGTAGGGTCCATCGAGGATGCGTTGGTCAAAGCGGGTTTTGAGAAGGCCGCACAGGAAGTTGCGCACTTGCTTCTGGAATTTCGCGCCTCATCTTTCGTGCGCAAGCTCGACGAAGGCGGGCGCAAGCGTTTGCAGACGCTGCTGCCTATGTTGATCGCCGATGTAGCGACGAGCGGTGGGCCGCTGCCTGCTCTGCGCAGAGTGTTGAAAATCATCGAGGCCATCGGCCAGCGCTCGGTCTATTTTGCGCTATTGCAGGAAAGCGCCGCGGCGCGCAAGCGCCTGGTCGAGGTATGCGGCCACGGCGACTTCCTGGCGAATCAGATCGCTTCTCATCCGCTGCTGCTCGATGAATTGATCGACGAGCGTTTATTTTCCGAGTTGCCTACGCGCGCAAGTCTTACGCGCGATCTCGCCATCGCGATGCAACAAGCGAGCGATGACGACCCCGAGCACCAGGTCGAAGCGCTGCGGAATTTTCAGCGCGCTGCCGTCTTTCGTATTGCCGTTGCGGATCTGACGGGACGCTTGCCCATCATGAAGGTAAGCGATCGGTTGACCGATGTTGCGGAATTGATTGTCGACAAGGCCATTGAGCTCGGGTGGCAGCAGATCACCGCGCAATTCGGCGTTCCCATGTGTGGCGAAGGCGCAGAGCGCCGTGCGGTGCAAATCTGCGCCATAGGCTACGGCAAGCTGGGTGGCATGGAGCTCGGCTACTCCTCCGACCTCGACCTCGTCTTCCTGCACGATTCGCACGGCGAGCGCCAGGAAACCGCGGCAGCGCGCGCTATCGACAACCAGGTGTTCTTCGTCCGCCTCGCGCAGCGCATCGTGCATTTGCTCACGATGCATTCCGCGGCCGGCAGGCTCTATGAAGTCGATGTGCGGCTGCGGCCGAGCGGCAAGGGCGGTTTGCTGATCAGCAGCGTTCGCGGATTCAGCGACTACCAGAAGCAAGACGCCTGGACGTGGGAGCATCAGGCTCTGTTGCATGCCCGCGCGGTCGCCGGCGTGCCGCAGCTTTGCGGAGAATTTGAACGGCTGCGGCTCGAGATTCTGCAGTTCCACGTGCGCCGCGACAGTCTTCGCACGGACGTACGCAGCATGCGCGAGCGCATGCGCAGGGAACTGGTGAAAGCCCCGCAGGGCGAGTTCGATATCAAACAGGGTGAAGGCGGCGTCGCCGATATTGAGTTCCTCGCTCAATATTGGGCGCTGCTCTGGGCCAAGGAGCATCCCCCGGTGGCGATGTTCTCAGACACCATTCGCCAGCTCGAATCGGTGGCTTCCGCCAATCTCGTGCCGCAGGAAACGGTGGATGTCCTCACCAGCGCCTACCGGGCGTACCGCGTCCGCACCCATCATCTCTCTTTGGAAAGTCGGGAGCCCATGGTGCCGGCCATCGAATTCAGCGCGGAGCGTGCGGCGGTAACGCGCATCTGGAACCAGGTCTTTACCGAAGCCTGACTTGCTACGCGCGGTGTGCGCCAGGCGCTATAGTTCGCACCATGTCTGCTGCTTCAGCCATTGTCGAGCACCGGCGCGAACAGATCTTTCCCGTGCTCACTGCCGCGCAAATTGAGACCGCGCGCCGTTTCGGCGGCGCAACTCAACATTTCAAGGCGGGGCAGATTGTTTACGCGCTCGATGAGTCGCATGCTCCGGCGTTCCTCGTGCTGGAAGGCTCCATAGAAGTGGTCCGTCGCGACGGACTGGGTCACGAAAGCGTCATCACCACGCATCAGGCCGGCCAGGTCAGCGGCGAGATCGGCCAGCTTGCGGGTAACCCAACGCTCGCCGAAGGGAGAGCCGGGCCGCAAGGTTGTGCGGCCGTGCCTTTCAATGCGTCGCAGTTACGCGCGCTGCTGATAGGCAGCGCAGAGATCGGCGAGCTTCTGATGCGCGCCTATATCCTGCGGCGGGTTGCATTGTTCGATAGCGGCGCGGGCATCGTGCTGCTGGGCGCGGAAAATTCGCCGCATTCGCTGCGTTTGCAGAATTTCCTGCGGCGCAACGGCGCGCCTTACACCGTGCTCGATCCCAATGTGGACGCGGAAGCGGCGCAGTTCATCGCGCGGCTCGAGATTCCAGAAAGCGATTTGCCGCTGGCTATTTCCCCCGATGGCACGTTGCTGCGTCATCCCACTGAGGCACAGCTCGCGCAAAGAGTGGGTCTGCTGCCGAAGTTGGATCCAGAACGGACATTTGACGTGGCCATTGTCGGCGCCGGCCCCGCAGGTCTCGCCGTGGCGGTGTATGCCGCATCGGAAGGCCTTTCGGTGCTCGTGCTCGACTCGCGCGCTTTTGGCGGCCAGGCGGGCGCTTCCGCACGCATCGAAAATTATCTGGGATTTCCCACGGGCATCTCGGGGCAGGCGCTGATGGGCCGCGCGTTCACTCAAGCCGAAAAGTTTGGCGCGATCATCGCTATTCCCGCTGAAGTCAAAACGCTGCAATGCCGTGACGATCGCGTCGTCAATTGGCGCACGCTGCCGCCGGCGCGCCAGACCGCAAAGAATCTGCAGTTGACCGATGGGCAATCTGTGCGCGCCACCACGGTAGTTATCGCAACGGGTGTGCGCTACCGCCGGCCGGCCTTGCCTGAATTGAATGACTTCGAAGGGCGCGGATTGCACTACTGGGCTTCGCCCATCGAAGCCAAGCTGTGCACCGAGACTGAAATTGTGCTGGTCGGGGCGGGCAATTCGGCGGGGCAGGCGGTGGTATTTCTTGCGAGCCAGGTCGCCAAAGTACATATGCTGGTGCGAGGTCCGGGTCTTGCGGCCAGCATGTCGCGCTATTTGATCGACCGGCTGCAGGCCTTGCCGAATCTTGAAATGCATACTGACACCGAGCTCACGCGCTTGCTGGGCGATGAGGGGGGCGACCTGCGTGCGGTGCGTTGGCGGAATCGGCGCACTCATGAAGAAGTGGAACGGCCTATCCGCCATGTGTTCCTGTTCATCGGCGCCGACCCCAATGCGGACTGGCTCAAAGACTGTGGCGTCGTCACCGATGAGAAAGGATTCGTGCTGACCGGCGCCGATCTCACGCTGGCAGACCTGCGACTCGAGAGCTGGAGTGAATGCCAGCGCCGCCCGGCGCCGCTCGAAACCAGTCAGCCCGGCATATTTGCGATAGGAGATGTGCGTGCGGGGTCCGTCAAACGCGTGGCCTCCGCGGTAGGGGAGGGGGCGGCGGCGGTGTCTCAGGTGCACGCGTGGTTGGCCAGCTAAAAATTCGGTGACTACCACGTTCGCCAGCCCGGAAGCTTCCAGCTACAATCCCGCGCCCCTCGTTTCGAGCTCTGTCATGGCCGCCCCGACCCAAGCGCTTCTGCAGCCCAACGCCCAGTGCGAATACCAGGTTGCACCCGAAGACTTGCCGCTTTCCTGCCCCATGCCCCAGATGCAACTTTGGAATTCCCACCCGCGCGTCTACCTGCCAATCGAGCAGACCGGCTGGGCCAAGTGTCCTTATTGCGGAGCCGAGTACACGCTCGCGCGCTGACTCTCGCGGCCCATGCTCAACTTCTCCGACGTATCGATACGCCGCGGCCGTCGGCTGCTCTTCGCCGCAGCCACCTTCAGCCTGTTTCGCGGCGAGAAAGTCGGCATCACGGGCGAGAACGGCAGCGGTAAATCGAGTCTGATGTCGCTGGTGCGCGGCGAGCTGCAGCCCGATGCGGGCGCGTTTGAAATGCCTGCGAACCTCGAGATTGCCCACGTCTCGCAGGAATTGCTGGCGACGGACCAGGAGGCTATCGAATTCGTGCTCGACGGCGATGCGCAGCTGCGCGCCATCGAGCGGGATATCGCAAAGGCCGAGGCGGCTGACGATGGCGTGCGTCTGGGCGATCTCTATGCAACCTATGCCGCGGCCGGCGGATACGACTCGCGCAGTCGTGCGGGCAAATTGCTGCATGGACTCGGCTTTACAACCGAGGATGAGACCCGCGCCGTCCGCGAATTTTCAGGCGGCTGGCGCGTGCGTTTGAACGTGGCGCAGGCGTTGATGTGCCGCTCGGATTTACTGCTGCTCGATGAGCCCACCAATCACCTGGATCTCGACGCCATCCTCTGGCTCGAAACCTGGTTGCTCGAATATCCTGGCACGCTGCTATTGATCGCCCACGACCGGGAGTTCCTCGATCGCGTCACCAACCGCATCGTGAACATCGAGCACGGCCAGGCGCACGCGTATCGCGGCAATTATTCGGCATTCGAAGATCAACGCGCTTCGGAGCTTGCTGAGCAGGCCGCGCTTTTTACGCGCCAGCAACGCGAAATCAAACATATGGAATCCTTCGTCGAGCGCTTCCGCGCCAAGGCCAGCAAGGCCCGCCAGGCGCAGAGTCGCTTGAAGGCGCTGGAGCGCATGCAGCGCATTGCGCCCGCGCACGTGGATTCACCGTTTGAGTTTTCCTTCCCACCGCCGGACAAATTGCCACGGCCGCTGCTGACCATCGAAAAGCAATCGGCTGGATATGACGGGCAGGCGATTCTGGAGAACGTGACTCTCACGCTTGCGCCTGGGGATCGCATCGCGCTGCTTGGCCGCAACGGCGCGGGCAAGTCCACTTTGATGAAATTGCTGGCGGGGGAGTTGCCGCCGCTTGCCGGCGCGCGCACCGAGGCGCGCGACCTGCGCATCGGCTATTTTGCCCAGCACCAGCTCGAACAGGTGTCGCCCCAGGATTCGCCGCTTGCAAATCTCAAACGTTTCGGCGCGCCGCGTTCCACGCGGGCCACCGAGCAGGAATTGCGCGATTACCTGGCGGGCTTCGGCTTCCGTGGCGACCGTGTGTTCGAGCCTATCGGGCCGTTCTCGGGCGGTGAGAAGGCGCGCTTGGTGTTGGCGCTGGTCGCTTACTTGCGTCCCAACTTAATGCTGCTCGACGAACCGACTAATCATCTCGACCTTGAAATGCGCCAGGCGTTGACTGTCGCGCTGCAGGAATACGACGGCGCGGTCGTGCTCGTCTCGCATGATCGACACTTGTTACGCACAGTCGCCGATGAGTTCTATGTCGTGCACGGCGGCAAAGCCGAACTGTTCGACGGCGATCTCGAAGACTATGCAAAATGGCTTGCTGAAAAGGACAACGCCGTTGAACAGCCTGCCGGGCTTGCGACTCCGGACTCACGCAAGCAACGTAAACGAGAGGACGCCGATCGCCGCAATCGCCTCACCCCGCTCAAAACCGCCGTGACCGACTGCGAGCGCGAGCTCGAACGCGTGGCGAAGGAAGCCGCCGCCATTCAAACAGCATTGGCTGCTCCGGATATTTATAACGAAGGCGCGAAAGAACGCTTGCGCGAGCTATTGGCCAAACAGGCCCGTCTCGCCCAGGAGACGGAGAAACTGGAATCCGCCTGGCTCGCGGCCACTGAGCGGCTCGAAGCGGGTCAGGCCGGACGATTGGCCTGATAAGGCTTGTACGATTTTTCTTCCACGATCCGTGAGCCGAGCTTCTGGTTGACGCGCTTCTTGAGCGCCGCCCGCTCGTCATTGGCGATATACACCGCTCGGGCGAGCTCGATGAAATCCCGGTCGAACGTCTGCACCGCTTCCTTGTCGCGGATGCGGTCTTCGATGTCCCATAGGCGCTCGTTCACATTCTGCAGTGCGCGCTCTTCCGCCGCCATGTCTCCGGCCGTACCGACGGTCTCATGCCACGTCTTCTCCAGCAGATTTAACTCCAGCCGCACATTCACGAGCTTCGCCGGGTCTTCGATACGGTCACTCTTGATCCGCAAGATGGTGATCTTGTCCAGGAGTTCGCCGGGGGAAATCGGCACGAGTATGTCTTGCATGGGGAATCTCCTCAAAAAACTACGCGTGTAATCGCGGCGTCCTTAACTTCAGGCCTGCAATCCTAGCAACTCATCGAGCTTCGCGGTCACGGCGTCGACGGAAATTAGGTCCATCACGCCGGGTTCTTCGATTTTTTCCGTCCAGGGCAGGACGTCCGGCTCGCGATGGCGAAAGCGGCGTGCGGCGTCGTCGTATTCGTCCACGCACCACTGGCGCGAAAGATAGGGGCCGCTGCGGGCGACGCGCGTCGCGGCGTAAAGGCCGATGACCGGCGTACCGACCATGGTAGCCATGTGGGCTGGGCCGGAGTCGGGGGACACCAGCGCCGTCGCTCGTGAGATGAGCGCCAGCAATTGCGCCAGCGTATCTCGGCCCACTTGATTGATCGCCCCGAAAACTCCCGCGCGCTCAATGGCAGCGCCCATTTCGCGCTCGATAGTGCTTGGGCCGCCCGTGAGGATGACCCTCATTCCATGGCGAGCGATGGCGTGGCTTGCCACGGCAGCGTAGCGTTCGGCGCTCCAATTCCGCAGCGGATGGCTGGAGCAGGGGCTGATGATCAAAGTGGGCCGCGAATCCGGAATCAGTTTCGCCGCATACGCCAGCGCTTCTTCTGGCAGCGGCAAATCCCAGCGCAGCAGGCGTTCCTCGACGCCGAGCGCCGCCGCAAATCCGAAAAACGTATCCACCGTATGCTCGCGCCCGCGCGGCGCAATTTGCCTGTTCGTGAATAGCCACTGCATCTCCCGCGCCCGCGCGCGGTCGTAGCCCAGCTTCACATCCGCCTTCACCACTTGGGCGAGCAGGCTGGCGCGAATCGCAAGCTGCATGTGCAGCAGCACGTCGAAGCGCCGCCCGGCGAGCTGCCGGCGCAACTGCCGCCGCATGGCGAAGAGGCCGGCGCGCTTGTCTATGATGATAAACTCCACGCCCTCAATCAGAGTCATCAGGCGTGCTTCCGCCTTGCCAATGATCCAAGTGAACTGTGTGGTCGGCCACGCCTGTTGCAGGGTACGCAGCACGGGCACTACGTGGCAGGTATCGCCCAGTGCGGATAATCTCAAAATGCATACGGAGCGCGGCGGCATGTTCTCTCTCTCTTACGGCGCGCTTCGCGCCTTAATCCATACGGGGTCGCTTCGACCCCGTATGGCCCGGCCGCAGCCCGTGACAAGCAGCCCGTGACAACTAACCAGTGGCCGCTCGGTTCGGAGGTCAAACGCAGGGCCCTGACGGGCGGCGCCATGCTATACGACGCCTCCCGCGCCAGCAATTTCGGCCCCAACTGGTTCGACGTCGAATACTGGCGCGCGCGCGGCGAACTCGAGGGCGAAGCGCGTGGGCGCGGCGCGGCGTATTTTTTCCGCTCCGGGGAAAAACACTACGTGCTGCGCCATTATCGCCGTGGCGGGCTCATCGCCCGTGTCTCTCACGATCAATACTTCTGGCAAAGCGAGGGGACGACGCGCCCCTTTGCCGAATGGCAGCTCACCTATCACTTGCATCACGCCGGCTTGGCCGTGCCCGCACCCGTAGGCGCCCGTTATCAACGCAATGGCATTGGCTATAGTGGCGACCTCATTACCGAGCGAATCACGGGTGCGGAGTCGCTCGCCACCTGGCTCTGCGCCCGCGCGCTTCCAATACTCAACTGGATCGCCATCGGCCGCTGCGTCCGCTCATTCCACGAGCTCGGTGTCTATCATGCGGATCTCAACGCACACAACGTGATGATCGGCGCCGACGGCGTGGTGCGTCTGATTGACTTCGACCGCGGCGCGCTGCGCAAGCCGGGTCTCTGGTGCGACAGCAACCTGGTGCGCTTGCGCCGCTCGCTGGAAAAAATTGCCTACGGGCTGCCGCCGGAGCACTTTACCGAAGCAGACTGGCACGGCCTGCTCGATGGCTATCGGCAGAATTGAGCGTGCGGTTCCTCTACACGGTCATCGCTTATTTGCTGGCGCCGCTGTTTTGCGCCGCGTTGCTATGGCGCGGCCAACGCGGTTCCCGGCGCAACTTCAGCGAACGGTTTGGGTTCGGCTCTGCGCTCGGTGAGCCTGGAATTTGGGTGCATGCTGTCTCCGTAGGAGAGGTGCAGGCCGCGCAGGCGCTGGTGCACAGTCTGCTGCAGCACTATCCAAAAATCCCTCTCGTTGTCACTACGCTCACGTCCACCGGCCAGCAGCGCGCGCGCGCCTTGTTCGGCGACAAAGTGCTCGTGCGATATTTTCCCCTCGATCTGCCAGGTTCTGTGCGCCGTTTTCTGGACCGGATAAAGCCGCGCATCGCCGTGATTTTGGAGACTGAGTTGTGGCCCAATCTCTACCGCGAATGCGAGCGGCGTGGCGTGCCGCTGCTGCTTGCAAGCGCGCGGATTTCCCCTCGCTCCGTGAGGCGGTACCGACGCATGGCTGGCTTGTTTCGCGACACGCTTTCCCGCGGCATCGTCGTTGCCGCACAAGGGGAGGGCGATGCCGATCGTTTTCGTTCGATAGGTTCAGACGCTGCGCGCACACATGTCACCGGCAACATCAAGTTCGACATCACGCTGCCACCTGACGTCGCTGCGCGGGGGCGGCAGTTGCGTGAATTTCACGCGAAAGGACATTCTGTGTGGGTTGCAGGAAGCACGCACGGGGGTGAGGAACAGATAGTGCTCGAAGCGCACCGCCTCGTGCGCCAGCGAAATGCCGATGCGTTATTGGTTCTCGCGCCACGACATCCCAACAGGTTTGCAGAGGCGGCTGAGTGGCTGACGCGTGAGGGTGTGCGCTTCGTGAAGCACTCGCAAGGAATTCCGTGCGAGGCGCGGACAGAAGTGTTGTTGGTCGATACTTTGGGCGAGTTGTTGAATTTCTATGCTGCAGCCGATGTCGCTTTTGTGGGCGGGAGTCTCGTACCCATTGGGGGGCATAACCTGCTGGAACCTGCGGCGCTGGGCTTGCCAGTCCTTACGGGGCCGAACAATCTCAATAGCGAAGATATCGCCCGCCTGTTGGTCGAACGGGGCGGCGCTCGAATCGTGCACGATGCGGGCGAGCTCGGTCAGAACGTCGTGGAGTTGTTTGAGGATGCTGCCGCCCGCGCCCGATTGGGCGCTCTTGCGCGAGCCTGTGTGGAAGACAATCGCGGCGCGCTCAACAGTCTGATGAAGCTGATCGCGCCGTTTATCCGGTAAGTAACGAATTCAAGGCGTCGGAGCGGCCGCCGGCGTGGTTACATCCAGCCACTTGTTAATTTCTTCCACCGTGCTCTTATCGAGGTTGCCCGCCGCCAGGCGCAGCTGAATCACATTCAAAATGTAATCGTATCGGCTGCGCGCATAATCGGTTTGCGCCTGCACCAACGTGCGCCGCGCCGTGAGCACATCCACCGCAGTGCGTGTGCCTACTTGATAACCCGCCTCAGTCGCGTTCAGCGCCGTTTGACTCGATTCCAGTGCCTGCCTCAATGCCGCTACCCGCGAGGTTTCGCTGATCACACCCAGATACGCATCCCGCGTCAGGCGCTCCGTCTCGCGCGAGACGCGCGCCAGACGCTCCTTCGCGGCAATCCAGCGATACTGCGACTCCCGCACCCGCGATTGCGTCAGTCCACCGCTGAAAATGGGCACGCTCAATTGGACGCCCACCGTATCTACGGTGCCATCGGTGGAGAAGACGTTGTTTGTCGCGCCGCCCAGAGGCGAAGTGGAGGTGGTGTCGACATCCGTATCGTTTTTCGCGCGGGATCCAAATGCATCGATGGATGGAATGTGCCCTCCTCGCGCCACACCCACATCCGCGCGCGCGATATCGGAGCCGAGGCGGCTCGAGATCAGCGCCAGGTTTTGCTTCATGGCCAATTCCACCCATTGCTCCGCATCTGCCGGCGCGGGTGAGGCAAGCGGCAGAGTGTCGCCAGGTTTCGCGAGCGTGGGATATTCGCGGTTGGTGATTTCTCTCAACGATTGCTGTGCGGTAGAAAGCTGACGCTTGGCGTCGATGACCCCCGCGGCTGCGCTATCCCTTGCGGCCTTGGCTTCTTGCACATCCGTTATCGCGATGAGGCCTACCTCGAACCGCTTATTGGACTGCTCGAACTGCTGGGAAAAGGCATTCAGTGCGGCCTGTTGAGCGTCCAGCACGTCTTGAGCGGCAAGCACCGCGAAATAGCGCTGCGAAAGCCGCGATACAAGATCTTGCTCCGCTGCCTGGTAATCCGCCTCAGCCTGGGCGACCTGTTTGCTCGCACGCCGTAGTGTCATCCAGTTGGCCCAGGAAAAGAGGCTGGCCCGCGCCTCGAGCGTGTACCCGGTAGAGTCTGAGGTGCCCGAGCGGGCCACCGGGATGATAGTGATGCCGCCACTACCGTTGTTGATCGACACAGGCTGAGTTTCGTCCGACTCAACCCGTGTGGCCTGCGCCGTCCCATTAACCTGCGGCAGCAGGGCGGCCCACGCCTGCGGGCGCGCTTCGCGGGTGGCGCGCCGATTTGCGTTCGCCTCACGAATGGCCGGGTCGTTATCCAGCGCGTCCTGATAGACGTTCAACAGGTCTTCGGCGACTGCCGTACCCGTGGCGAAAGCCATTGAAAAGAGTAAGGCGCGCAGCGCAAATTTCATATTTTTGCCTTTGAAATCAGAATCTTGGCTTGTTAGAAAACGAAGTCGCTCGGATGTTTCGCGTTGACCAGCGGGTCTAGGACGGTTTCGAACAGACTTTCATGAGTCCATTTATCCGCCCCGACCCGGCGCACCAGGCGCGCCTCCATCGCGGGGCCTTCGCCGACCACTACGAACAACCGGCCACCGATTTCCAGCTGTTGCTCGAAGCGCGCATCGTAGACCGGAAGTGAGGCCGTAAGTGCGATGGCATCGTAACGCTCCGCGCTGTCTACCGATGCGACGTCTGCGGCGGCAACTTCCGCGTTGCGAATCCCAAGTGAGGCGAGATTGGCTTGCGCCAGCCCGGCGAGCTCCGGAAAAATCTCCACGGAGCGCACTTGTACAGTGGCCACCGCCAGACACGCCGTGAGATACCCCGACCCGGCCCCCACTTCGAGCACGCGGTCGGCCTTTCTGAGCTCGAGAGCCTGCAGCAACCGCCCGGCAACGCTCGGGCGCAACATATGCTGGCCTTTGCTCAAGGGAATGGGTACGTCAGCAAAGGCGAGAAACCGCTGATCGGCTGGGACGAAGTGCTCCCGCGGCACCTCACGCAGCACGGCGAGCACACCTTCATCCAGCACATGCCACGCGCGCACCTGCTGCTCGATCATCTGTTCCCGGGCTTCATTCATGCGACTTATTCTGCCTGATTTCGCGGTTGTTCTGCCAAGCACTCAAGGGACACGATATGGTCAAATGCCACCGGGACGAGGGACGTCCTACGCTATCCTTGCGCCCACAGCGTTTCGGGCGTCAAAAGATCAACCAAGTCGCCCGGAGTAAGCGCGCTCTACAGCGGGGCCTTTGAGTTCATGTCCATTCTGGGGCTATTGTGCCTATTGCTCGGCCTGGTCGCGAGCCTGTTACTGGTGCTTTACTGGCTGCAGCGCCGTGAGCTGCAGGGCGTCGAAAAATTATCGCAGCAGCTGCGGCGCATCGCCATCGGCGGGCGCCTGAACGGGCGCATCGAACTCAAAACCGACCATCCTGAGATCTCTGCGATCGGCACCGCCATCAATCATTTGTTGACGCGCGCTGCGGCGAATGTGGAGCGCGCGCCGAGCCCCGCGACGCCGAAGCTCTTCGGTGAGCTGGCGGATCGCATTCACGAGGCGGTGCTGGTGCATCGCGACACGATTCTGCATGCGAACAAGCAATTCGCTTCGTTTGTCGGCGTGGATCGCGTTGAGCTGGTCGGGCGGCGTCTCGGCGACCTCGTGCCGCCGGAATATGCCGATCTGGTGAACGAGAATATTCAGCGGCGCCTCGCCGGCGAGACGGCGGCCGAGCGCTATGAAATTGAAATGGTGGGCTTGCAGGGCCAGGTGAGCCGGCTCGAGATCACCTCTGCGCTCATCGAATATGAAGGCGAGCCCGCGCTGTTGGTGACAGGCGTCGAGATTATCCCCACGCAGACCATGCCGGCCCTGAAGCAGCTACCCGCGCAAGCGGCTGCGGCCGCTGCGATTTCGCCATTGCATTTATATGCGCTCGATTCGCTGGCGGAGGCCATCATCGCGACGGATACCGAAGGGCACATCAATTATCTCAATGCTGCGGCGGAGCGGCTGACGGGCGCGACAGCCGATACTGCGATAGGCAAGACGCTCGAAGAGGTGGTCGGGCTGGTGGATGAAACCGAGCGGCGTGTGCTCAACGACCCCGTGCGCCAGGCTTTGACCAGCGGCGCGGCCGTGAATTTGAGCCGCCGCGCCTTGCTGCTCTCGCGCGTAAATGACAGCGAGCGCTCCATCGAGCTTTCCGCTTCTCCGATCCGCGATGCAAACAATGAGGTGACGGGCGCCGTGGTGCTGCTGCACGACGTGACGGAGCTGCGCGGCCTCGCGCGGCAAATGTCTTATCAAGCGGCGCACGATGCGCTCACGGGTCTCGTGAATCGTCGCGAATTCGAGCGGCGGCTGGAAGAATCGATCGAGAGCGGCCATCGCGGCGATGGGCACCACGTGCTGTGCTATCTCGACCTGGATCACTTCAAGACCGTCAACGATACGAGCGGGCACCTCGCGGGCGACAACATGTTGCGCGAGGTCGCCAAGCTGCTGCGCGATGCCGTGCGGGACAGCGACACCGTCGGGCGTCTCGGCGGCGACGAATTCGGTTTGCTGCTGATCGGCTGTCCGCTCGACAAGGCGCGGCAGATTGCGGATGACGTGTGCCGCGCGGTGGGCGATTACCGCTTCGTGTGGAAAGACCGCATTTTCAATATCGGCGTGTCGGTCGGCCTGATCGAGATCTCGCGGGAGAGCGGCTCGCTCGAAGAATTGCTCGCCGCGGCTGATTCCGCCTGTTATGTGGCCAAGAAGCAGGGCACTGGCCGCGTGGTGGTGTATTCGGCGCGGGATGAAGCCCTGGCGCGCCACACCGGCGAATTCCAATGGTTGCAGAAATTGCAGAGCGCACTGAAAGAAAACCGCTTTCAGTTGTATCACCAAAGCATCGTGCCGGCATACGGCGATGACGGCGGCGGTCCCGCGATGGAAGTGCTGGTGCGCATGCGCGACGAAGCGGGTACTGAAATTCAACCGGTGGATTTCATCCGCGCGGCGGAACGTTATCGTTTGATGGGCTTGGTGGATCGCTGGGTAGTGCAGACCGCGCTTGCTGCGCTGGGGCGGGGCGCAATCCATATCGCGGCGAATCGCAGCATGGCGATCAATATTTCCGGCCAGACGCTGGCGGATGTGCAGTTTCTGGAATTCGTGGTGGAGTGTCTCGACAGCACGGGAGTGAATCCTGCGCAGGTGTGCTTCGAGCTGAGCGAGAGCTCCGTGATCGCCAATCTGGATCACGCGCGCCGTTTCGTCGGCGTTCTGCACGGCATGGGGTGCCAGTTTGCGCTGGATGATTTTGGCTCGGGCCTGGGATCGTTCTCGAATCTCAAAAATCTGCCGATGGACTATTTGAAAATCGACGGCTCCTTCACCCGCAATCTGGGCCGCGACACGGTGAATCAGGCGATGGTGGCGGCGATGATCAAACTTGCGCGCACCTTGGATTTCAAGGTTATCGCGGAGCAGGTGGAGGATCCGGCTGCGATGGAGACCCTGCGCCGCATGGGAGTGGATTACATTCAGGGCTACGCCGTTTCCCGCCCGCAACCACTGTTGTTAGCGGCGTGATTTTCCTCCCGTTTCACGGGAGAGGGCCAGGTGGAGCATTCCCCCATCCACCTGTAATGTGGCGGCAAGCGTGTCGTCTCCCTTTGTAATGCGATGCCGCAGACTCCATATCGGCCTCGCCGGTTGCGCATCGGGGCTATAATTCTTATCTCGCAAGGGAAAGGTAGCCAGTGCACACAGGCTCGATCGGTCTCGGCGCCATGGGCGCGCACATGGCCCGCAATCTCAACAAGGCGGGCATGCTCACGGCCGTTTGGAATCGCACCGCCGCGAAAGCGCAGGCTTTGGCCGCCGAGCTCGGATGCACCGCCGCCGCATCGCCTACCGATCTTGCGAAGGATGTGGACGCCATCGTCGTGTGCGTCTCTGCAGATCGGGACGTGCTGGATGTGGTGAATCGACTCGCTGAGTCAATACGGCCGGCGACTTTGGTCATCGATTGTTCCACCGTCAGCGCCGAAACTGCACGGCAAGCTGCCGCGGCGCTGAAGAGAAAGGGCGCGGACTTCCTGGACTGCCCCGTGAGCGGCGGCACCGAAGGCGCACGCGATGGCACGCTTGCCATCATGGTGGGCGGCGAGGCAAGTGCGTTCGAGAAAGCACAGCCGGTGCTTAAAGCGCTGGGTAAAACCATCACGCACTTCGGCGCCAGCGGCAGCGGTCAGGCTGCGAAGGCGACCAATCAAATCATGTGTGCGGGCATCATCCAGGCCGTGGCGGAAGCGATGGCGTTTGCGCGTGCTCAAGGCCTGCCACTGGAAAAATTGGTGGATACCTTGGGCAAAGGCGCCGGCTCCAGCTGGTACTTCGTGAACCGTGCGCCCAACATGATCCGCGGCAGTTTCCCGCCAGGTTTTCGCGTGCGCCTGCATCGAAAGGATTTGAGAATTTGCCACGACATGGCCGCGCAGTTCGGCGTGGAGCTGCCCGTGGTGGAGGGCATGCTCGCCGAATACGCCGAGCTCATCGCACGCGGTTACGGCGACGAAGATATTTCGGCTGCGTACCGTTTGAAAGCGGAGCTCTTCCCCTCTTAGCTGCCGCTTTTACCTGGCTCGAATTTCAAGGCCACGCCATTCATGCAATAACGTTCGCCGGTGGGCTGTGGGCCATCGGGAAATACGTGGCCCAGATGTCCGCCGCATTTCGCGCAATGGACTTCCGTGCGGCGCATGAGGTGGCTGCCGTCCTCGCTGGTGCCCACCGAGCCTTCGAGCGGCTTGTAAAAGCTGGGCCAGCCGCTGCCGCTTTCGTACTTCGTGGTGGAATCGAACAGCGGTTCACCGCAGCCGGCGCAGCGGAACATTCCTGGACGTTTCTCGCTATTCAAAGGGCTCGTACCTGCGCGTTCCGTGCCGTGCTGGCGCAGCACCCGATATTGATCGGGGGTCAGTTCGCGCTGCCACTCTTCGTCGGACTTCTCAACAGGTTCTTTGGATGGCATGAGCATGCTCCGGAACGGTATTGGCAATGTCTCAGTGTCCATACGGACGGCAGAGGCGTCAACTCAGGAGCGCCTTATACTATCTCCCCCTGCTACGCCCGCAACCGAGGCGACGCCGAGGCCGATCCGCAGACGATAGTAGTGAATCGGGAAAAACTTCTCGGGCGCCCTTTATAATATTCCTTGAGGACAACTCGAAACCCAGCGCCGAAGGCTCTATATGCAACTTAGTTTTCGCCGCATCGATTGGGAGCGGTCGTCTGTCTTCCGTATTGCCTACCGCACCCAGACGCATGCGCAGACAGTGCAGGTGGAGTTGCGGGACAGTGAGCCGGATGTTTGTTCCGGAAGCAAGGCTGTGGGGATGATGCAAAAGACGCCGAGACCCAAGCGCGTGTGACGCTATCGGTTACATCAGCCGCGACCGGCGCATGACATCCAGCTCCAATACCACGTCCGCCCGCGTCGGCATTTCGGTAAGGATATGGCGCGTTAGCCGCTCATAGTGGCTGATGAACTGCTTCACTTGCAGGTCGCTCATGACGCGCGAAAGATCTCCGCCTTCCCGCACCACCTGCTCGCGAAGTTTGTGCTCCTGCTCCAGGCGCCATTCATAGACGACATCGAAGCCCGGGGCTTTGAGCAGAATGAGCAGATCGAGCCGCCCGAATAGCTGCTGATACTCCCCCGCGAGAGCGTCATTTACATAGCGGCGCCAGGAGCCATTCACGTCGAATTCCTGCTCCAACCCATTAACAGGGGCAGCCAGTAACGAGGCATCCTGAGGGATGGCGCCGACACACCAGCCTTCCAGAATGATCACCTGCACCGGCGCATCTATCTTCGGCCATTGATCCGGCGGGCGGCGATCGTCTCGCGACTTGTCGAAGGACGGAACCGATACGACGCCGGAGCGGGCCAGCGCATCCAGTGTTTTCAATCCGAGCGGCACGTCGTGCGTGCCCGGCACGCCTCGCGTCTGAAGCAATGGATGAACGCGCTGGCTCAACTCAACGCGCTCCTCACGCGTGAGGTAAAGATCGTCGATGGAAATCACCGCGGTGCGCAGGCTCCCGCTTTCCAGCAGCGACTTCAGGCGCAGAGCCATGGTTGACTTGCCGCTGCCTTGAGGACCGCACAGCCCGACGACCAGGCAGGAAGACAGCCGCCTGGCCTCAGCAGCAATACGTGCAGCCAGCTGCGCAGGCACATCTTCAATCATGCAGGGAGTATCGAGCTTTTCATCTAAAAGCAACAGTCGTCCCCGATGTTGGAGCCCTTAAGAGTCAGCGACTTACCGGATGGCGGGATCGCAGCCGCAACAGATTTGACCGATCGGTGCCGAACATTGAGACGAATTACGGGTGGTGCACATCGCAGCGGGCCGTGATATGAAGAGGCTCCTAAAAGCCGTGAGCTTGCCGCGAAAAAGAATCAAACCATGCAGCTAGCACAACTTTGGCGTCAGCATCTGGCAGCCGGTTATCCCGTTGAAATGGCCGGCATGGAGATCGCAGGAACCGATGCGCGAGCGCTCGATGCTGAAATCACTTCGTGCGTCAGCGCCATGCTCACCCGGCAATTTACCATCGACGGACGCATGGAGCGGCGACTGAGCGAGATCAGCTCGGCGCTGGCAAACAAGGAGGTAGCCGCTGAAGCGCCGGTGGCGGAGTTCTGCCACCGGCTCAATCAACTGGTGAGCGCAGTGCTTACGGAGAAGAGGGCGGGGCGCGCTTGATAGGTAACGCTTCCTCAGATGCCCCCGCCCCGGCCCTCCCCCGCGGAGCGGAGGAGGGAGTGGAGAGTCAAATCAAAGCAATGGCACCAGCAGCAGCGCGACGATGTTGATGATCTTTATCAAAGGATTGATCGCCGGGCCTGCCGTGTCCTTGTAGGGGTCGCCTACCGTATCGCCCGTCACCGCGGCCTTGTGCGCATCGGAGCCTTTGCCGCCGAAGTTGCCTTCTTCGATGTACTTCTTCGCATTGTCCCAGGCGCCACCGCCCGTAGTCATCGAGATGGCGACGAAGATGCCCGTGACGATAGTGCCGATCAAGAGGCCGCCCAGCGCTTTCACGCCCGAGCCCGGGCCCATCAATGCATTCATCCCAAACACCAGCACGATAGGCGCCAGGATCGGCAGCAGCGAAGGAACGATCATCTCGCGGATTGCCGCGCGCGTCAGAAGATCCACGGCTTTCGAATAGTCCGGCTTGGCCGTGCCTTCCATGATGCCTTTGATCTCGCGGAACTGGCGGCGCACTTCAGTGACAACCGAGCCAGCGGCCCGGCCTACTGCCTCCATCGCCATGGCGCCGAACAAATACGGCACGAGACCGCCGATGAATAAACCAATGATCACCGCCGGATCGGACAACGAGAATTCCACCAGCTTGCCGGCGGCTTCAAGGTTGTGCGTGTAATCGGCAAACAGTACGAGCGCGGCGAGCGCGGCCGAACCGATGGCGTAACCCTTGGTGACGGCTTTGGTGGTGTTGCCTACGGCGTCCAGCGGATCGGTGATGTTGCGGATCTCTTTCGGCAGGCCCGCCATTTCAGCAATGCCGCCGGCGTTATCCGTGATGGGACCATACGCATCGAGTGCGACGATCATGCCTGTCATCGACAGCATTGCCGTGGCTGCAATCGCGATACCGTAGAGTCCCAAATCATGCTGCGCGCCCAGTGTGTATGAGCCCCAAATGGCCAAACACACTGCAATGACCGGCAGCGCAGTCGATTTCATCGACACACCCAAACCCGCAATGATGTTAGTGGCATGCCCGGTCTGCGAGGCCGCAGCCACCTTGCGCACCGGGCTGTATTCCGTTGCGGTGTAGTACTCCGTGATGACGATCATCGCAGCGGTCAATCCCAGCCCGATAAGCGTGCAACCGAACATGGCGCTGGCCTGCGCCGGCATCAGCTGCTCGGTGATGTAATAAAACGCCGCGGCGGAAACCACGCCGGAAACAATGACGCCTTTGTACAGCGCGTTCATGATCTTGCCGCCTTCGCGCGTCGACACGAAGAACGTGCCGATGATTGAAGCGACAATCGAAGCCGCGCCGAGCATGAGGGGATAGATGACTGCGTTGAGCGCCAATGCATCGCCCTGATTCGCGAACAGCAGGCCGCCGAGCAGCATGGTCGCGACCAGCGTGACGGCATACGTCTCAAACAGATCGGCCGCCATGCCGGCGCAGTCGCCCACGTTGTCGCCGACGTTATCCGCAATCACGGCGGGGTTGCGCGGGTCGTCTTCAGGAATGCCGGCTTCCACCTTGCCGACGAGGTCTGCGCCGACATCGGCGCCCTTGGTGAAGATGCCGCCGCCGAGTCGCGCGAAGATTGAAATCAATGAGCCGCCGAAGGCGAGGCCGATGAGCGCATGCAGCGCATGATCGCTGTCCATGGAATTTCTGAGGAAGGCGTAGTAGCCGGCGACACCGAGCAGCGCGAGCCCCACGACCAGCATTCCGGTGATGGCGCCGCCGCGGAACGCCACATTGAGCGCGGCATTCAAGCCGCGGCTGGCGGCTTGAGCGGTACGCACGTTGGCGCGCACCGAAATATTCATGCCGATGTAGCCCGTGAGCCCCGAAAGGATAGCGCCGATGGCGAAGCCGCCCGCCGTGGCCCATCCCAACTCAGGCACGAAGCCGATGACCAGGAACAGCACGATGCCGACGATCATGATCGTGGAGTACTGCCGATTGAGATACGCTTTCGCGCCCGCCTGGATCGCCGCGGCGATTTCCTGCATTCGCGCGTTGCCCGCAGGCAGGCGCAGGATGGACATCGTGGAAAACACGCCGTAGACGACGGCAAGCAGGCCGGCCGCAATTGCGAGCCAGAGCCATGTGGTGGGCTGCATCAGCGGAATCCTCCCAGACAATTATTAATTATGAGTTTGCAGGCGGGTCGTCCCGCCAAAAGGCGGCGAAATATAGCACAGGGCTCAAATTTTAAAGTCAGTGGCGAGCTTCTTCCTCACTGCGGCGCCCTTGACGCGGACATAGGCCGGCAGCCCATTTTGGTAGGGCGGATAGGCCTCGCCGGCGATCAGCGGCGCAAGGTAGCGGCGGCACGGCTCGGTAATGCCGAAGCCATCCTCAGTGATGTAATCCCGCGGCACCTTCTTTTCCTGATTCGCCACCTCGCTTAGAGGCGCGTGGCCGATAATCCAGCGATAAGGCTTCGAAGATTTGCGCACGATGGCCGGCATTACGGCATTAACGCCTTTGACTGCAAGCTCGACAGCGGCTTTGCCCACAGCGTACGCCTGCTCGACATCCACTTTCGAGGCGATGTGCCGCGCGGAGCGCTGCAGATAATCCGCTACCGCCCAGTGATATTTGTACCCGTGCGCATCGCGCACCATGTTTGCGATTACCGGCGCTACGCCGCCGAGTTGAGTGTGGCCAAAGGCGTCTTTCGTGCCCGCGTCTGCCAGGAATTTGCCGTCTTCGTACGCCGCGCCTTCGGATGCCACAACCACGCAATAGCCATAGTCCGTAACGCTTTGCTTCACCTTTTCCAGGAATTTCTGCTGCTCGAAAGGAATTTCCGGAAACAGAATGATATGGGGCGGCTCGTTCGGCGTGCGCCCTGCAAGCCCCCCCGCCGCGGCAATCCAGCCGGCATGGCGCCCCATCACCTCGAGCACAAACACTTTCGTCGAAGTGCGCGCCATTGAAGCCACATCCAGCCCGGCTTCGAGTGTAGACACCGCGATGTATTTCGCCACAGAGCCGAAGCCCGGGCAGCAATCGGTGTGCGGCAGGTCGTTGTCCACCGTTTTGGGCACGCCGACACAGGTGACGGGATAGCCTAACTGCTCCCCGATCTGGGACACCTTGAGCGCGGTATCCATCGAATCGTTGCCGCCGTTATAGAAAAAATAGCCGATGTTGTGGGCGCGAAAGACTTCGATGAGCCGCTCGTACTCGGCCTTGTTCTTGTCGAGCCCCTTCAACTTGAACCGGGCCGAGCCAAACGCGCCGCCCGGCGTGTGTTTCAGCGCGCGAATGGTGGCGCGGCTCTCGCGGCTGACATCGATGAGGTTCTCCGTGAGCGCGCCGATGATGCCGTCCCGCCCCGCATAAACCTTGCCGATATGCCGCTTGTGGCGTAGCGCGGCTTCGATGACTCCGCACGCGGAGGCATTGATTACGGCGGAAACACCGCCGGATTGAGCATAGAAGGCATTCTTCGGGATGGGCTTTTTCATGACTGCAAAGAGTATCACTCGTTGACCGCGAGCAGGAGAGGCCGGTAACGTAAGCAGGATGCGAATCATTCTTTTGGGCGCGCCCGGCTCCGGCAAGGGCACGCAATCCCAGCGGCTGGTCGAGCAATACGGCATTCCGCAGATCTCCACGGGCGATCTGTTGCGTGCGGCCGTGGCCGCCGGCACGCCTCTCGGTCTGCAGGCCAAGGCCGCGATGGATGCGGGGAAGCTGGTGGATGACTCCATCGTGCTCGGCATGATTCGCGAGCGCTTAGGCGAAGCCGATGCGAAGAAGGGCTTCATCCTGGACGGCTTTCCGCGCAATATCGCGCAGGCGCGCGCGCTGGATGACATGTTGCGCACCCTCGGCAAGCCGCTCGATGCGGTGGTGCTGATGGAAGTGGACTACGACGAGCTCACGCGCCGCATCTCCGGTCGCCGCTCCTGTCCGGACTGCGGCAAGGTGTTCAATGTGTTTACCTCTCCGGCCGATCCGCGCGAGGCTTGTCCTAAGACCGGCGCGCCGCACAAGCTCTATCAGCGCCCGGACGACAATGAAGCGACGGTCACCGAGCGTTTGAAGGTGTACGACGAGAAAACCAAGCCGCTGATCGATTTTTATCGGGGCCAGGAGCTGCTTTACAGCATCGATGCGGAAGGCGAAGTGGCCGATGTGCAGGAGCGGCTGAACGCAGCGCTGGAACACGCATTGCTGTAGGTTGGGCTTCGAAGACTTAAGCCCAACCTGCAAGCGAAGTCAAAGCGCCGCGAGCAGCCTTTCCCCAATTACCGTGCGCCGCCACCCGCTCAACAGCGGCACATCGCGCCGCCCTTCAGCCAGCTGTTCCAGATCGCGCCGCGTAGCCAGAATTTCGGGACTCAAATTCAACTCTCCGGCGATGGCTTGATTGACCGCTGCCAGCTTTCTCACCAGCGCCATTTGAGCCGGATCCGGCCGGGCGCGGGGATTCAGTGGAGGCGGCGGGCTCGAGATGTCCGCACTCTCCACGATCGCGAGAATCTCATCCCCGCAGTGCTTTATCACGCTTGGTTGCAGCTCTGGAATTCCCTCGAGCTCTGCCGCAGAGCGCGGCACGCGCATCGTGATTTCGCGCAACGCCATGTCGTCCAGGATCCAGCCACGCGGCCGGTTGCGCTCAATGGCGCGCCGTTCGCGCCATGCCGCCAGCTCACGCGCCAGGCGTAGCCGCGCTTCATCCAGGGAACCCAAGCCTTTCACGCGCAGCCAGGCTTTTTGCGGGTCCACCGTGAAGGCTTTCGGATCGTCGAGCTCCGCCAGCTCTTCGGCGAGCCACGCGGTGCGGCCCAAACGATCGAGCTGCTCTTCCAGCTGCTGTTTGAGCGGCAGAAGATAGCGCACGTCATCCAGCGCGTATTCAATTTGATCCGCCGACATGGGGCGCACGGTCCAGTCCGTCCGTGTCTGGGATTTCGCCAGCTCTTTGCCGAGCAGACGTTGCACCAGCGCGCCATAGCCCACTTGCGCCGGCAACCCGGTCAATGCCGCGGCAATTTGCGTGTCGAAAATCGGCCTCACCTGGCCCACGGCGGGGTAAAGCACCTCGAGATCCTGCCGCGAGGCGTGCATCACCTTGAGCGGCCGCGCTTGTGTGAGGGCCGGCGCCAGGGTTGCGAGATCGGCCAGGGCAAGCGGGTCGACGCATGCCGCGCGTTCGGCCGTAGCCACCTGCACCAGGCACAACTCCGCGCGATAAGTGCGCTCGCGGAGAAATTCCGTATCGAGCGCGATAGCCTCGGTGGTTGCGAGGTGTGCCGTCAGTTCGGCAAGCGCGGCGGGAGTTGTGACGATGGGCTGCAACGGATTCGACGGGGCTCTGTACAATCGAGAGCCCGCATTCTATGCGACTCGCTGACTGGACTCGATCTCGATGCTGGAGCTGCTGCGTCTTTTCACCCAGATTGCCCTGTTGCGCCGCGGGCCCCAGGACATTCCCGCATCGCCGGTGTTACTGGGTCTTACCGTGCTCGGCTATTTCGCGGTGAATGCGTTGGTGAGCCTGGTGCTGCCGCCCATTCCGGGCGCATGGCTGCCGCAGCTCGGCGTCGAAATGCTGTTCATGCTTGCCTGGTATGCGCTGCTGCTGCGGGTGGCGAAGCGGCCCGAGCGGTTCTTGCAGACTGCGACCGCTATGTTCGGCTATCAGCTGGTGTTGTCGCCGCTGCTGATCGCTTCGAGCTGGTTGATACAGCGTTTTCCACAGGATTCGGTGTGGCTGTTTCCGGTGCTGATCATTGCGCTGGTGCTGGCCGTGTGGCTGATCGCCGCGGGCGGGCATGTCCTCAAGGCAGCGCTCGAATTGACGCTGGCGGCGAGCGTGGGGTTGTTCATCCTGCAGATCGTCGCGGGACAGCTGGCGCTGTTTGTGTTGTTTACTCCTCCGACAAGCTGATCTCTAAAGCCATGCACATTCATATTCTCGGAATTGGCGGCACCTTCATGGGCGGCGTCGCGGCCATCGCGAAGGCTGCAGGGCATCGGGTTACCGGCTCGGATCGCAACGTGTATCCGCCGATGAGCACGCAGCTCGAGGCGCTGGGCGTTGAGGTGATGCAGGGCTTTGAAGCCTCCCAGCTCGATCCCGCGCCGGATGTCGTGGTGGTGGGCAACGTGGTCACGCGCGGCTTGCCGGTGGTTGAAGCGATGCTGGATCGTGGCTTGTCCTATGTATCGGGCCCGGAGTGGCTGGCGCGTGAAGTGTTGCGCGATCGTTGGGTGCTTGCCGTGGCGGGCACCCATGGCAAGACGACCACTACTTCTATTTTGACTTGGATATTGGAATACGCCGGGCTGTCGCCGGGATTTTTGATCGGCGGCGTGCCGGCGAATTTCGGGATGAGCGCGCGGCTCGGAAATGCGCCGTTCTTCGTCATCGAAGCCGATGAGTACGACACGGCATTTTTCGATAAGCGCGCGAAGTTCGTTCATTATCATCCTCGCACCGTCATTCTCAATAATCTGGAATTCGACCACGCCGATATCTATGCGGATGTGGCTTCGATCCAGCGGCAGTTCCATCATCTGGTGCGCACGGTGCCCGGCAGTGGCCGCATCGTCTGGAATGAGGGCGATGCGCGTTTGGCGGAAACGCTGGCGATGGGCTGCTGGACGCCGCGGGAAGGCTTTGGCGCCGGAAAGTGGACGGTGGCGGACACCGGCAACGATTACTCCAGCTTCGAGGTCTGCGAGGACGGCAAGCCTCGCGGCGTCGTCCAATGGTCGATGCTTGGCGCGCGTAATGTCGAGAATGCGCTGGCGGCCATCGCCGCGGCACGGCATGCAGGGGTTCCGGTAGAACAATCGATCGAGGCGTTGAAATCGTTCAGGGGCGTGGCGCGACGCATGGAGCTGAAAGGCGAAGTGCGCGGCGTGCGGGTGTATGACGACTTTGCGCATCACCCTACGGCGATTGAAACGACAGTCGATGGACTGCGGCGCCGTGTCGGCCAGGCACGCATCATCGCGGTGTTCGAACCGCGCTCGGCCACGATGCGCATGGGCGTGCATCGCGACGCACTCGGCCCATCTCTTGCAAAGGCCAATGAGGTTTGGCTCTATGCCCCGCCGGATCTGGGCTGGGATATCTCTCCCGTGATGGCTGCGTTAGGTAACCGTGGCCATATGAGTCAGAACATCGATGCGCTGGCCGGCGATCTCGCCAAGGCCGCGCGGGCCGGCGATCACATATTGATTATGAGTAACGGGGGCTTTGGCGGCCTCCATGGCAAAGTGCTCGAAGCGCTGAAAACGTAGGTTGGGCTTAAATCTGCGAAGCCCAACATCCCAGGGGCCAGATCGTTGGGCTTCGCAGACTTAAGCCCAACCTACGGATATGAACATACGGCCCGCTCATTCGGTCCCCGCCCCATACCAATCCAGCTTTCGCGTAATCACCATCAGCGTCGCCAGCAGCGCAAACAGCGCCAACGCACCCGCCAGCAGTGCGTAATCCTCTGAGGTCACCAGCAAATAGATCAGCCCATACACCCCCGCGAAAACACCGCTGGCTGTCATGCCGGCCAGATGGCTGCGCAGCGCCCCCGATATATACACGCCAAGCAAAGCGCATAGCGCCGCTGCAGCCCACAAATAGGCCAATCCAAAGCCAATATGCTCCGACAACGCGAGCAGCAGCAGATAAAAAACACTGAGCGCCAGGCCCATGAGCCCATATTGAATCGGATGCATCGGCCGCCCGAGCAGGAATTCCAGGAGAAACAACGTCAGCAAGCTCAAACCGATGAACAGGGCCCCGTATTTCACCGCGCGCGTAACCTGCTGATAGAGATCGACCGGCTGCACTAGATCCACGCCAAAAGCGCTCTGCTGCAAATCGGCCAGAGAAACATCGCCTTCGAACCAGCGCCCGCCATACGAGCGATTGATATCCAGTACCTGCCAGTGCGCCTTGAAGCCGTCTGCATCGATACTGCGTTCCACCGGCAGAAACCCGCTCGTGAATCCCGGATGCGCCCAGTTGCCGCCCATCCGCACGCGTGTTGCACGCGCGAGCGGCAGAAACGTCAATGATTCAGTGCCGGCGATTTCCAGTGAGAGATTGACCTCGCGTTTGCTTGGCGTAGTCGCTGCATCGGCTAGCGGTGCGGCTAACGTCGCCGTCGGAAATCCACGCGCAGGTTCAAGGTGGCCGTACGTGACGTTATTCTCGGCCACCTTTACATCCCGCAGGCCGCGCGGATCGCTCACCGGCACTATCAGTCTTGCTCGCTCCACGTGCACCTGCAGCGAGCTGTCTCCCGCCGTAAGCCGCGCCACTTCCCGCGCAACATCGAACTGCGTCTTGGCGCTAACCTTCGCCACATACACCGGCACTTCGTAGATTCCGAGTTTGCGGGATTCCTTCTGCACCGAAAGATCGATATCCATTTCCGTCGAATCCGGCAGCAGATACCAGTCGCGGGTCACGGTCTTGTTTTTATCTTTATCGTCCGGCTGACTTACGGGGATGGCGAGCAAAGGGCCGCCCACCATCTGCCGCCCGCCCCAGCCCTGCGCTACCGACTGCACCGCTTGCTCGCGCAGCTGTGTTCGTTCGTTGACCAACCCATGCAGCATCGCAAGCGGAACCAGCAACACCACCGTCACTGCAATGACCGCAATACCTTTCAGCAGCGCCGAACCCGAACCGATTTTCATGAGAGCCTCCCGAAGAACTGCGTGCAGCCTGCCTCGTCTTTATGGCAATCGGATGCGCGAATCGTGGTGAATCATGGCATGGGTTTGCGGCGGCTATAAAACCACTGCAGGGTCAATCCCATCACCACCGTCCACCCCAGCAATAACCATCCCACAACTCCATCGAACTGACTTACCAGGAATCCTAACGAGCCCTCCCGATCTGGCGCCGACGTCGCCCGAATGAACGTGATGATCCACACCCACCCCGCATGCAGCCCAATGCACGCTGCGATACTGCCAGTGGCGGCGCGAACCATGCCCAGCACCACTCCTACCCCAAACAAGCACAGGAACGCATCCGCGATCGCCAGTGGATCTGCAAACGTTTGCAATGTGCCCGCGAGCAAATCGAGCCCGCTGCTCGATGAAACCTCGTCCGCGGCAACGTGATAGCGCGCGAAGAAGTGAGTCGCCGAGTAAACGAGCGCCGTCAATACGATCGCCGCCTTCACGCCCGACTCGCGTTGAATCGCGGTGAACATCGCGCCGCGCAGAAAAGTTTCTTCGAGCAACGCCACCGTGAGACCTGTTCCCAGTCCGCCCAGCGCAATTTTTCCAAGTGTCAGCGCATCCAGCGACATGCCCGGCTTCCAGGCGCGCAAGTCCAGCAGGGCCATCGCGGCCACTACGGGCAGCATCATTGCCAATCCAAGGCCGAGCGCGTGCAGCATCTCGCGGATAAACATCGGTCTCGGCAATCCATATCCGAGGCTCGTCCGATCGGCCACGCGCATTCGCCGCGCGATCAACACGAAGCCTCCCAACAGCGCCAGCATCCCGATGCGGCCTGCAATGCGGTGAAACGGAAAATCGAAGCGCGGATGCAGCAGCAACCACGCTGGATAAGCGAACAGCGTCATGGCTGCGAGGCCGACCAGGATCAGTCCGAAGAACGCCGCGAATGCGCGCATAGGGGTGAGTCAGCAGAGAAACGGGGCATCTACGGTACTTAAGGCATGCGACTACATGCAAATCTCCCCAAACGCACCAGATATGCGACTAACACTTCGCCGGCCGCCGCCCGGACAATGGCTCACCCAATCACCGCCACCAAAGACAGGGAGTCGAGCATGCAAGAGCAGAAGGCGCGGCAGATTCTTCAGTCGCTTATTCAGGGTCTCGATCCGTTCAACGGCGAGGAGCTTCCGGGCGGCACTGTGCTGCAGCAAGCCGATGTGCTCCGTGCATTGCTCGCCGGCGTCGCCGCCTTGGAGGAGGCCGCTGCGCGCGCGGCGCGACGCGCGCATCTGCCCGAAAATCTTGGGCGGCCGTGGCGGCAGGAGGAAGAGTTCGAGCTCATCAAGGAGATCCAGGGGAACGAGGCGCTGACGGACATTGCCGTGAAACATGGCAGAAGCTTGCGAGCTATCGAAGCGCGTCTGGAGAAACTGGGCTTGATCACCGCTATGGAGCGCGCGACCCGCAATCGGTTCGGCGCCGCGTGAGTCCAAGCAGCCGCTCGAGCGCCGCGATGGCCGTGTGAAGGCCATTGCCCATGCCCATCTCCCGCACTTTGCCAATCATCGCAAGTTGGCGGGCCCGATCGGCGAGTCAATCTCAGTCCCTTGCGCCGCGCGCGCGAACTTGATCCTCACCCGTAAACCGCTGTTGAGCGTGACGTAGGGGCGGCGCTCCTCCATGTGAAGCGCAATTACTCGCGTGGCCTGTAGAATCGATCTCCCTTTACTCTGGAGATCGCCGTTGCCGCAGCCTTTCATAGCCGACGCCATTGTTCGCGCGGCGGGTCGCCTCCCTGGCTATCCGCACCTCGACGTACTTGATCTTAGCTGCGGGCGTGGTGAGCTGCTATCGCGTCTGGCGAAAGAGGGTTGCCGCGTCCGCGGCTCGCATTACCGTCCGGACGACTACAAGCTCAAGGCGAACGAACCGCTCTACACAGCCGGCTTCACAATCGATGCGGGCATCGATCTCACCCAGCCGCTGCCTTACGAAACGGCCTCGCGCGATGTCGTGCTGTTGAGCGAAGTGGTGGAGCATCTGCCGAACTGGATGCCCGTAGTGCGCGAAGCTGCGCGCGTGCTGCGTACCGGCGGACATTTGATTTTGAGCACGCCCAATATCCATCGTCTACATTCGCGCCTGCAGTTTTTTTTTACCGGCACGCACAAACTAATCCGCCGCCGCGCCGGTTGGGATTTGCAGGCGGACGACCTCTACGCCTATCACATCAACCCGGTCGATTTCCCGCTGCTGCACACCGTCCTGTATCAGGAAGGCTTGCTCGTGCGGGCATTGAACTTCACGCGCTTCAAGCTTCAGCACGCCTGGATGCTGGCGCTCTATCCGCTGCTCGCCACCTTTACCTGGCTTGAGCTCCGTAAGGCAATCGACAGCGACATCCAGCGCGCTGGCGCGCGGGATTTGCGCCGCTGGATGTTGCGGCCGGCCGCGCTCGCCAGCGAACAGTTGCTCGTGGTGGCCCGCAAGTGGTGAACGGCGTTTCCGTGCGGCTGCTGTTCATTCCCGTATCGGGGCCACGGGGCATGGGCGAATACGCGCGCTCACTTTCCATCGCCGCCGCCGCGGCCACGCGCTGGCCGGCCG
>Ga0065707_10081917_pt1 | contig 29618 bp, 34 predicted proteins | sample SwiRhicommuniRL3_FD_59094 | JGI IMG/M metagenome (GOLD analysis project Ga0065707, IMG submission 59094) | Switchgrass rhizosphere bacterial communities from Rose Lake, Michigan, USA - RL3 v2 (version 2) | ecosystem: Host-associated > Plants > Roots > Rhizosphere > Soil | place: East Lansing...
CGGCTCGGCGGCGTCCCGTCCGGGTAGACCACGCTCACGTTCCTCTGCCCGGGCAGATTATCCTGCAGGTAGGCGGCAATCTTCATGGCCTGTTGGGTCATCTCGCGGGCGAGCTTCGGGCTCTGCTGGCCCACGTCGCCGATGTGCCCGTCGATCATGTCGACCAGAGCGCCCGGGTTGCGCTGCCAGTCCAGGACCATCTTGCGCGCCGCTCGGAAGGCGTCGCTCGGATGGTCGTAGCCCTCGGAGAAGCGCTGCAGCGGCGTCTGGCTCTCCGGGTCCGGCATCGCTGGCTCTTTGAGAGCCGCGTACGTGCCGAGCGCGCCTGCCGCGCCTGTACCGACACCGAGCGGGCTCTTCGCGATATCCCCGACTTCGACCATGCCGCGCTCTCCGCCCCGAGGCTTGGCTTGTGGCCCGATGGGGATGGGACCCTCGTAGATCGGCTTCTTACCGGGAGCGCGGCGCCCGCGATAGATCTGGCCCCACACCTCACCCATGCCCTTCTCGCGGCCAACCATGAGGCGATGGCGACCGTCCACGAGGAACGGCTGGCCATTGCGAATCTCGACCTGGATGCCCTGCTCGGCCTGGCCCTTCTGGGCGACGCGCCCCGTGGTGCCAAAGTCGGCGGCGAATCCCTGCCCGTCGCGGAGCGCCGCAAGGGTGTCCGGCTTGAGCGTCGTCGGGTCGCTGAGCGCGCCTAGATCTTTCAGGCTCTTGCCAACGAGCGAAACGGGAGACTCTTTGCCGCCGATCCTGACGGCGCCGCCCTGACTGGCGCGTGCCCGCGCCCTGTCGATAGCGGGCGTCTTGCGCGTGAGCTTCGCGGCGCGTTTCGCCTCCGCCGGATTGACCATGAGGCGCGCGGTGAGCTCGCGGTCGCGCTGCGCAGCATCGGCGGCCGTCTGAGCCAGCTGGATTGCGCGGTCGTTGGCGGCCGAGCCCGCCATGACCTGTTTCTGCAACGAAGCAGGCAAGCGTTCGAAGAACGCAGGGTCAGCGAGCATCGCGGCCTGCTCGCCACGCGACAGCCCGATGTGGCGCCGCACTGCCCCGGAGAGCATCGACTTGCTTCCGGGCTTGAGCATCGCCATGTCGCCCACGAGGGCATCGCTCACGCGGCTCGCGACCGGGCCCACAACGGACCCGACTAGCCCGCCAGGGGCCGCCGCATTCGCGAGTCGCCCCACCACGTCGAGCCCGATGGGTGCCTTGGCCTTGGTCTTCGCTACCGCGAGTAGGTCCGCAAAGTCGAACCCCTGACGGATGCGCATGAGGTCCTCGCGAGCCTTGCTGAGCCGGTCGAGATGCGACAAGCCCTGCGACTGGCGAGCCTGCATCATCTGGTCGAGTCCCTTGATGCTGGCATCGATGTCAGCACGCAGCTCGCGCTGGTAGCCGCGTGACATGACGCTATCGATCATCTCGCTGTTGAAGCGACGATTGATGCCTGCCGCTCCGACCACGCCGAAGTCGCGTCCTAGGAACTCGGCCATCTTCTTCGTGACGCGGCTGTAGGGGTCGATGATGCTGAACCATGCATCGTTGGTCTCTTTTTGCAGAGTCGCGTTGCGGCCCCACAATTCGGCGTCAGTCAGGCCTTTTCGCAGGTCGTCGTTGAAGCCGAGGATCTGCTTGATGGCCCACTGCGAGCTGTCCGGGTCGACGGAGTCTCCGGCTTGCCCAAGGCGCTTGACGATCGAGTCCAGTCCGCGCTTGAGCTGGTCGAGCTCATAGTTGCGGGCTACCGGGTCGGCGCTCGCCAGCCGACCCACGGCACGATCGATCGTGTCGAGAGCGCTGGCACGGAAACCCTTGATGTTGCGGCCGCGTTCTGCCGCCGTATTGAGCTCGCCAGCGAGCACCATCGCCCGTTCGCGCATCGACTGCTCGAACACGTCCTGTTTGGCGACCTGGGCGGGTGTCCACGACTCGGCGCCCTTGACGAAGTCGGCGTGTTTCACTCCGATGTTCGCATCATCCTTGAGAACGTCGTCGACGCGCTGCAGAGCGTCCGCCGTGCTTGCGGCCTCGATCTGCCGCAGACCAACGTCGGCGCCGTCGCGTGTCAGCCGCCACGCTTCATTCGGGTCGATCGTGCGCATCGCCGCGGCGTAGTCGACAACGTCGTTCGCGGCACCGGGCGCAACATCTCCAATCGTCGCAGCTGTGCGAATCTCAATCTGGCGTTCAGCCAGCTGCTCAATCTCGTCCGCCATTCCAGCGAACTCGCCACCCCGGACCTGCCGCAACTTCCCTGCATAATCGATGAGTTCCTCCGGTGTGGCGCCGGCCCCCGGGCGCGAGCCAATGACGACGTCGATATCGGAGGCGCCGCGGACGGCCTTGCTGCCCCACAGGTCCTCTCGGCCGATGGTGGCGTCGAGCGCGGCAAGCGTGTCCGAGTCTCCCGCGGACGCCAGCTCGTCCCGGAGCTCACGTAGCCCCGCGAGACGCTTTTTGCTCGACCCCTTGGTGAGGGCGTCGAGGCGCGCGGCCAGGTCTGGATTCGCTGTCCGGGTGACGTCCGCGATGGCCCCCACAGCCTCGCGTTGGGCATTCGGGTTCCTGGCAACTACCGGTGGGGAAAGACCGGCGATGCGGTCGTATGCGCGCCCCACGGCCTCCTCAGCGTTGCTCGAGACGCGGTCGAGCAGGTCGGCCTGAACGGCAGGGTCAGCCACGGCCTGCGCGAGCTCCTGTCCCTCAGCGGCCATGGCACGCCTGCCCGCGGTATCCCGCGCGGTATCAGCGGCCGTCTCCAGCGCGTTCTTCGCCTTGCCCTTGAGAGCCAGCCGCGCGCCCTCTCCGAGCCCGTAGAGGGGCAGGGAGAAGGCCAGATTCAGGCCAGCGTTCCGAAGGATGTCCGTGCCGGTGATTTGACGATTCTCCAGCTCGGCGTCCACGGCAGCCTGTCCCACACCGCTCGCCACATCGACGCCGAGCGTAGCACTCAAACCAGCGAGCCCAGCGCCCGGCAGAGCCAGGCCAGCGACCACGGATGGGACAGCAGCGCCAATGCCGGTCGCGACCGGGTTGACCTCGCGCCGCTCCAGAGCCTCGGGCGACACCAGCCCCGGGGCAATCTCGCGCACCGGGATTGGCGCCTGCGCGGGGCTGGCGATGCCGCCGACTGTGCCCGCGAGCCCCACGACCTGGCGCGCGGACTCTTCGAGTCCGGTCTGAATCTGGGAACCGAGGCCGCCCGATCGCTGCTCCGCGTCGTACGCTTCCTTCGTTACGAAGCCGAACTCGGTGGCGCGCTCCGCGGCGTCGGGCTCGTAGTTCTCGAATTGCTCGCCCGTTTTTGGGTCGACGAAAATGGGCATCAGGGATTGACCCGCTTGAAGCCGGCGGCCTCAGCGCGGCCGGCTTGCGGCTTGTCGCGTGGATTCAGCTTGTTTTCGATGATTGGACGGATTGAATTCAGGGCAATGGCCCGCTGAGCGTTGGTTTTTGCGCCACGAATCATGTTCGCGAACCGCACTTCTTCCGATGGCGAGATGACGCCGTCCGATTGCAGACGGCCGAAGGCTTCGACGAGGGCGCCCTCGGTAGCCGAGATGGGGTTGTCGGCCATGCCGAAAGAGAACCCAGTCGCGATCTCCTCGGTGTCGCGCTTGCTAATGACGTCCTTGTCGGACAGGTTCTCACGAAACCCGGTGCCATTCGGGTCTTTCGCCAGCCCGAGCTGACTGCCCAGGTCGTCGAGCAGCGTCAGAGCGCCGGCCGCAGTCTTCTCGCGGTCCGTGCGCGTCTCGCTCTTCTCGCGCCGAGTCCGCGCCGTCTCGCTCTCGCCGCCCGGGGCTGCCGCTCCGAGCCCGTTGGCCTTATCGAAGGCTGCAAGCTGCTCAGGGTTGGCGCCAGACTTTTCATATGCCTCGCGCGCATTCATCAGCTTGATGAATGCCTCTGTCCCCGCTCCAGCTGTACCGGTAACTTCAGTCTTCACGCTCGTCGTCGAACTCCGCGGCGTGCCAAGCGTCAGCACCAACTCATCGTTGGCTTGCTCGCGTGCGGCCTTGAGTTGCTCCGCCAGAGCGCTCGCCTCGGCCCGCACGGTGCCAGCACCGAGCCGCGCAATCTCGGCCTGGGTCATCTTCTCGGCCTGCGCGTAGGACATGGCCTTGGCAGCTTTCTCAGCGGCCTCTTCGGTCATGCCCTGCTGCTGAAAGTAGGCGATCATGTTGCCGCGACGGATGCGACCGCTCTGGATCTGCTCCTTCTGAGCCATGATGTCCTGGTCAACACGGCGTTCCAGGATGTCGAGCACACCGCTTTTGCCTGGTTGCCCGCTCATTCCGCGAAACGCCCCCTCGATCGCCGCGAGGATGATGGTCCCGATGCTCTGCCCTGTGCTCATCCCTTGGATGAATCTGTCAGGCTGAATCTCCGGGTCTTCCTGGGCCGCAATGGCAATCTGATTCTGCCGAGCAATCTCGGCGCGCTGGCGCGCCTGGTCGGCCTCCGCTTGGCTCTGCTGCATCTGCCCGTAAGCGGCCGTGGATGCCGTCATGGCCTGCTGCTCGCCGACCTGTGCCTTCTGTTCACCTGTCTTGATAATCGCGTCTGCGCCCGACTGGGCTCGCCGAGTGCCACGATCCATGACTGGTTTGAGAACGCTCATCGGCACAGCGCTCTGTGTGGTCGTAGAAGTCTGCTCGGTAAACTTCTTGCCAGACGCATTTAGTGGACCTGTCACAGCATCCAGTTTTGCCAGGACGCTCTGCGCTGTCAGCGGCGACTGCGGTGCGCCGGGGCCAGCTGGCGCTGTCGAGGGAGCCACCGGCGGGCCCATAGGAGCGACCGGGGCGGGCGCCGCTGGCGCCGGCATCACGCGGTCAGTAGGCGGCAAAAGCGCACGCGGTACCTCGCGGCCGTCCGGAGACATCACGATTCCAGGGTCATCCGTCTCGAGCCAATCAGCCATCAACCACCAATCAATGCTTTCGTGCCCACGCCCACCGCGCCCACGACGGCGCCCGCCAGCATGTCGGCGCCGACTTTCTCCCAATTCACCTCGCCTGACTTCTCCAGCTGTTCGAGCGCAACCCGCGTCGACTCGCCGATGCCGTACCGGCGAGTCAGGTCATCTCTAACTGACTGTTTTTCTTGCAGTGAGAGCGAGACATAGTCGCGGGACAAGAGCGCCATGTCGCGGACGAAGTTGGTCATGCGCTCAGCCTCCTGCTGGTCTAGCTGAAGCTGCAGATTCTCGCGCCCGAAGAGCTGATTCAGGAAGTTGGTGGCAGCATCCATGTTCAGCCGGTTGACGTCGAGCTCGAGCGCCCCAGCGTTCAGACCCAGGTCGCCTGCCGCCTTGTAGGCATCGAGCTTGAGCTGTTGCTGCGCGGCCTCCTCCTGTCCCCGGAGCACAGCCGCCGACTGGCTCGTCTGCGCCGCCAGCTCGGAGCCGGCCTGGATGGCTCGCGCTTCATTGCCGGCGCGGTCGCGCCGAGAGCCCGATCGGGCCAACGAGAGGGCCTGGCGCTGTCCCTGGTCGAGCCCCTGACGGAGCTGGGCCTGTGCCTGGGAGAACTCCAGGTCGCTCTGTGCAAGCCCCGCGAGCCCGCTGGTGGCCTTCGTGACGTTGCCGAGGAGCCGATCGATATTAGCCCGATCGACCGTGGCCGGTTGCTGCTCGGCGGCGGGAGCGTTGCCCGCCACTCCACCGCCATCGAACGAGGATGTCACCGTCCGATTCGTGGACACCTGGCGCGGCGCCCCAAACATCCCCTGCTTCACCGCACCCTCGAAGGCCGGCACGCTTGCCCCAAACTTGCTGACAGCCTGCTGCGGGGTGAGCGCTTGCGCGGGCCGATTCGCCATCGGGTCCGTGGGGATGACGGGCTGTGCGACAGGGCTAGAAGCCGTCAGCGCCGTCTCGCGGACCGCATTCTGGTCCGTGACCACGACCTTGTAGCCACCCATCCCGTCCGCGGCCACGCCGTAGCCGGGCCCGCGCGCATTGGCCTCCGCCATGGCCTGCTGGAATCGGTATTCCAGGCGCTTCCTGGTCGCCTCATCCGTACCGGCGTACGGGTCTGCCGCTGGGGCAGCGGGTGTGGCTGGCGCCGGGGGCATCGGCACGGCGCCGTCAACGTCTGTAGCCCACGGGTCGTAAGCCATCGCGCCAGCCTACCTCAGAAAAGCCGCGCTTGCACGCTTTCTGCTGCCCCACGACAACCCGTAGCCGCTCGACCTGGGCGCGCACTCTCCGCGCCGCGGACTCCAGCTGAGCAGCCCTCTCCTCCAGCTGTGCAATCCGTGAAAGAACGCTGGTTTGCCAGTCAAACACGTCGTGCCCTTGACCGTTTTGGCGGAGGGCGAGGCATCGCGTCGAACTCGTCAACCAGCATGCACAGTTCCGGCTCACCTCGGCCCACTTCGGCGATGGCCGCATCGCGAGTGAATGCGCGCACTAGAAACCCCTGCGTGTCGTGTTTCGGAGGCCTGACTATCCACAATGGCGCACCCGACAGAAAGTCCAAATCCAGCTGTTCAGCCATCGCTCAAATGTGACGGTGAGCGCTTGCATGGTCAAGCAGTTTGATCCACCATGCGTGGATGAGCCAAATCAAGACGTACGAGCGCCAGCTACATGCGGCGCTGGGTGACGCCATCGCCGCACCCGAGACTCCGGAGTTTATGCCGCCCGAAAAAGAGGCGCTGGCACTGATGACGCAGTGCCAGCGCGTGGATGGTGAGCTGCGAAGCGGATATTGCCCAGTGGTGCGCCTGATGGCGCTGGCTCAGCAGGCCATGCGGTGCGCTGCGGTCGCCATAGAGCAGAGCGAGCTGCGCGATGCCGCGGTGTCCAGGTTGCTTTCGCTGGTGCCCGGGGGCCTGGAGTGAACCCGGTCCGACCGTGCGCCTGCGGCAGGTGCGGGCTCACGCATCGCCCGCGGTCAGCCGGGGCAATCCACAAGCTCTGCCCCAATCGAGCCGAGGGCAGAGTAATGCCGTGTGCTTGCGGGTGTGGGAAGACGTACGTGAAAGAGAAGTTCTCACGCCGCAAGTACGCTGAGGGGTGCGCGAGCGCCTATCAGCGTTGGCTTGACCTGAAGCGCGCGGCGCGCAATCTCGACCCGAGCCAGCGTCCAAAGAAGCCGCTGCGCAGCAAGCAGAACATGTGTCTAATCTGCTTCAACATACCCGATCGCCGAGACACCAAATGCAGCGGCTGCGGGTTAGCACGCGGCCCTGACACGACGTGGGTGGAAACACCCGTCCAACACTTCAGCGCGATTGCGCTGTGCGAAAGGTGAACACAATGTCAGACAAGAGAAAAGTTTCGACCGACGCCCTGGAAACCCTGGGCATGATTCATGAGCGCGACGAGAAGCGCGACGCAATCCACCTCGCCGTACTGCCTGTCAAGGCAGGACAGAAGCTCACGCGCGGCAATCACATAGAAGTTCGAGACGGCGTGGCGCGCGCGGTTCCAAGTGGGCACCCAAAAGCCGTCGGTATCGTCGACCCGTTCCTAACGGTCGGCGTCGATGAAGGCGAGCGTTTCTGGCTCCTGCTCTACCCGCGAACCATCCAGAGCCTGCGCCACGTGTGGAGTCACCCTGCGTTTCCTGATGAGGCAGCTGCTGCGCCTTCTGACTCGGAAACGGAGTCCGCGAAAGCAGCCATCAGAGAAGTAGCCGACGACCTCGGGGTCTCCTACGACGTGATGATGGCGGGTGCCAAGACATGGCTGTCCAGCAACGGATGGGATGGGTACATGTGCTTCGGTGACGACCTGAGCTACAGCTGGGACATGGATAGATTTTGGGACGCTTACGCTCTACTGACGGGCGAGCAGGTGCATCAGGAAAAGCGCACATCGTTCTTTCGTTGCGCATGCTGAGCGATACTTTAGAGGGCATCGCCTGGCACTTCCTGATCACGTTCGCCTGCCTGTTCCTGGCGATGGGTATCCTAGGGCTCGGGAACTGAGCAGCCGCAATCCTGGATGGCGCAGACCAGGTCGATGTCGGCCTGCATGATGCGTGAGATGGGCGCTGAGTAGACATGCGTCACGGGCCAGCTCATGCTGCCGTCCGGGCCCGGGTGCGCGTTGGTGCGGCGAAGCACATGCCCGATCTCGTGGACCAGAATCTGGCACCAGGCGTCCTGCAGCAGGTCGTCGTCGAGCTTGACCCTGGTGCTATCCCACGATCCATTGACCTGCCCCGCGAGGCCACCACTAAGAGGAGTGATGCGCACCCAGTGGTGCGCGTCGAAGCTAACGTCCGTGTCCAGGCACGTGGCCTCTCGCCAGCGCACGAGCGCGCACTCCAGCTCTGCCCGGAGAGGCTCCTGCTTCTCCTCGGCCGTGGCGTACCACCAGAACGTGAGCGGATTGGGGTCGCCTTGGACGGTGCCGGTGAACGGCTCCTCGAGGTAACCCAGATCCATTGGCTCGGCGCCGCACGCGAGCGCCAGTGCGAGAATGAGTCGTTTCATGTGGACTAAACGGCCTCGACCACGAGCGCCGCGTAAACATCTCCAGATACACCTGCGTTGACCAGCACATCTAGTGCGGCGCTGGCAGCGTAAACGGTCTTGCCTAGGTCGAGTTGAACCGTTCCCTGGCCAGGCAGGGCGACGAGGATGGCGTTGGGCGCCAAAGACGAACCGAACCGCGCGGACACCGCGACCGTGCTCGAAAGAATGAGTAGAACTCGATAGGTGCCAGCGGTAGGGATGGCAGCGTCTACGAGGGCCGCGTCGGTACTCGGGTTAGTTTGAATACCTTCTGAATATAACACTGTTGATCTCCTTTTTAGGCTGCGTCTACAACGCCGCTGATAGTGCAAACAACGACATCGTCTGCGCTGACCGAGCTTGCCTGGACAATCTCGGTCCCGGACAATACGACATGCGGATAGAAAATATACGTCCCTGCCCCGGCAGGAACAGGGTACTCAAACCACCTGGACCCGGCTGTAACGTCTGTGCCGATTGTCAGGCGGATGGTGGTTGCAACACCAGCTGCTGGCTGGGCCAGAGTGACACTGGTGATCTTCGTGACCGTGCCGGTCACGTTGGTGTACACAGTCTCGGCTGTGGCGTCGACTAGGAAGTGCGCTAATCTCTTATTGACTGCCATTGGGTTTCACCTTTCATTCGTCGTCTGCCGTGGCCACAATACGCCACACCACGTCTCCCGAATCGTAAATCAGTCTCATGCCGCCTCTCGTGACAGGACCGTATGCAGCTGCGGCGGGCAGCGCCAGCGGCGACCCTGTCGCGGACCCACTGGCGTGATTGGCAGTCAAAGTGAAGTTGCCGGACACGAAGACGTCGATGGCCTGTCCGTCGTATCCTGCATTGATGCCGTTAAGCGTTGTGTTGCCAGTGCATTGGATGGCCGATGTCGCATTATCGATTGCCGCGCCGTTCACAGTCCCGCTCACGCTGATGATCGTGTTCGCCCCGGTGAGTTTGATGCGGTGATCGACGTTGGTGTCACTGGTGAATATGGGCACCGACGGCGCCTCATTGAGAACCCAAAAACCACCGCGCCCAGCTGTCACGGTGGCTGGGGTAGATGAGGCCTCCTCTAGGCTGATCATTCCGCCATTGGCGCCGTCCACTCGTACCTGCAATGCACTCAGATCGATGCGCCCCGTGTCTGCGGTAATGTTGATGCGATCTGTGGTGTCACCATTGCTGGTGATGTTGATGGCTTCATCGGCAACGACCACAAAGTCACGGACCGCATCAAAGCTAATATCTCGCGTAGCTGTGCCCACGAGGTCGCTCAGAGTACCATTGGCCAATAGCTCGACACGCTGCCCAGATATCGTAGACGTATTGCTGGCCGTGTTTACGAAAAACGCCTGACCAGAGCTCGGGACGAAGGAATGCGCTCCCGTCCACGGAGACGTGCCGAAGTCGGTCGAGCGTGTCACAGTCGCAACATGGCTACCTAGAGGTGAGGTCACCTCGCCTGTCAACGCTCCGCGACTGCCGAAGCATTGGCTACCCTCATTGTCACCATTTTCTCCGGGTGGCCCCTGGATTCCCTGGGCCCCTTTCACGCCAGGGGGGCCCACAACGATCGGCGCATCTGCGCCATCGGATCCATCCTTGCCTGGCGGGATGCCCATACTCCCGTGGACGACGTTGAACCGTACCTGATTGGCGACTGACAGGTCGACCGCAACTGTCGGTGAGCTCGTGGTCACCCGCTCGGCGCTCATGTTGGAGCTGGCGCCGTAGGTGACGATGGGCTCAGCGCTCGTTGTCGCATTGCTGCCAGCGGTGGCAGTCGCAAACCCCGTTAGCGCCGCACGTGTCACCGATAGGATAACTGTTCCCGACGAAATGCCGGACAAGTCCAGGCCCCATGTAGCAGTGTCGCTGTCCTGGAAGTCGAATCGGTAAAAGTCTGCGTATGCCATGGATCAGATTCTTGGGAATGCTGCGCTCGGAGCGGTGAACGCTGCTGTATACCGGGCGACGCCAGCCGTAAACCGAAACTCGTCGATCCACCCATTCCAATCGCGAGCAGTGTTGGATTGGTCCCTGCCGATACATAGCAACTCGGAGTTGCCTGTCGGAGTCGGCGACTCAGTGCCGGAAGCTTCCAGCGCGCCGTCCAGAAAGATGCGCCACGTGGTTCCCGACCGCGCCAGGGCCACATGGTGCCACCCTGTGGTCAGCCCCGTCGTCCCCGCGATGTTTAGGGCTAGACTCCCGGCGCTGAACGCCTGCGCGATGAGGACATTGGTAGTCGCGTTGGCGTAGAACGCCCACTCCGTGGCGCCCACCGACGGTCGTTTGGCGGCGATGCAATGCAGCTTGCTCGCGTTACGCCGGACCCAGCATTCGACGGTAAAATCCCCGTTGGTGACCGAGTACAGCGCGTTGTGAGCCAAAGTCAGATAGTCGCCCGTCCCGTCCAGCAACAACGATGCCGCGCCAAATTTGAATTGCGTCGTATCCACCTGAGCGTCTGACTGCGCCGCAACGACCGCTCCAGAGTCCGACTCGTTGATGATTCTCGTAGAACCGTCGCGGTGTTCGAAACCGAGCATGATCGGAACCGAAGTCCACAGCGCATCGTCGCTGCCGGCGGCCGGCATGGCAAAGTTCAGCGGGCCATCGTCGCCGAATGCGTAGCGCTTGCCCGCCACGGCTCCCGCGTCGGTTGAAGACGTAGACACCTCAGAGAAAAGAGAACGGAAGCTCGAGTCGGCGTCGCGTACCGCTTGCTGTCCCATCAGTCTTAGCGTGTCCGCCGCCAAGATGAGCTCCTCTTCTGCCCACACGCCGGCCGCGCTGCGTATTCGGCGAAGCTTGTCCCCGTCGTCGTTCTGATACCAGGATTGCATCGTCCCGCTGGCACCAGCCACTAGCCCGTGGATGTCAACGAAACCCTGGCCAGTGCCGGATCCTGGCACCTGGTCCGTAATTGATGCCACGGTCGCCGGTGACGTCCAAGCGCCGCTGATTTTGGCAATGTGTAGCAGGGAATACGTCGGGTCCGATCCCTGAATGTATTGGATGTGAGGGTTGCCGCTGGAGTCGAACGCAAGCGACGGCACTTCGCCCTTATCAGAACCGTAGTCGATGAGTCGGAAGCTGGCGTTTGCGGTCGCCAGCGATACGGGCAGCGAACCCGATGCCACGGACACGCCTCCGTCGTGGTTCTCGACGGCTCCGGTCGCGGTCTTATACACGAAGTAGTAGATGTGCTGGCGTGCAGTGTCATTGCCGTCCGCACGAGTGCAGGCGAAGTGCACGTCGCTCCCGACCACGTGCGCCTCACTCGTGTACACGCGGGAGTCAGCATCGAAATCTATGATGTTGGTAGAGGCTCCAAAGGTCGGCACGCCCGCCGCGACCGTTGCCGTCCTCACTAACATTTGGCGTCGAGTCGAGACGGCGTCGTTGCGCAGGAACAGGTAGATGACCCCGCTGATTACGACCGGATGCGGGTAAGTCTGCGTCCCGGACAGCGCCGCGTGCTGTGTCCAAGCCGTGATGTCGTTTGGCGCATTCGAACTGGAGAGATGCTGCGTGCTGGCATGCGACCCGTAGAATAGGTGGAAATACCCGTCAGCGTCGCGGCAGAGCGCCGGGTGACCGTGATCGTCGTTGGCAAGCGTGTAATTGCCAGCGTTGTAACGGCGTGACCATGTCTCGGTGGCGTGGTCGAACGCGGCGATCTGCGAGGCCTTGTCGCCCGCGAGCCCAACCGCGCACCACGCCACGAACGTCTTATCGAGAGACGCGACGTACAACGCGCTCGGCGATTGCGTCATGTTCCAATCGCTATTCAGCACCATGCTGGAGTAGAACTCTTCAGGCACCAATAACGACGCGCCGTTATGCAGCAGAGCGCAGGGGTAGCCCCACTCCAGAAACGTGCCGTCATCAGAGTCACGAGCCACATGCCGGATAGTGTCGGCGGTGATGGCTGCCATGGGGCCAAACGTATTGGGCGCTCTGCCCAGAAGCGATAGGCCTGCCAGGTCAGCAGACGTCGTTCCTCCTCCGCCGCCCGCGCCCGAGCCATCCTCGGACACACCGACCTGCACTGCCCAGCCACCGAGCCCGTCGCAGATGGCGTCGTAGGTGCCGGGGCGGTCATTGAGGACGAAGGGCAGCCCGTTCACCGTGCCGTTCACGGCGACGATGCGGACCGGGTTCTCATTGCGGAAAGCCAGCGTCACGCGCGCGTTGCGCCTGGCCTGTGTGGCTTCGGGCAGAACGATGGTGATGGTCTCCGAGCTCGACCCCTCAATATTGAGGAACTCGCCAATCTTGGCGGCTGTGTCGTCGAGCACGATACCGGGGCGGCCACCCTTGCGTTCGAGCAACTTCAGACGGTCATCGAACTCCCGACGAATCTCCTCGATGGCACGAGCCAGGTCGCGGTCGGTGCCCGGGATGAACTTCATGAGCCCATCTCAGCCGGGTCCAGGTCCTCCAGCGACTGATTCGCCGGGTCGACCAGTAGTGTCATCTGCGTGAGCACGAGACCCGCGCCGGGAGAGCTCGGGGTGTAAATGAACTCGGCGACGATACTCTGAATGTCCGATCGCCGAAGCGACCAGCGCCGCTTGATGGTATCGCCCGCGGTACCCGTTAGCGCGAAGCTGTCATGCGCCTCGAAGCTCACGCCGTCGTCGTAGCTCACCCGCAGCGCGAGCGTGCCCGCCGATCGGAATTCGCCGGTGACCTGCAGGTCGTGGATGTGGCCATTGCCCCCCACCTCGAACGGATAGATGGGCTCGGTCTGCCACTCGGTGGTGATGACGGAGCTCGAACCGTCCGTGTAGCCGCTCTCACTCTGGGCGTACACGACGCCGCCCGAGATGTAGGCCACCACGTCGCCGTAGCTCGAGAGAGCGTCAATCCCCTGGCTCGTCTCGGTGGGGGGCGTGTCCTCGAGCCAGATGCCGGTCCGAAGGCTCCGAACCACCATGCGCCCGCTCGTGCCCGCCGTGTTCTGGCAGGCAAATACGATCGTGTCGTCCTGGCGGCATCGTGCCGCACCCGTGATGTCGGGGAACGACGCAAGGGTGTCCTGGATGTCGATCCCGAGCCACTCAGGGGCCCCGCCCGCGCGGGGGATGCGGTAGAGCTTGCTGTCATCAAACTGCGCCCAGACGCCGTCTGGGGCCACCAGCAGGCTCCGCCAGTCCCTAAGCCCGCTCGGGCTCCCGAGCGCTACCGGCGGGGGGAGAGCGCCCGATCCGTCGTCGGCTGGGCCCTCACCTGCGATCGCGTAGATGTCCGACCGGCTCATCACGAGCCGCACGCCGTCCAGGCTAACGACCCCGGTCACCGGGTCCGGGCAGCGGGTAAAGAACGACGAGAGCCCGCTGAAGACCACGGTCTGGTCGATCGGCTGTTCTTTGCTCTCCTGCACCTCGGACGGCCGCGCGAGCCCGCCCACGGACAGCCTCGAGGATGAGCCGCTCACGTAGGTGGCCATCTCGGGCGAGTTGTCCTCCACCGGCCCGTCCTGGGTGTAGAGGACCGCGCGCGTTGCCGCGCTGGCGTCGGACAGGGTGTCGCTCACCGCGATGTCGTCGCCGTAATCGGTCAGTGCAGACGGACAGCTGAATCGCTTGACCTCGTGGAAGGTCGAGCTCTGGGTGCTGGTCGTGGAATCCCAGAAGGTCCGAAATAGAACACCCGTGACCTGCGAGCCCCGGAGCGCGCTCCCGAGCGCCACGCGCGCCGAGTGCGGCCCTTGCACGACCACGTCCACCTCGTCTTGGGTAGCGCCCGTGGTTATGTCCACGGGCAGGCTCGGCGGCGAGCGCGCGAACGTACCATCCGGGAGCGCATACTCAAACACAAGCACGTAGGAGTAGTCGGCCGACACCGAGAGGCTTCCGCTCGTGTCGCCCGTCAGCGAGATGATGCGCGGGATCTCATTGAACCCGGCCTCGACGAGCATCCGCCCGTCGTAGATCTGAACAGGGCCACCAGCGATATAGAGCTGCCCGCCAGCCATCGTGGCTTGGCGGCGCGCCGTGGAATTGAGCGCAAGCGTCGTGACGCTGAACGACTCGGTGAATACGGCCGCGCCGTTCTTGCTCTGGCCAGCGATCGCCGTCTTGTAGAGCGAAGCCCATGCGAGCCGCCCCGTGGATGTGTCCAGCGAGAGTCCAAGGCCCTCGAACGTGGACGACGCTCCCTCGGCCGAGTTGCGCAGGTCGCGCGTCGCCTGGTGCACCATGTTCGTGCTGACGTACCAGAGCGCGTTCGTGGAGTCGTCGCCCGAGCCCTCGACATAGCCGCCAAACACGATGCCGCTCGGCTGGCCCTCGGCAGATGCCGGAATCACGGCAGTGCGCTGGACCGCATTGGCGATGAACGCGCTGGCCGTCACCGTGTGAGCATCGATATCGATCCACTGCACAGAGATATCAGGGGTCGACGTGTCGTCCGTGCTGACCACGGCCACGCTGTCCGTCCAGCCCGTGCGAGCCGGGAGACGGCAGATGACGTGATGCGTGCCATCCGTGACCGACGTGGGCCCGTCTAGCAACGTGCCCGAGAAGTTGTGGGTGCGCAGCGACGTGGCGCCCGTCCCCGAGCTGTCGCGGATGACCGAGTTGATGGTGTTGTCGGTCTCGTCGGCCTCGATCGCGAAGTTCGCATTCGCCGTCTCGCCCGCCACAGCGATAGTGATTGTCGAGCCCTGCTGCCCGCCCCCCGAGTCATACCACTTGATGAGCACGTTGTTAGCGCCGGCATCCACCTCGCCGTAGATGACGATGACACGCGAGCCCGTAGGATTACCTACTGCCTCAATCTCGTATCGCTTCGTCGCGCCGCCGCTCGCAACTGTGGCCAGCGAGGAGTTCAGCGAGTTGCTGCTCGGGATGTAGCTCATCATCGTGATGGTCCCCGCGGACTGCCCGATGAAGTAGAACCTATCGACGCTGAAGCAGATCCGAACCAGCGAGAGCCCCGTGTTCGCGGTCCTGATGACCTGGTCGTCCGAGGCCCGCACGACCTGGAATCGGCCATTGTAGACGGTCGCCACGTAGCCGAGCCCCGCGGCACAATCCACGCTGGTGACGCCCCCCGAGGGCTGCGGCACCCCGCACACCTCACGAGGCGCTGTGAACGGCGTGAGCCCCGGGCGCACCAGCGCGTCCGTGGACGAGTTACTCGCCGCGCGCCAGGGCGCGGCCGTTGGGACGCCGGTGTACTCGTAAAGGTCAGTGGGAAAGCCCTCTCCCTGATGGGCCGCGAGAGCACACAGTCGTCCAGAACCGAACTCGTGCAGGTCGTAGGCGACGACCGTGGTCATCGTGAGCGGCTGGTAGCCGGTACGCGAGACGAGGCGACCATCCTTCTGCACTCGCAGGTTCGAAGCCGTCCTGAGCACGCCGAAAGGCGCGAGCTTCGGGTCCACACGGTCTGCGCGCCCGAAGGCGAAGGGGATGCTGACTTTACGGGCCATTAATCTGGTAGTGCGGGCCGTCCCACGAGATGACGCCAATCTTGAGCTTCAGCGCCGCCGCGCGCGCGAGCACGAAGCCACGGAGCACCATGAACGCCTCGCGGTCCTTCCAGTCGATCGGATAGGGCGCGATATCCACGGCCAGCGACGGCGTCTTGTTGTGTCGCGAGTGGGGCCACGTGAGTTTGCTTGTGCCACGCTTGAAGCAGTCTTCCTGCTCGGCCTTGCCACGGTGCCCGCAAAGCACCGTGATGTCGCGGATGCCGGCAACGAAGAGCTCGCCGGCATCGACGCGTTGGGCCACGTCGAGCACGAGCAGCTGCAGGTCATCGTGGCAAGTGATGAGCTTGTCGATCGAGGCCTTGCTGAGAGTCATTTGACCACCATCGTGAATACCAGGACTGGCGTCTGATAGCCAACCACGATGCGGACTGTCTTCACTATGATCACAGTCGCGCTCCCCGATACGCTGTTGGGATGATGACGCCGCTACGATTGAGCCGCCTCGCCTGGCTCATGACAATCTCGTCGGCCTCCGCCCACGAGTCTTTGGCCATCACGAAGTTGTCGCGCTTGTTGGTATCACGACGAGTTATAGCGATGACAGCGCGGTTGATCAGCCACTCATCCCAGCTGTCATGGCACAGGAAGATGTCAGTGTCGCCCGTGATGCCGGGCCACTGCTTCACTGTGTAGAGTGTGTAGCTGTAGCCGGCGAGCTCAGTCGGAAAGATGGCAAGCGAGCCCTGGGTGAGGGTCGAGCCGCTCACCGAGGGCCCGTTGCGCAGTGCCCACCAGCCGATGCCGTTGGGCGGATCCATGCCCTCGACGTCTCGCCGCTGGTCCCATGCGAGCGGGTCGAGCTTGCCCCAATCGCTGCCGTTGTTGACGTCCACCGATAGCACCTCGGTGGCCGAGGATGGGATGTCGAGGTTGATGAAGTCCTCGCCACTCACCGCACTCCCGAGCGTGCCCGTCGACGCCTGGCGCCCATGGTCGCTCCCGACCTTGCCGACTCTGGCCAGGAGCAATCTGTAGGTGCGGTTCAACAGGGCCGTGAGGCGCGTCGGGCTGTGCCGCCCCGATGCGCCCGTTTGCCCGTCAATACCCGCGAGGTGGATCACCTCCGTGCGGGCGTCCGAGAGTGCCAGGGAAAAAGCCATTCCCCTGGCACGCTACCATCAGCGCACCACGTGGTCCAGGATCACGCGGTCCGGATGCCACAGGCGCACCCGAAACGTGGGGCCCACGGCCTCGAGCACCATGATTCCCTCTTTCTCGCGAGCGAGAGTGTGGATGACCCGCATCGCCGTCGAATGGCTCACCCCCATGTCAATCTGCACGTCGGACGCGGTTATCGACCCCGTGGCGGCCAGCATCACCCGAGCTCGAGCGAGCCTCGCCTCACCCCCGAGCGGGCTCTCCCGTAGAGCCGACACGGCCCCCATGCGATTGGCTTCGACCTTGGCTCTCAGGTCAGAGAGAATGGCCTCGATGGTGGCGAAGTGGTCGTTGAGCTGCTTGTGCGCCGACTGACTGTTGTTTTGGTTCATGCCCGCGGTAGTGCAGCCATCATGCCAGTGTGGATACTGAGTGGATTCGCTGTGGATAACTTTGCGCGTGGCGCAATCGCGTCGCATCCTGCGAGTCACTGGGCAGATTGCGACTTTCCCGCGACCTTGGTCATGTGGCCGCTGTCTCCCCAGTCAGGGCCCGCGCTGGGCCGGCGGAAGCCCGCGCGCATCAGCATGGCGATGATGGTGGCCTGCTGCAGGTGCAGGAGCCGCTGGTCGCGCGCGACGTCCCGGAGCCGGCGGTCGGTCGTGACCACCAGCCAGGACACCGCGGCCGCCAGGATGAGGAGGCCTATGCCTGCCGTTACCATCCTGGCGTCGATGCTCAATAGGGCGGCTCCCGGAACGCGAGCGTGCGCGGGTTGACGGGAGGAGCCACCGGGGCCGCCCGGCATGCCACCAGGGCGCTGTTGATGGCGGCCAGGTCGTCCTGGGTGGCGCCGAGTAGGCCGAGCGCCTGTGGTAGATTGGAGCGCCCCGCAATGGCCTCCCGCACGAGTTCCGCGGCGTCCAGAGCGCCACCCACGTACGGTTCAACGGCCGCAACGTAGCACTCGAACAGGTCGACGGCGCGCTGAGCTCGCGGGTCGAGCTGGCCGCCCGCGCACCCGAACAGCATCGCCACGAAGCCGAGGGCCCGAAGGATCTCGCGGGCGCGGCTCGCGCGCTTCGCCCTCGAGGGCAGCGGGCACGCCATCGCCAGGTCTTTGGCCTCGACCAGGCTCAGTCGTCGTCGCGTGCCGCTACTGCTATCAGGTCCTTCACCCGCTGGTCGTTGAGGCGCGCTATCTCGGCATCCTTCCGCTGGTTGGCTTGCCACAAGCTCCACGTCGCGAAGCCGAGGACTAGGGCCAGGGGGGAGCTTCCGAGAGCCCCGCTGATTAAATTCTGCCAATCCACTTTCAGCCTTTCATGGCCGCTTTCACGGCTCGGATAAACGCTTCTCTTCGGTCCTCAGGCGTCGCGCCCGTATCGAAGGCGAGCGCCACGTCCTCATCGAGCGCGGCATCGTCGACCTCGGCTGTCTCCTCAGCGTCGTCGTCGACGTCTTTGGGAACGTCCGGAAGGTCGAAGGCCTTGGCAAGGGTGTCTGGATCCATGATCACGAATGGTAGGCGAGCGGTAGCGCATCGCCAATGTAGACGTCAATCACCCACCGGCAAGGCACGGCAGAGATGCCCACGGCCGTCAGGATGACGTTTGCCGTGGACACGCTCAGGACGAGCGTGGGCGTACCGCCAAGACCCGACACGAGCGGGTCAGCGTCAGCCGAGTCGGTAACGACGATCGGCGTTGCTCCACCGTCAACGATGCTCTTGGACTCAACCAGCCCCTGTCCGTCGTTGTCTGCGATGTGCGCCACCGCGTAGATTACGCGCTGTGTACCATCTGGAAACGTCACTCCCTGGGCCGTCAAGTCGATGGCGGTCGAACCTGCCGTGTTAGTGTCAGTGGTGCCGTACACCACGAAGTCTGGCGAACCGAGCAACACGGCTTGCGCCTTGGCGCCATCACCCGGGTTGCCTCCCGTGGGCCACAGCGCCATCGAGAGCCGCTGCGGAGAGCTCTTGTCGAGCGGGAGGAAGTTATTCTGAATTCTGGTAACTACGATTGCAGCCATCTCACATCCTCACTTGTTGATCATCATGGTAATGACCAGGATGGCCGCATCCGGCGGGTCCTGAATAGCCTCGTCGTCGGCGGCGCGCACGACGGCTTGGAACGTGCCCGTCGTCGGCGAGAGCAAGCGCGGCGTGACATCGAACAGGTCAGCGTTGGTGTCACCCAGAGCCTCGAGATGCATGTCGAGCACGGCCGCATCGGTGCACGCTGGGAACGTAATGGTGAGCAGTCCCGTGCCGCGGTCGGCCACCACGATGCCTTGATAGCTCGTGCCCTTCGTGGGCGTGAGCCGCGTCCACACTGAGCCAGACGCTGTGTGTTGCCACCGCGCCGTGATGATGCCACCCTCGCGATACTGCGAGAAGAGCCTCGGAAACAATCCTCTGAGCATGTTGTTCGCCTCTGCCGGGACGTGTCCGGCTTCATCGGAGATTGGTTTGAGGGCTCGGGCATATCCCGAGCCCTCCACTAGTCTATCAGTTACCGGACGGGCAGCGCCCGTTGAAGTGCGGTCGACCAGACACGGTCACACAGTTGAAAGCGTGGAACCGGATGAAGTACCCAGCGGCGCCCTCCTGCTTGAGGATCTCATTACCGTCGGCATCGTCCAGGGCCGGGAAGCCGTCGTAATTGTAGATCTTGAGGGTCGACTCTGTGAAGAGCCAGATGTCGCTCTCGACACAGCTCGGGCTGTTGAGCACCTCGGCATCGCCGTTGGCCGTGATGATCTTCATCATCTTGATGCCGACCCGCGTCGAGTCGCTGAACATCAGCTGGCCGTAGCTCTGCATCTCTTGCGCGAGCTGCGCCCAAGTGTTGGGGCCAACCACGAAGAGCTGAGCCTGTGTAGCGCCGCATTGTGCGCGCCCGATCGTAGCAAGCAGCTGCATGCGATCGAGGATACTCATACCGGCAACAGTCGTCGAACTCAGACGGAAGCCGCTGAGTCGCGAGTCCCGAGCCCGGTCAACCGCGTTGTAAGTGTCCGTTGCTGCGGATAACGGAATCCAGGCCTGCAACGAACGAACCTGCTTGTCGCTCAAGTCGGTGGCCGCGGCGATGTCGCCGTTGCGGAACAGGTAGTCGTTATTGACCCATCCGCTTGGGATGCCGGGAGTCTCCGCAGCGGCGAGCGCCGTGGACGTCGCCACGTGGATGTGAGCGCCGTTCGCATCGCCGTCCACGAACACGTTGTACGGATACCCTAGACCAGCTCGGACGTTCGACGGAGCACCGTTTCCGGTGCTATCCGACGCCTGCAGAATCATGCCGTTCGCGAAGTTCTGGGCGTCACCCACGACCGTCAGGCTCATCTCGCCGTCGGCACCGATGGTGACGTTGCTGATGCGCCCGATTGCGCCACCGACGGGCCCGAGGAGCTTGCGTTCTGCCACCGAGAGGAACGACCCGACGCTCGTCTCCAGGATCTCGGAGAGCTGGCGAAGGTAGGCCGCAGCGTTCGTCTTGCCACCGGCAACTGCGCGGCTCGTGATGCGCGCGTGGCCGAAGTACTGGCCGAAGGTCGAATTGAACTCGTCGTAGTCGCTCGCGCCGTGGTCGTCCTGGTCGGACACTGCCTTGGCACCAGCGACGGTGTAGCTCAGGGCCTTGAGGCCCGAGATGATGACCGGCTCGGCGACGCTCGCGCCGCCCTGAACGGGCTTGCTGCAGAGCGCGGCGAAAGGAGCCGCTCGGTCGCCAATCGCCTGGAGCTTGCCGGGCGCGGCGAATTGCTTCTTTAGAAATTTATTTTCAAATGTGCCCATGATTCCGCCTACTTAGCTATCTTCACCTCCTCGTCTGTAACAAGCTTCAGCTCGACGTCGGGTCGCTTCTCCAGCGCGCCACTTTCACCCAGGGGTTGGCGGTTCCCCTCCTGAGACGTGTTCAGGGCTTGTTGCAGTTCGGATATGAGGACCCGGGTAGGATCCAGATGGTCTTGCATGCGAGCGTCGTACTCGGCCTGAGCCTGGTCGACGTCCCTACGATGTTGGTTGGCCGTTACGTGCCTGTGCTTGGCTGCCACAGCCATGGGGCCAGCAACGCGCGCTGGCTGCGTGGCGCAGATGTAACGCGCCAGCCGCGCCGTGCGCTCTGGGTTCTTCTCCAGCCACCCGAGCGAAACGTTGCACCCATTGCACAGAATGCCGCGCACCTTGCCGGTCACGTGGCAGTGGTCAACCACTGGCTTCTCGCCCTTGGCGGACGAGAACAGAACCAGAGCGGTCTTGCAGACTGCGCACGAATGGTTCTGTGCCGCAAACAGGTCCAAGAACTCGTCAACGCCGAGTCCGTAGGTCGCTGCTATACGGTTGAAGTACTTGTGATCCACAGGAGAGCGGACCGTGGGGCTACAACGGTCACGTGTAGCCAATCACAGTCCGGCCCTGATGTCAATCGATATCCACCCACTCTCCGGCCACAAGCTCCCTCACGAGCATCGGCAGCCGGTCGTCAAACCTGAACATGAGACGCCTCGTGCCCGGTGGCGCTGGGGATAGCTCAAGCACGAGCCGCTCCGCTGGCCCCGGCCAGGTGTGGCACTTCACCTGTGCGATCGCAACACCGAACTCACTCAGGCCGACCAGGTCCCGAATACCCTTGCTGCCTGCCGATCGTGTCACGGAGTACCCGAGTGACTCCAGCCACTCGCGCGCCTGGTGCTCCCTGCGACGGCCCTTGTGAGCCGCGTTCACCGTGTGGCCCTTCTGTGTATCTCACGTAGCAAGGCGTCCGTGGGAATCTCGGCCAAGTTCCAGGTCCTGTCAACGATATCGCCCATGGCTCTGCCTATGCACCACGGGCACACGGTGTCCCCGTCGCCGTCAATCAACCTAGGATTGACGGCGACCAGGTCAGCCGGCAATGGCGTCTCGGAATCACGAGACCCGCAACGCTGGCACACCATCAGAACGGTGGCTCGTCTTCTGCCGGCTCCGATCTACGAGTGCCAGTCGAGCCACCCGCCAGGTTGTGGCCCGATCGCGAAGGGTTTGGGCCGCGTTCACTACCTCCAGGCTTGCCGCCCATCAGCGTCACGTCCGTGGCCGTGAGTTCGAGGTACTGCTTGCCCTTGTACTCGGAGAGTCGAGCCACACCCGCGCACATGACCGATGAGCCCTTCTCCAGGATGGTCTGGAGCGACTCGGCGCGCTTCCCGAAGATGGCCACGCGCACCCACGTGGAGATCTTCTCGCGGGCCTTCGGGTCCCAGCCGTCCACGGCAACCGAGAAGTTCAGGACCTGCGTGCCACCAGCGTTGCCCATGGTCGGGTCTGCGCCGAGACGACCACCGATGGTGAGCGCCATCATGAGAGACACTCCCCGTGGATGTGCCTTGCCACCAATTCGCGAACCACCATGCGGTCATGGTACGCCGCCATGCCGCGCGTATGCTTGTAGGCATCGAACAGCCACCGCGTCGAGTCGATGAGTCGGAACACGACCGTCCTCGGCGGCAGCTGGATCGGGTCAAGCTCGTTGTCGTTGCGAGGCCGCAACCGACCGCTCGCAATGAGCCGAGCGCGCATCAGTTTGTCCGTCGAGAATGACGTGCTGCCGCTCACAACACACCTCCTGCCTTCAGGATGGTGATGACCTGGTCGTCCAGGGTCAGGACGAACTGGGCTCGCTCCTCGTCGAGGATTGACACCTTCTCGCGCATCCGGTCGACAGCGAGCAGCAGCTTGCCCTTATTGCCGTCGAGCTCACGCAGGCGCGTGGCAGCCACCTTGGCTCGTGCCATCGGCGACTCGTCTTTGGCGCGAGCGCGCTTCGGCTTATCGAACATGGTTTCGGAGCAAAGCTCCTTGTTCTCTTCTGACATCACTTCGACTTTCTGAGTTTGCGCCCGAGCGTCTGCTCGGCACGCCTTTGATTGAGGGGTTTACTATATCCAGACGATGACCATCCGCCACTGTCTCCTGCGATAAAGTGCACCGAGCCCTCGCAATTGATGAGGCGCTTCGGAACGCACTTTGGGTCAGAGCAGTGTGGGCACGATGTGAGCGGACCATCCGTGATGCGCTGCTCAACGTCATAGACTATCCCGTTGTCCACGCACTCGTAGGTTCGAGTGATCACTTCTCCGCCTCCCGCCGCGCGAGCTCGTATCGCCACACGGCTTTCGCCCAGTCCTCGAACGAGTAGTCGAGCCTGCTCGCGTCCCACGGCCTAGCCGCAGCATCCTGGCGTGGCGTGACACAGTCGTCCGCCAGCATTGTCTCGAGTCCGTGGCGCAACTCCTCCGCTTCGCATCCGTGGACCTGACCATCATGCACCGGACACTTCGCCGCCGCATCGCGCTCGTGGTCGGACACCGCCAGTTCCAAGCGCAGGGACGCGGCTTCGGATTCGGCGTGTGCCACGCGCGCAGCAATGTCGTCCATTCCTCCGCCGGCGATATGCGATGCGAGCCGCTCCGCATCTTGGCAAGCCCCGCGCCAATACTCGACACGGCTCTTTAGCGCTTCATCCGTTGTCTCTGCCAAGGCCCGCTCCGCCGCCTCGAACTTGGCTTTCCACTCGTCGCGCTCGGATTCGGCGCGGAATAGTTTACCGCTCGTCTTGTCGCACTGTTCTTGCCAGTGCTTCACCCAGATAGTCTGGACCTTGGCGGTCTCCTCCGCCGCCTCGGCTCGGGCGTTGACTGCGTTGCGCTCGCCTGCCAAGCGATGCCTGTCGGCCGCCAGCTCCGCAATCCGGGCGTTGGCTGCGTCGATGATGCGAAGGGCTTCCTTGCCCAACAGCGGGCACTCCTGCATCAGGAATTCTCGCGCTTTCTCGGTCAGTTGCTCAGTCAATTGACCCTCCTGTCGTCCAGCGATCGCACCGTGTCCGGAATCTCCTCTCGCTCGGCAATGGCGTCCAGCCGCGCCAGCTCGCGCTGCCTTGCCTCGTCCCATGTCTCACCAGGCTGACGGCACCGATGCACGTAGGCTGGCCACACGAGCCAGCCAGCGAACGCTGAGAGAGCAAGGCCAGTGGCCAGCCCGAGTACGTACTGCATCACTTCCACCTCTTCACGGTTTGCGCGATGCGCTTGGCCACCTCGTCCCTAAGAGGGACGCCCACGGCCGCACGCATCATCGTCTGCTCGTCGCACTCGAGCTGGTCCTTGGTCGCCACTACCCCGGCCGTGCGAATGGCCTCGGCCAGAACTACCTGTAGTGCGGGCGAGAGAGCAATCATGCCTCATGCCTACCATACGACCACGACTTGTCCACTAGGAATCGACAGAGGGTTGCTCGCCACAATCAGGGTCCGTTGAGACCACAGTGTAGGCAAGTGTGAGTGTCTGGTTGTGTCTTCGCTTCTCGTCAGCGAGTTCCAGGTGACCCGACTCGCAAAGCAGATCGCAGGTAGCTAGAGCGTCGCTCTTAGAGATTCGAAGCCCCCGCTGAAGGTCACGAAGTGTCACTGTCGAACGATTGAACTGTCGAAGCCACCGGAGGGCCCGGCGGGAGAGTGAGGGGAGGGGGTAGCGTGCAGGTTCCAGGTCCTGTGCCTGGCTAAGTGCACGGGAGTATAGGGTGTTATATAAATAAGAGAGTATCTTCAATACCCCACACACGCGGCCCCCCGGGCCGGACTTCGACAGTTCGACAGTTCGACAGTTCGACTCTTCGGCATGTATGAGTGCGATAATCCTACAGATTATGCCGAGCCTTCGCTTCGACCACCCTTTTGCCCCTTGTGACAGTAGCGAATCCTCCTCAATTGAATTGTGCATTCGCTCCAATTCTTCCTTACATTCCGTTGGCATACAGAACTCGACACCATCTTCGACAGTTGCGGTCTGCATGAGCCACTCGGCATAGGCCTCTGACACTTGGTCTGGTATGGCTGGGCGCTCGAATGGTGTGGGCATTGGGTCGCGCTCGACCCGGCTGATGATGCATCGGCCAAGCCAACCATTGTCCCCGAGCTCTGGGTGAGCCTTGAGCTTGTCGAGGTAATGTGGTTGAACCATTATGGCCATGGTCATGTATGTGGCCGGCAACCTCCACTCCTGGAGCGTGGTGCTGTTGGGGGCGGTTCGCGAAGTCTCGGAAGGGTCGCCGTTGAAGGCGAGCAGCAACGGGTCGACGTTCAGGTTTCCGGAGTGACGCCCCATCAGGTTGGCCAGGAACGAGCCTTCGGCATCGCACACCGACGTGCGAGCGATGCCCTCTGCGGCCAGGTTGTGGGCCATCAGGCGCGGAATGACGGTAGGGTTGACGTCCGTGTTCAGCCACTTTGGCGGGACCGGAACCACGGTCTCACGCAGCTGCCGGGCGAGAATCCCGCGGTCCTCCCGAGCCTGCTCCCGAGTTTCCTTGTCCTTCGGGACCGCAGCGCGACGCAGTCTCTGGACCTGAGCCTCGAGATAGGCTTTCTCACTGGTCTTCTCGGCGATCACTGGCGCGAGCTGGTCCTCAATCGATCGCTGCATGGCTCGCACGGGGGCCATCGCCGCTTTCATTACCGCGCTTTTCGCCATTCCAGTGGGGGCGAACAGAAGCCAGTAGAGGTTGACTGGCTCATCCCACGACGAGTTGATTCGGACGCGCAGTTTGCCTTGCAGAAGGATGCTGCGCGCGCAGCACACCGCCATGATGGGCATAACCTTCGGGACGCAGTAGCAGGCCGCGCATGCGTCCACCCAGGCCCGTGCAGGCTCCGGAAGCCACCACGACTCCCACTCGTCGGTGACCGCTGCCGGCGCGATGGGGACAGGCGCCGATGGCACAGTCGCCCTCTGCATCGGCCTGAGCTGGCGCACGTTGCTCTGTATCGGCTCCGCATCGAACTCGTCGCCAAGCGCCCTGCCCTGGTCATCGAGTAGGTACCCTTTTGGAACCTTGCTTTTCTCGTAGGCATCGTCCAGCTTGTGGGTGAGTTCTTTCTTACTCCACGGCGGCTGGCATCTGAGATTGTACTCGGCCAGTATCTCGGCCGCTTGGTCCCTAGGCAGAGCGAACCCACGTGCTAGGACCTGGGCCACGCGCCAGCATGCTTGCGATCCGCCTGAGCCCTGGATGGCTGGTGGCATGGCGGCAACGTAGTTTCGAGCCCGCTCCTCTGGCTCCCACGCTGGCTTCACTTCGCACATCCGTGGGTGCTACCAATCATGGCGTACCAAGTACTCGGTAGAATGGCAGGCGGAACGTCGTTGGTGATCTCGTATCGTCTGCCCGAAACATGCATGCTGGGAGCAGCCACAATCAGGCCGCCTTCGCCACGAATGTCTACGCCAGGGCCAATCTTTCCAGAGCTTGTGGTCGGAAGCTTCCAGGTTCTAGAGTCATCAGCGTCTCCAGCCCATGCGAAGATTAGATGTTGCCCTCCAGAGCCGGTACGTTGAGTCAGCGTCGCAGGCAACGCACCGTACGCAGCCACCAGCTTGCGCATCGATTCAGCGCCCTTGTCGCCATCAACATCGATGGCTATCCACTCAGCTCCTTTTGGGTGACAGCCCATGCGCACACCCAAATTGGAATCGCTCTTCTGGTGCCGCCAAACTTCCTTCGTCGGAGGCCTCCAATAAATGTTGTCAGATTGCCAGCCTGCCATCAGAGGGTGTTTGCCTGCACTGCGGCACAACGGGCCCTTGGGGCACGTGCATTCGCTGCCGAAGATCTCGTCAGTGACAATCCCGTGCAGCAGGATTGTATCGAACCCCATGGTCACCCACTTCTGGGCGCCTTCAATAAACTGGTCGAGCGCGCGACGGCGCTCTGTAAATTCGCTCATTTCTCCTGCTTTCTGCCCATGACCCAGACAAGCCATCACAGCAAGCAGGGCCACCCGGGGTGATTAGTCCCGGGTGGGCGCATGAGCTACGCGAGGAGATAATGCCCCACATGGGGCAGAGTGTCAACGATGCGTGATTCGGTACGTGAACCCACGCTTGTACGTCGGTCGAGCTGGCGGGTCATGCACGGGCCTGCCGCGCCCTGACTTCGGGTACACCGCCTGCTCTCTGCCGAAGAGCCACCATATGATGCGCTGCACTTTCGTCAGCGGGACTGGCTCACGGCTGCGTTCCGACCGACGCTTGTTCACGAGTAACCACAGTCTTTCGATGCTCACTTGCGTAGCCTCTTCCTTTCTCGCTCCAGGTACCAGATGGCCTTGGCCAGGTCTTCGTCTGCGTTCTGGTCCTTCAGGCCAGAGCGCCAGATGTATTTGATTGCGTTCCCTATATTGAAGCTCATGTGCTCGACTATTTGGATACATTCCACACCGCTTGGGTGTGCCGTGTAGTGCTTAGGGTTGTTCACTGGGTCGCTCATTGCCCACCTGCCTCCAATGCCTCACCGACCTTGTCCAACACCTCGCCATCGAGCTTGCGGATGTGACATTCCTGATGCTCGACGTGGTTGGGTCCAATCCAGAACAGGTGCTCCCCAACTACCATCTGGGCGCCGCACGCCGCGCATACGTTCTTGAACTTGGCAGCGAAAGCCTGCGGCATCTCGATGCCTGTTTGCTCGTGGAACTTCCTGAATGCCCACCATGGTCTGTGGCCCAAGTCCTCAGCTTCTTGTACGAGCGCTCGGTAGCGGGCCAAGAGCGTGTCGCGAATGATAGTGTACTTTGCCTCGACAGTATCGAATGCGATGCGGATGCGCATCTGCTCCTCGTCCTCTTCGGGCTCACTACGCAGGTCGAATGGATCCGCCTTTTCTGCCTCGATGCCGGCGCCCGTCAGGTAGTAGTTGCGGTCATCTGTGGGCAGGCCGTGCTTACTGCGCGTGTCACAGCAGTCGATGAGCAGCGCACGGTCTTTGCCTGGCGCAGGCCTGAGCACGCGCCCCACACGCTGCAGCCAATCACCCACGTGGTCGCAGCTGCGTCTGAGCACGCACACCTCGGCGCGTGGCGAGTCGAACCCTTCAGCCAGCGCGGTCGGCGAACACAGCATATCGAGCTCACCAGCCGAGTAGGCATCGAAGATACGGCGGCGCTCGCGCGAGCAGGTGTCTTTGCAGACCACCGCGCTGCGGATGCCAGCCGCGAGGTACCGGGAATGCGCCGTCTCGCATGCTTCGATCGTGAGCTCGAAGTGGATGCCTGGGCGCCACGATCCATCGAACCGCTTGCCGTGCTCGAGGTAGGCTGCCACGCCATCAGGGCGTAGCTTCTCTTTCTTCTGGCGCTTCCTGCCGATGTCAGGGCTCCAGACGTCGCAGCGCACGAGGAAGCCCTGTGCCACGAGCTCAGAGTACTTGGCGGCCACGACCAGGTCGTCGAAGATGTCGCCGAGCGGGCAGCCGTCGGCTCGCTTTGGCGTGGCCGTGGCGCCGAAGCGCCGCATGTGGGCCAGGTGCGGCAATGCCTGCTTCCAGCTATCCGACACCACGTGGTGGCATTCATCTATGAATGCGGCGTCATGGCGGACAAGTCCCGCGCGGCGCGATTCCCCAGACGCGCCCTCTGCGATGAGACTCTGCACCGTGTAGACGCGCGCGCTCGGAATGCGCCGCACGGTCTGATCGAATAGGACGTCGCTGTGCACAATGACGCACGGTGACCGAAACGGCGTGAGCAGTGCCTTCGCCATCTCCGTCTTGCCCGCTCCGGTGGGAGCTACCAGCAGCGGGCACTGCCTGCCGGCGTCCCATGCCGAGCGTATGCCGGCTACGGCGATTTCTTGGTATGGGCGGAGTTTCACGGCAGCAAATCAACCAATCTGATCGGCAGGTCCGATCGCAAAGTTACCAGGTCCAGCGACTCCGTCGGGTCCCATTCCTGAATCGAGAAGACCGTGTTCTTGCCAATGCCGCGCACTGCTTCGAGGTCCAGACGAGAAGCGCGTTTGATGTTCGGTATGGTTGCGAACCTGCATAGCAGGTCCGTGGCGCGCCCTGGGCCCACGCCAGGGCAGCCAGGCACGCCGTCGCTGGGGTCACCGGCGAGCGCGAGCCAGTCCGTCATCTGCCACGGCTGCACGCCGAACTTGGCCTCGCAATCGCTAGCCACGACCCGTCCCTTGGGTCCGTAGAGTGTGACGTGATCCTGAGCCAGCAGGGCGTAGTAGTCCTTCTCGGCGCCGGTGATGCTCGCCTTCTCGGGCCACGCCTGCGCGCAGAGGGTGGCGATGACGTCGTCTGCTTCCCAGCCGTCAACCAGGGCAATCGGGATGCCCCGGTCTGAGATGCGGTTCTCGACTGCGCGCAGCGCGTCGATGGCCTCGGGCGGCTTCGGAGGCCGGTTGGCCTTGTAGGTGGCCACCTTCTCTTTGCGCACGCTGCGCGGCGAATCGCAACAGACGATGATGCGACCGCTCATGTCGCGCAGCCGATCGAGCGTGAGCTCGTAACCCTGGATGGGATTCTTGCCACCTAGTGCGTTGCGCCAAAACTCAGCGCTCAGGTCGTAAAGTGTCACCACTGGTCCACTCCGAGTAGCAGGAGCGCGTGACGGATTGCGATGTGGTGTTCCGCCGTCGCCTCAGCCGTCGCCGCAGCCCACGCCTCCGCCCGCGCCGCCCACGCCGC
>Ga0065707_10000824_pt1 | contig 29284 bp, 14 predicted proteins | sample SwiRhicommuniRL3_FD_59094 | JGI IMG/M metagenome (GOLD analysis project Ga0065707, IMG submission 59094) | Switchgrass rhizosphere bacterial communities from Rose Lake, Michigan, USA - RL3 v2 (version 2) | ecosystem: Host-associated > Plants > Roots > Rhizosphere > Soil | place: East Lansing...
GTCGTCCAGACCGAGCAGCACAAGCTCGCGCGCATGGGTATGGAGCGGCTTCGAACGTTTGCCGACGTCGATGTGCGTTTTGCCACGCGCGCCACCGGCGTACGCCAAGATGCCGATGGCGCCACGGTGACGGCCGAAGGCCCCGGAGGCGTGGCAACTTTTCGCGGTGATTATGTCATCGGCGCCGACGGCGGCCGCAGCATGATCCGAAAAGCCCTGGATATCGATTTCGAAGGTTTCACGTGGCCCGAGCGTTTTCTCGTGCTGACCACGCTGGATGATTTTCAAGACCTTCTAAAGGGTTGTTGCTACCGTAACTATCTCGCCGATCCGGATGAATGGACGAATCTGTTCAAAGTCGCCGGGGACGACGGCAAGGGACGTTGGCGCGCGGTGTTTCCGACGCAAGTTGAAGAAAGCGACCAGCAAGCGCTCGGCGATGAGTCGACTTATTCGCGGCTGCAGCGGGTGTTCCCCTTGGCGCGCGGCTACAACGTCGTTCATCGCAATCTCTATAAGGTACACCAGCGCGTGGCGGCGACGTTTCGCAAGGGACGGGTTTTTCTCGCCGGCGATGCCGCGCACGTGAATAACTCCGTCGGCGGGCTTGGCCTCAACGGCGGCATCCACGACGCCATGGAACTGGTCGACACACTCCACCAGGTCATCACCCGGCAAGCAGGCGAGGAGATTCTCGACCGTTATACGAGACGCCGGCGCACGTTGAATATCGAGTTCGTGCAGGAGCAAACGATCCTTAACAAGAAACGCCTCGAAGAGCGCGATCCCAAAGCGCGCCAGGCGCATCTTGACGAGCTGCGCGCCGTGGCGGAAGACGCGGCAAAGCATAAAGAATTTTTATTGCGCACTTCTCTGATCGCCAGTGTACGCAAAGCGCAAGGCATGGCGTAGAGCGCGAAATGTGATGGGTTCCGTGAAATCGTGAATGTAGCGCTGTGGGCCGATTTGCTTACGCGAGGTCGGGCTTTGTTCCATGCGAAGGAGTGGAGACCGACAGGGCGCGAATGCGCCAGCACAGCAGGATCAAGCAAGCCCTGCCTCGGTGGCAGTCGTCAAGGCGCTTGACGGAACATGTTCAGTCTGGGTTTGTCGACGCGACCGGCAACCCGAATGGTGACGAAGCAGGGCGGTCGCAGGGGATCGTGAGGATAAATGTGGTCCCTTGTTCCTCGATGCTTTCAACGCTGAGGGTTCCGCCGAGCAGTTCGGCGAATTGCTTTGCGATATAAAGGCCCATGCCGACCCCGCCGAAACGACGCGTCTCCGAGCTGTCGACCTGATAGAACTTGTCGAAGATTTTGCCCAGGCGATCGGGCGGGATGCCGACGCCGGTATCGCTTACCGTGAATTCTATCCCGCACCGCGGGGCGCTCGGCAAGAGCGGCGGCTTGCTACCGATTGACTTATTTTCCGGTAGCGAGCGCGCTTTAGCGGTTACAGTCACGTCTCCGCGCTCGGTAAATTTGACCGCATTGCCGATCAGATTGTCAAGAATCTGTCTGAGCTTTCGGCGATCGTTATGCATCGGCGGCAAGCTCGATGGATAACGCCAGTGCATCGTGACCTGCCGCGGCACCGTTACTGCGTAGTTGGCCCGGAGTTCGGCCAAGAGATGCTCGGCGTTGAATGGTTCGGCTTCGAGCGCGACCGGCTCCGTTTCCAATGTCGTCGCGTAAAGCAATGTATTGATCATCGCCAACAGGTCGTTCGATTCGCGCGCGATTTTTGCCAGAGCGTCTTCCTGCGCCGGTTTGATTTCACCAAATACTCCGTCCCTGAAGAGATTCGTGTATCCAATGATGACATTCATGGGCGTGCGCAATTCGTGCGAGACGACGCTGAGAAATTCGTCTTTTATCTTATTGGCGTGTTCGAGCTCGGTGGTTTTGCGCTGCAACTCGTCGACTTTTGAGCTCACCGCTTCGTAGAGCCCGGTATTTTCAATGGCAACGGCAAGCTGGTCGGTGAGAGCCTCGAGGAGTTGAATCTCGCCCTGCGCCAGAATGCGCGGCTCCGATCCCACGCAGGTTAATGCGCCGAAGATCCGCGACTTGCTCCGGATCGGGAAGACCGCAAAAAAGCGGTTGTTGAATTGGCTAGCGATCTTCGTTCGACTGAACTGTCGATAGCGTGGATCTGTTTCGATGTCCGCGAAGATCAAGGATTCGCCGCAATCCACGACCCGGCCGACGATGCCCTGACCTTTCTTGAAGGCCGTTGTGCCTTTGAATCTNTCNGGATGCTTTTCAAAGGCGGCCCGACGAACGATGTTCCTGCTTTGCTCGTCGTAGAGATGAATGCGGGTGGCCTCGAAAGANAAGATCTCAGTGATCTTTTCGATCGCCCGGTCGAGCACGCGATTCAAATTCATTGACTGGCTGGCGACGGCAGCGACCGCATGGAGCGCCGATAACATCCGGTTACTCTCGGACAGGGCGGTATTGCTTCGAGCCAATGCGTCGCGGGATGCCGACACGTCATCAAACAACCTGCGGTTTTCAACGGCAATGCTCGTCTGCCGGGCGATGGCCATGAGATGCGCTTTATGCTCTTCGTGAAACAGGCCCAATCGCCGGCTCGAGATCTGTAAGACCCCGCGCACGTCGTCATGGCTCAGTAACGGCAGCATGGCGCAGGACCGAAAGCCGTAATGGAGCTGCTCCTTGCCTTTGAAACGCGCTTCCCGCGCGATATCCGGTGCGACGATGGGCTCCCCCTGCCGGGCGACCCATTCGGCGGCGCCGCCGGGTGGCACTTTTTCGAGTCGTTGGATAAACGGCTCGGGATAACCGCAATGGGCCACGATTTGGTTGTTTTTCAAACTGGCATCGCAGATGCGGATCAGCGCTGCATCGGCGCCGGTGGATTCCATGAGCCGTTCGATAATCGCGCGCATGGTTTCCTGGTTCGAAGCTCCGGGAGCCAGCGGCGCCAGAGCGGTGTAAAAACTTTCGAGCTGCTTGAGCGAGGTCTCCAGAGTGCGATTGGTCGTTTCGAGCTTCTTTCTTGACTGATCAATCTCTTCATAAAGCTGAGCATTTTGAATGGCGATCGCTGCTTGTCCGGCCAGGGTGAGCAGCAGATCGATTTCTTTCTGGGTAAAGTCGTGGACCTCCCTGGTGTAAAATCCCAGGATGCCGACAACCTCCTCTTTGGCGAGCAACGGCACTCCCAGATAACTGACGAAACCATATTGGCGGTAGAAACGCGCGGCGGAGACTCCCGGCTCGTCTTGCATGTTGACGACAATGACCGGACGCTTGCTTGTCAAAATTTCTCCGGACCGGCTTCTGTCGCCCTTTCCGATGCGCGTTTTCCACTCTTGTTCATCGATATTGCGGCAGGCCGTGTTATCGAACCGTCCCGTGCTCCGGTTAAACAGTCGAATGGTCGTTGCCGCGTGAAACGGCAGAAACACGTCGATTTTGTCCAGTAAAAGCTTGAGGACGGACTGCAGATCGAGGGTCGAAGTAATGGCTTTTTCGATCTCGCGCAACGCTTCGAGGCGCTCTAAATTGCTCTCGGTTTGTTCATACAGGCGGGCGTTCTGCAGGGCCAAAGCAACCTGATCGGCAAAAGCTTGGAGCAAGTCCACTTCGCTTTGCGAATAGCTTCGCCCGGTGCGGTCGGCTAGAGCGAGCGTGCCGATCGGATCATCGTGGATGAGCAGCGGCACTACGATCATCGAACCATTCCCGGAATTGGCGAGGTACTCACGCATTGCCGCGTTGAAATCGAAGCGCCGATCGTTCAATGCGTCGGCAGACCAGACCGCTTTCCGTTCGGCAAACGCGTGATTAGCGAGTCCAACACCTGACGGCAGGACTCCGCCCGCGCTGGTTTGGGAAAAAACTTCTCCCGCCGAGACAAAGCGGCGCATCGAGCCATCGGGCTCGCGAATTCGCAGACTCGATCCCCTGACCCCAAAGAGATCCAACACACTCGCGACGGCGCGCTCCCCTAGCGCTTTCATGTCGAGGGTTTCGGTCAGGGAGCGGGCAAATCGCGCAAGCGCTTCCGCTTCATGGCGCCGCCGCTGGGCGTCGTCGTAAAGTTGGGCGCTATGGATGGCGATTGCTGCCTGGCCGGCCAGGGTGTTCAAGAACTCGATCTCCTCGGTGCTAAACTTGTGAGCCTCTTTGGTGTAAACAGCGAGCACGCCAAATACTCGGTCTCGGGCTGTCAACGGTATGCCGACGTAAGAGACGAGCCCAAGCTGTGAAAGTTGGCGGGCGTTTCCGCCGGTCGTGAGGAGCCTAACATTGTCGATGATGACCGGCGCTTTGCTCTCGATCACTTGACGCGCGCGGCGCGAAGTTCGCGTCGGCTCGTGCTCCATCCACTGTTTCCGATCAACCCCGCGAAAGGCCAAGGATTCCAAACGCCCGGTTTCCTGGTTAAGGAGGCGCACCGAGGAGACGGTCGCGTAGGGAAAAAACTTTTCAATGCGCTCGAGCAGAACGTCGAGCCGGCTTTGCAGGTCCATTTCGGAGGTAATGGCCAGGTTGATCTCATGCAGGGCGCGCACTCGTTCAAGGTTTTTTTCCCGTTCTGCTTCAGCCAGCTTGCGTTCGGTGAAATCGAAAATCGAGCCAATGTAGCCAAGAAATTCTCCGCTTTCACTCATTCTTGGCGCCGCCGAGTCGATGACCCAGCGATAGACGCCGTCGGCGCGTCGCAGGCGGTATTCTAAATGAAACGGAGCATGGTTGATGTGCGCCTGTTGAAAATCATCAGCAATGCGTGCCTTATCCTCAGGATGCAATGCCGCCAGCCAGCCGAAGCCCAATTCGCTGCCGTCGGCTTGACCGGTAAATTGCTGCCACTTCTTGTTGAGATAAACACACGAGCCGTCCGGTCGCGTCATCCAGATCATCACCGGCGCGTGATCCGCCATTTCCCGGAAACGCGTTTCGCTCTCGCGCAGGGCCTCTTCTTCGCGGTGTTTGTTGATCGCAATGGCGGCAATATGGCTGGCGATTTCTATCAAATGAAGATGTTGCTGCGTCGGCCGGCGCGGTTCTTGGAAGTAAACGGCGAAAGTGCCGAGCACTTTCCGTTGCGCGTCAAAGAGAGGCGTCGACCAGCAGGCGCGCAAACCATGCGGCAGGGCAAGATGCCGGTAGTCCCGCCACAGAGGGTCGGACGCGATGTCTTCGACAACAACGGTCGCGCGCCGAAAGGCCGCAGTGCCGCAGGATCCCGCGGTTTCTCCGATAGCCAAGCCTTCGACGCTGCGCGAATATTCTTCCGGCAGGCGCGGCGCGGCGCCGTGTTTCAAGTGCAAGCCGTCGGCGTCAAGCAACAAGATGGAGCAGAGCATCTCCTCGGAATGGCTTTCGATGACGTGCAGCAGGGCGTCGAGCGTCTCTCGGAGAGATCGCCCTGCGGCAATCATCTCGAGCATGCGCATCTGGTCGTTTAACAGCGCCGCGCTTTGTTTCTGCTCGGTGATATCCCGGGTGATGCCGAGCGATGCGACGATGGCGCCCTCCGAGTTGCGCAGCGGCACGGCGTGTGTTTCGAGCCATCGGCGCGTCCCCTTGAAGCCGATGATTTCAAATTGCAGCGTCCCGGATTCGCCCTTGAATACGGCCTCATTGAGTTCTTGAAAATTCCGCCTGTGCTCGGCAACGATCAGCGGGTAGACGTTTTGTCCGACGACGTCCGCGGCTGAACCCGCCTCGATCATACGCACGCCGGCGGGATTCATTTCCAAAAGCGTGCCATCACGCGCAAGGACCTTCAGGCATTCCGGTTCGGATTCGATGATCGTACGCAAACGACGCGCGTTTTCCGAGAGCGCTTCATTGGCAACGGTCATTTCGATGTTCATGTCCTCGAGCTTCTGTACGAGCGCCGCGCTGTATTCTCGCAGTGTGGACGAATCCGCCGGCTCTTTGAGCCCGATAACGCGGTCTCGAGAAATTTCCATAACTGCGTGGAGCGCTTCGATCAGGACCTCGGGCGCGGCGGGTTTGCCGATGAATTTATCCGCGCCCATGGCCAGCGCGGTCTTTTCATCCGCGGCGGACAAGGGGCTTGCGGTGTAAAGGATAACCGGGGTGTTTTTCAACTGATTGCTTTTGCGGATCTCATAGCAAAGCCGATAGCCGTCCATCTGCGGCATGAGCACATCGGCAATGACCGCATCGCAGGAGTTCTCCTTAAGACTGGCTAGACTCGCCAGGCCGTCCGCGCATTCGAAGACGGTGTGCCCCTCCTGAGCGAGCAGCGTGTGCAGGTATTTACGACTGAGCGGGTCGTCGTCNGCGATAAGGATTTTCATCTCGGACCCAAGGCTTCCGCCGGCGCCNNGCGCCAGGCGTCCGCCGGCGATTCTTCATGGATTGCCGGAGCCGCCGGCAAGGTAAAATAAAATGACGTTCCTCGTCCTTCTTCGCTTTTCACCCAGATCTTGCCGCCGTGCGCTTCGACAATCATTTTGCACTCAACCCCGTGCCGTGATGCGCCAAGAGCCGCGTGCTATCAGCCTGTCGGTATTTTTGAAATAGATTGGGAATCCCGCGGCGGGAGAGCCATCAAGACCCGGCAACGCACGCAGGTCGTGCGAATACCATACAACAAGAGCCGCCACGCCTAGGGTGATCGACAGGATCGCCGCAACGGCGCAACCGCGAGCCAAATAGAGATTCCATCGCCGTTTGTCGGTTACCGTCATCTCGTCATCCTTGATCGATCAGGTATGACGCTATGGCGCCGCTGCGCGGGGCGCTTGCGAAATTGGCGATAAAAGTTTTGTCGATCTTGATTTCGTTGAGAGGCAGCGCNGGGAGGTCGGAAATCGGTGATCAAGCAATTGCCGTTCATGGTTGTCCATCTGGGTTCTAGCGNGNGTTCGACTGCCGCGTGGCTCNGTGCAAGTACTTTTGGAGGTAACCGGGTAAGGTTCTAGTGTCGATGGGCTTGGGAATGTAGCCATCGCAGCCCGCGGCCAGAATGCGCTCCTCGTCGCCCTTCATGGCGTACGCTGTCAGCCCGACAATGGGGATGTCGCAGGTCGCGGGATCGGCTTTCAGCCGGCGCGTCAATTCGAGTCCATCGATGCCCGGCAATTGAATATCCATTAGGATTAATCCGGGATGAATCACCTTCAGAATCTTGAGGGTCTCGCTGGCGTCGGTTGCCGTGCGCACGTCGTAACCTTCGCCGGCGAGCAAGACTCGGATGAGCTTCATATTCACCGGGTTGTCGTCAACGATTAAGATTGTGCCGCGGTTCATTATGCTCTCTCCGGGATTTTGGCCCGACCTCTGGATCCTTAGCTTTCCTGAGTCTTTTGGGCGGAGTCACGGCAACATCCGGTCGCACGGCAAGACCGCCAAATAATGGCGGCAACTGCCGCCGTGTTGGGAATTGCCACGGAAAGAGGAGGCAACCCCCATGCCATTTACACTGTTATGACAAGGGGCTGAAAATTAAGGATTATTTTTGATCGACCGGATATGGAGTGGTCTGCAAAATACGCTGCACTAACCAAGAAGGGACAAATCTGGACACTTATGCGGTAATAGTTCCAGGAGTGGCGATGGATGTATCCACTTCAACCGATGGACCTGTACCAGGGTTGACGGACAGCGCAGGGGATTTACTCAGTGGTTGGTCGATCGATCCCGAGCGTGGTTATCTTGTACGAAAGAATGCGTCGGGTGACGCCCAAATGGCGTGCCGCCTGCGTCTTGTTCCAATCGCATTTTTCCAAAGCGTCGAGAATCATCGAACGTTCAAATGCTTCGACGGCCTCGACGAGGTTCTGGTTGGAATTAATCACGGCCGCTTGGACGAGCTCCAGCGCTGACGGCGTTCCGCTCAGAACCGCTGGTGGCAAATGGGCGATCTGAATCTCATCATCACGACAAATCATCAGCGCCCGTTCGATCGCGTTCTGTAACTCGCGCACGTTGCCGGGCCAACGATGTTCGCGTAACGCCGCTAGGGCGGAGTCCGAGATGGAGCGAGCCACAAATTTGCCGGAGCGCATCCCCACGGCAAGAAAATGTTTCGCCAAGTGGGATATGTCGGCGGGCCGGTCGCGCAGCGGCGGCACCTCGATGACGAACAAATTCACCCGATACAAAAGATCGTTGCGGAACGCCCCGCTTTGAACCGCTTGTTCGAGATCTCGGTTGGTCGCGCAGATCACGCGCACGTTGACCGAAATTTTTTCCTCGCCGCCAACTCGCTGAAACGTCCGTTCTTGCAGCACGCGCAAGATTTTAGCTTGCGTCGACAACGGCATGTCGCCGATCTCATCAAGAAACAGCGTTCCGCCGTTGGCTTGCTCAAACTTACCGCGCCGCCGTGAAATCGCGCTGGTAAAGGCGCCTCGTTCATGGCCGAAAAGCTCACTCTCGATCAAAGTGTCGGTGAGGGCGGCGCAATTGACGTCGACAAACGGCTTGGCAACGCGCGGGCTTGAGTAGTGCAGCGCCCGGGCGACGAGTTCTTTACCCGTGCCGCTTTCGCCCAAGATTAACACGGTGGCGTCGCTCGACGCGGCTTGGCGGATCATCTCACGAACATTGTCCATGGCCGGAGTGCTGCCGATGATGTGCTCGAGTTTGTAGGTCTCGTTGAGTTCGGAACGAAGCGTGGCGAGATCCTGCTGCTGGCGCACCATCTTCAACGCATTCGCTAGGGAGACAACCAAGCGCTGGTGTTCCACGGGTTTGGTGACGTAATCCGTCGCGCCAGCCCGTAACGCGCTCACGACATCGTTGACGGAGTTGGAGGCGGTAACGACGATGACCGGCACCTCGGGATAGCGGTAGCGGGATTTTGCCAGTAGATCTAAGCCGGAGGCATCGGGAAGATGGAGATCGACCAGAACCACGTCGGGCTTATTTCCTCCGAGTATTGTCAGAAATTCCTGACCACTCGAAACAACTTTGATGGTATAGCCTTCGCGTTCGGCTATGGACTGGACCAGCCGTCCGGACGCTGAGTCGTCTTCGACGTAAATAATGTTGGCCAGTGATTTGGTGGAATTCTCAGGCACGAAACTAGGGTAATCGATGATAACCTGCGCGGTCAAGTGGCGCGCGTTTGCTTATACGAGTGCTTATACGAGCGGTTGAGGCAACATTTCCGGAGCGAAGTCCCCCGGAATGAGCCATATCAATGCTGGCGAACAGGAGTAGAGAATTACCTCCTTTGCTGTATGAATTCGCCGCTTCCGAGCGCGCCGCAGTTGCATAACTCCAACATTTTCCAGGGCAATGAAGGCGGAAGCTGCGATGGCATGTACGTTGCTGGACAGTTATCCGTACTTAGCCTATTTCGAAATATAAGGCGGCCCGTGGTCGGAGATTCAATCATGGATAAAATAAATATGTTGCCAATTCGAAAAATTGCTTTGTTGGTCGGCTTTTCGCTTTTGGCGAGTCTTGTAATGGTATCTGCTGTCGACGCGGGGGCGCCTACCGAAGAAATTCAAAGTGCGGTCGAGAAGGTGACCACCATTCTGAAAGATCCGAAGCTTCAATCCGAAGCGAAGAGAAGAGAATTGCGTGAAGTCGTTTATTCCAAATTCGACTTTGCTGAAATGGCGAAACGGTCTCTCGGAAGTCATTGGCAGAGACGCAGCCGCGAAGAGCAGCAAGAGTTCGTGAAGTTATTTACCGACTTGATCGAAAATGCTTATATGTCCACTCTCGAGTCGTACCAAGGAGAAAAGGTCGTGATCGGCAATGAGAAACGGGATAAGGATTTTGCCGAAGTTAATACCAAAATCGTGACAAAAAAAGGCGAAGATTTTTCAGTAAACTACAAGCTTCGGCAGGCTGGTCAGGATTGGAAGATTTACGACGTTGTGATCGAGAATATCAGCCTGGTGAATAACTATCGTTCGCAGTTCACCCGCGTCATTGCGCAATCCTCTTTCGACGATCTTTTTCGCAAAATGAAGGATCGTCAATTCGACGCGGTGGGTAAGAAGCGCACCTGAAATATCAGTGTCCCTGCTTCGTTTCGCGGCCGGCGCGCGCCGAAACGACTCCTTGTTTTATTTCACCGGACTCAACCATCGGCTATTTCGACCACCTGTTTAGGGTACATTTTTCCCACTCATCCTTCAGGCGATTTTAGCAGGCGGTTGAGTCACGGCCGGAGGTTAATCACTTCCAGTCGATAAGAAAAACTACCTACAAATTCGATTGCGCTTCCCTATTAATATCAGCATGCCAGAGCCCCCAGCCTCTGGCATGAAGTTTGCGCAAAGCTCGCCGCAGTACTTTGTTATGGGAAGTACCAAAAAACTTTCCGGAAGTTACTCTGCTTCTGGTAAGGAAATCGCGAACTCTGGAGAGCAATCACTTGTCGTGCTAAGGCTTCCGGGTCAAGCGGCGTCGCGCCTGGTGGCAACAACGCCATGCGATCAATGCCAAGGTTTTTGTGAGGCATGGAAAACAAGGATTCCAAAGCAGGCGGCTCTAGCCATGCAACTCAGTTAAAAAAAACTGTCGCAGGCCAACCCTCTCAAGCTTCCATACTAGTAGTCGATGATGAAGAGAATTTCTTAACCCTGCTTCACTGGTTTCTTACACAACGCGGCTACGAGGTCGCCACTGCGTCAAGTGCCGATCTCGCTTTGGATTTAATCGATGTACGATCATTCGATATCGCTCTGCTTGATCTCAGATTGGGAATCGGCGACGGTCTCGCGCTTTTGGATGAATTGATTGCGCGCTTACCTAAGATCAACGTATTCATGATGACAGCCTACCCGACGGTTCATTCGATTCGGCAGGCGTTCGATAGGGGTGCGGTTCGATACTTGACGAAGCCCGTCGATCTGCAAGAATTGGTTAAGGCGTTAAGCGCGATCATTTAACGATATTGGGGACGGGATACCGTCGTCGATAATTTGAGTTCGTAAAATTGATGCGGCTGGAATAGCATGGGCGCGATATTGGGCAAAGTGTTGCAGCATTATCGCCGATCTGGCGCCAGGAGTTTTTCTTTGTCGGAGGTCAACCTTCATTTTCCCCGTCGTTCCGTAGCGCTCAATACATATCTCATCCGCCTGATTTTCAGCGCGCTCGGACCGGTGCTGCTGTTTTCAATATTCATGATGGTTCTCTTCGCTCGGCAGGAACAGGCGAATCGTCGAAAGGGATTGGAAGGCACGGCGCGGGCCTTGGCCCTCGCTATTGACCAAGAAGTCAGATTTTCACTCACTAATCTTGGAGCGCTTGCCAAATCTGAGCCGCTGGATGTGGGCGCGTTGAGCGATTTCAGGACGTCGGCCAAGCGGTTTCTAGACACCCAAGATAACTGGAAGAGCCTCACCCTATTTGATCCGCAAGGCAAGAGGCTTGCCCATATCGCCAAACCGTTCGCCGCCGAAGTCATAAATATCGGCCGGGAGAGCCTTGACGGCGTCAAGCGAAGTAGCTTACCCATGATCAGCAATTTCGAGGGGTCGGATACCCCGGATCGCGGGATCAGTATTCACGTTCCAGTGGTGCGCGAGGATGCGATCGTTTACATTTTAAGCGCGGTCATCGAACCGAGAATATTCACTGAAATATTGGCGCGGCAGGAAATTCCAAAAGATTGGGTCGGTACCGTATATGACTCCAAGCAAATTATCATAGCCCAATCGCGCGATGCCAATAAATTTGTCGGGACTCCCGTCGGGCCGCCGCTCAAGCAGACCAATGTTTTAGCCGACGAACAATTCCTGCACGGAATCACCAGTGGAGGCATTTCGGTCTATTCGGTCATTAGCCGCTCGCCGCTCACCGGCTGGTTTTTCGCTTTGACCGTGCCGAGCTCCGAGGTGGACGCGATCCTCTATCGTTCGCTTGCGACCGTGGGAGGAGGGGGTCTCACCCTGCTTTTCATCGGCCTCGGCGTTGCCTTGGTGTTTGCCCGGCGGGCTTCCAAGTCGCTCAAAGAGTTGTCGGTCGCGGCGCACGATCTCGGCCGCGGTCAAACGGTGAACTTTCCGGCAAATTCGCCGATCGCCGAACTCGACACCCTATTGAACGAAATGGAGCGAGCCGCTCAACTGCTGCGCGAGCGGGAAGAGCAACGGGATCGCGTCGAGGCGGCGCTGCGTAAACAGGAAGAAAATCTGCGCCGGCAAGCCGATCTTTTGAATGTGGCCAACGAGGGAATTTTTGCGCGCCAGATGGACGGCCTCATTATTTATTGGAATAGGGGCGCGGAGCAGCTCTACGGTTATTCGCAAGAAGAGGCGATCGGCGGTTTGAGTCATCAATTGTTGGCGACCGAATTCCCCAAGGGCTGGGATCATTTCGGAGCATCGTTGCTTGAGGCGGGTCAATGGAGCGGTGAACTAAGACAAAAAACCAAGCATGGGCGGCGCATCGATGTCGAGAGTCGCTTCAAGTTGATCGATGACCGGTCCGGTAGCTATATTATTTTGGAATGCAACCGTGACATTACCCAACGTAAGCAAGCCGCCAGGCGCCTTGCCACGGAACATCAAGTGACGCTCGCGCTGGCCGAATCGGAATCACCGGAAACGGCGTGGGGAAAAATCCTCGAGATCATCGCATCCGGCCTCGACTGGGACGTCGGAGCATTCTGGATGGTGGACAAAAAAAGTCAATCGCTTGAGTGCCTTCTAACCTGGCGTGACCCGGCGAAGAAATTTTCCGCTTGCCAAGACCGACCTGCGATAGCGCGTGAGAGGGGACTGCCGGGTCAGGTGTGGCGGAGCGAAGAGCCGGTTTGGATTCCCGACCTTGTCAAAGAAGCGAAGACATCGCAGTTTTCCGAGGACAATGTCCGTGCGGCTTTCGCGTTTCCAATAAAGCTACGCAACGAGATATTGGGCGTGATCGAACTCCTCAGCGCCGCCACGCGGGAGCCGGATAGAGATGTGATGAAGACGGCTCAGGTGATCGGCGGGGAAATCGGCCAATTCGCCGAGCGCATGCGCGCCGAGGCCGCGCTTCGTCAAAGCGAGGAACACCTGCGCACCCAGGCACAGGAACTCGAGCAGCAGCTGTTAGCTTCAGGACGTCTAGTCGCGGTGGGAGAGCTCACTGCGTCCATGGCGCATGAGTTCAACAACCCGCTTGGGATTATTTTGGGCTTTGCCCAGGGCCTTCTCGACAGTATCGATCCGAACGACCCGAACTATCATCGCGTGCAGATCATCGCGGAGGAAACGAGGCGATGCGAGAATCTGGTGCAAGAATTGCTCGAGTTCGGTCGTCCCAAAAGCGCTGACTTCGTTCTCACTGATGTGGAGCAAATCATCCATCGAACCATGAACTTAGTGCAGCCCCATGCGGCTAAAAACCGGGTTGAAACCGCCACTGAAGTCGGCCATGGACTACCGCAAATGTATGCCGATCCGCAACAACTGCAGCAGGTATTGCTTAACTTGAGTTTGAATGCGGTGGATGCCATGCCGAAAGGCGGTATGCTTGCTGTCGGCGCGGCACTCGATTCGGCAGAAATCGTTGTTACCGTCTCCGATACCGGTCTTGGCATCGACGCGGAGGTCCTGCCGAGAATTTTTCAACCCTTTTTTACCTCGAAAAAAAGACGAGGGCTGGGTCTCGGCCTGCCGATCTGCGATCGTATCGTCAAGGCGCATGGCGGAAAAATCAAGGTCCATAGCCGGGTGGGTCATGGGACGAGGTTCGAGGTCCGCCTTCCTTTGATTCCGCCTTCCGCCGGCGAGGCAGCGCGCCGGGAAATTTCACCAAGCGCCGCGCCGCAAAATCATTAATTACGGCGTCGACCACCGCCGCCGAGGGCGATGCCGACGCGTTTGAGACTCGCGCGGAAGCGCAGGGCAATCTTCCTCGTGCAGGCGCCATGGCAATTTGATTGTCCGGGTATTCTCTTAGGGCGAATATTGACTATTATAGGATTATAGAGGAAGTGCGCGATTGTGCGCACGAGGCCCAGGGAGAGTTGATGAGATGATGCGTAGTAACGAGAAAACCGCGGCCGAGTCCCGTGACGGCGGACCGGCAGGAGTGATGTCGCGGCAGGGGGCGCGCGGCAAGAGCCTCATTACCGACGATGACCTCCACTTATTTAACGAAGGCACGCATGCGCGGCTCTATGAAAAATTGGGCGCGCATCGATCCAGAGTCGGCGGCTCCGAGGGAACTTATTTTGCGGTCTGGGCGCCCAATGCAGAAGCCGTTTTTATTACCGGCAGTTTCAATGATTGGAACAAGGAGAGCCAACCGCTTGCGCGCCGGGCACACTCCGGCATTTGGGAAGGGTTTGTTTCGGGCATCGGCAAGGGAACGCTTTATAAGTATTTTGTTCGCTCTCGTTTTGACGGCTATCGCGCCGATAAGGCCGACCCGTTCTCTATTTTCAACGAGATCCCGCCGAAAACCGCATCTATTGTTTGGGATCTGGATTACTCCTGGGGCGATCACGGCTGGATGGCGGAACGGCGTGAGCGCAACGCCTTGAACAAACCGATGTCGACCTACGAAATGCACCTTGGATCCTGGCGGCGCGTGCCGGAGGAAGGGAATCGCTCCCTGTCCTACCGCGAGATCGCGCCATTGCTGGTGGACTATCTCGGCCAGACCGGATTCACCCATGTCGAGTTTCTGCCGATCATGGATCACCCGTTTTTCGGCTCGTGGGGCTATCAGATCACCGGATATTTCGCCCCATCGGGAAATTATGGTACGCCCCAGGATCTGATGTTCCTCATCGACACACTTCATCAAAACGGCTACGGCGTAATTCTCGACTGGGTGCCGTCGCATTTTCCCGCCGACGAGCATGGTTTGGCCTATTTCGACGGTACGCATCTTTTCGAACATGCCGATTCACGCCAGGGTTATCACCCGGAGTGGAAAAGTTATATTTTCAATTACGGCCGGCACGAAGTGAGGAGTTTTCTGATCAGCAACGCGCTTTTTTGGCTCGACAAGTATCATATTGACGGGCTGCGCGTGGACGCTGTGGCTTCGATGCTTTATCTGGATTACGCGCGCCGCGAAGGCGAGTGGATACCCAATCGCCACGGTGGCAGGGAGAATCTCGAAGCGATCGATTTTCTCAAGCAATTCAACAGCGCGGTTTACGAGAACTACCCCGACGTGCAGACGATCGCGGAAGAATCGACTTCCTGGCCGATGGTCTCGCGCCCTACATACACCGGCGGTTTGGGATTTGGCCTCAAATGGGACATGGGTTGGATGCACGACACGCTCAAGTATTTCAGCAACGATCCGATCCATCGCAAATATCACCACAACGATGTGACGTTTCGGATGCTCTACGCATTTCAGGAAAATTTTGTGCTGCCGCTGTCGCACGATGAAGTCGTGTACGGCAAAGGATCGCTGCTGAGCAAGATGCCGGGCGATGAATGGCAACGCTTCGCCAATTTACGAGTATTGCTCGGTTACATGTACGCCCAGCCCGGAAAAAAACTTTTGTTCATGGGCGGTGAGTTCGGCCAATGGAGCGAGTGGCAGCACGATGGCAGCCTCGATTGGGCCGCGTTGAATTCGCCGCTGCACGCCGGGACGCAGAAGTGGGTCGGCGATCTCAACCGGTTTTATCGCAGCGCGCCGGGGCTTCACGAACTCGATTCCGAGTGGGCCGGATTTGAATGGATCGATTGCAGCGATACCGACTCGAGCGTGGTGAGCCTGTTACGAAAGGGCCGTGGTGAAGACTCCGTCGTCGTCGTGGTTTGCAACTTTACACCGGTGCCGCGGCGCAATTATCGCGTCGGCGTGCCGCGCGCCGGCGTTTGGCGCGAACGGCTCAACAGCGACGCAAAAGATTACGGCGGCAGTGGCATCGGCAACATGGGCGCGGTCGAAGCCTCTCCACTGACCTGCCATGGCCGGCCGTTTTCGCTTGCTCTCGAGTTGCCTCCGCTTTCAATTCTGTTTTTCACCAACGGCTTCAAATGAGCGGCGTGAACAACCGAACGGCGATTTCACAACTCAATCGCGGGGCAATTCCATTGTCCAAAGTGCCCGGGTCATGAAAGACTTACCCTCCGCCGAGATCAAAAACGCGATGAAGCTTTGGCCCGGGAAACCCTATCCGCTCGGCGCGACCTGGGACGGAGCGGGCGTCAATTTTTCTTTGTTTTCAGAAAACGCGACCAAAGTTGAGCTTTGCTTGTTCGATGGACCGGGCACGCAGCGCGAAATGCGTATTCCGATACGAGAGCAGACCCATCAAGTCTGGCATCTTTATCTGCCCGAGGCGCGGCCGGGGCAGTTCTACGGCTACCGGGTTCACGGTCCGTACGAGCCGCAGAACGGGCAGCGCTTCAATCCGGCCAAGCTGCTCCTCGATCCCTACGCCAAAACAATCCAGGGCACGGTGCAATGGAGCGATGCCTTGTTCGGATATTCCATAGGCCACCCCGATCAGGATCTGTCACACAGCGACAGCGACAGCGCTGCGGGCATGCCCAAATGCGTCGTCGTCGATCCGGCGTTTAGCTGGGGCAACGACACGCCACCCGCCACGCCTTGGCACAAGACGACCATCTACGAGCTGCACGTGCGCGGGTTCACGATGCGCCATCCCGGCGTGCCGCCGGAGCTGCGTGGCACGTACGCTGCACTCACTTTGCCGGCGGTGATCGACTATTTGAAAGCGCTCGGCGTCACGGCGGTGGAATTGCTGCCGGTGCACCAATTTGTCGCCGACAAACATTTGAAAGATCGCGGCCTGACCAACTATTGGGGCTATAATTCGATCGGATACTTCGCGCCCGAAGCGAGCTATGCGAGCGGCGGCATCGGCGTGCAGGTGGCGGAATTCAAAAGCATGGTGCGGGCGCTACATCGGGAAGGCATCGAAGTCATTCTCGACGTGGTTTACAACCACACGGGTGAAGGAAATCACCTGGGGCCGACGCTCTGTTTCCGCGGCATCGACAATGCTTCTTACTATCGCCTGGTGGAGCCAGATCGGCGCTACTACATGGACTACACGGGCTGCGGCAACACGCTCGACATGACTCATCCGCGCGTGCTTCAGCTGATCATGGACAGCCTGCGCTACTGGGTGGGAGAGATGCACGTCGACGGTTTTCGCTTCGACCTGGCGTCGACCTTGGCGCGGGAGCTTCACGATGTCGACCGGCTCGGCGCCTTCTTCGATATCATTCACCAAGACCCGGTCATCTCTCAAGTAAAGCTCATCGCCGAGCCCTGGGACCTCGGCCCGGGGGGCTACCAGGTCGGAAATTTCCCGGTGCTCTGGGCCGAATGGAACGCAGCCTATCGCGACACCGCCCGGCGCTTTTGGAAAGGCGACGCCGGGCAAGTCGGCGGTTTGGGCTACCGGCTCACCGGGTCAAGCGATTTATACGGCCATAACGGCCGGCTGCCCTACGCCAGCGTGAATTTCATCACGGCTCACGACGGCTTTACGCTGCACGANTTGGTCAGCTACAACGACAAGCACAACGACGNCAACGGCGAAGAGAACCGCGACGGCCACGATGCTAACTTNAGCTGGAACAGCGGCGCGGAAGGCGACACCGACAAAACTGAAATNTCNGCGCTACGCGAAAGGCAGAAGCGCAATTTTTTGGCGACGCTGTTTCTATCGCAGGGCGTGCCCATGCTGCTCGCCGGCGACGAATCGGGCCGCACTCAGAGAGGCAACAACAATGCCTATTGTCAGGACAACGAGATCTCCTGGCTCGACTGGAAACTCGACCGGCCGCGCCGCGAGCTTTTGGAGTTTACGCAATTTCTGCTGCGTTTCCGCGACCAGCATCCGGTGCTGACACGACGGCATTTTTTTCAGGGGCGACGCATCCGCGGCTCGGAGGTCAAGGACCTGGCGTGGTTTCGCCCGGACGGCAAGGAGATGAGCGATGAGGACTGGAGCAATTCGGAAACGCGCTGTTTCGGCCTTCGGCTGGCGGGCGATGCGATCGAAGAGTTGGACGATCGCGGTAACCGCGTCGTCGATGATACTTTGCTGATTCTGCTCAACGCACATCACGAACCGATTCCGTTCACCCTGCCTGCCCACCGGCGCAAAGTTCGCTGGGAGGTGATTTGGGATACCTGCGATCCATCCTTGGACCGCAAGAAACGGCGACTGATGCGCGGTGGTGAGATTTACGATTGCAGAGATCGGTCGCTTGTTGCGCTGCGCTTGCCGAGAGGCGCGGAAGGGGACGAAAAAAACTTCGACGGCCGCTCCGCTTTGTCATTCCGATGAGCCGAAAGTTGGTGAACCGGAGGACAAGGAACACACGAATGTTCGCGAAATCCAACAACAGGGCAAGCGAGGGGAACCAACGCGTGGTGATCGAGGGCGTCGCACCGGAGATCGACGGCGGTCAGTTTCCGATCAAGCGCACGCGCGGAGAGCTGGTCGAGGTGGAGGCTGACATTTTCGTCGACGGCCATGAAGTGATTTCCGCGGCTCTGCTGTTTCGCCATGAACGCGGGCAGGCCTGGCGCGAATCGCCTTTCGAAGCCCGGGTCAATGATCGCTGGCGTGCCGTGTTTAGGGTCGATGAACTGGGCCGTCATTTTTACTCCATTACGGCATGGGTTGATCGATTCAAATCCTGGCGGCGTGATTTAAAAAAACGCGCCGANGCAGGCGCCCATACCGAAGCGGATCTGCTCATGGGCGNGGNCTTACTCGAAGAAACAAGCACGCGGGCCGGAAGCGACGCAGAAAAACTCCGGGAATGGGCAAAGAGATTGAGCGACGGGAAACAAGGTTTGTCCGACAAGCTGGGTTTGGCGCTCAGCGACGAACTAGCCGACCTCGTCGAGCCATATCCTGACCGAAGCTGTGCAACCAAATACGCAAAGGATCTCAGCGTCATCGTCGATCGCAAGAAGGCGCGCTTCAGTTCATGGTACGAAATGTTTCCGCGCTCCTGCGCGGCCGAGCCCGGACGGCACGGCACATTCAAAGACTGCGAGCGGATGCTCCCCTACATCGCATCGATGGGGTTCGACGTGCTTTATTTGCCGCCGATCCATCCCATCGGGCGGACACAGCGCAAGGGAAAAAATAACGCGGTCGTTACAGCCGCAAACGATCCCGGGAGCCCGTGGGCGATCGGTGGCGCGGAGGGCGGTCACAAGTCCGTTCATCCAGAACTGGGGACGCTAGCGGAATTCAAGCATTTGGTAAGCCAAGCCGAGACCCACGGCATGGAACTCGCTTTGGATCTCGCCTTTCAGTGCAGCCCGGATCATCCCTACGTCAAGGAGCATCCGGAGTGGTTCCGGCGGCGCCCTGATGGAACCGTGCAGTACGCCGAGAACCCGCCCAAGAAATATGAAGATATATTTCCGCTCGATTTCACTTCCGAGCAGTGGCGCGGATTATGGCAGGAATTGCTGGGTGTCGCGCAATTTTGGATCGACCAGGGCATACGCATTTTTCGCGTCGATAATCCGCACACCAAGCCACTGCCGTTTTGGCATTGGCTGATCAACGAGGTGAAGAACAAAAATCCCGACGTGATTTTTCTGGCGGAAGCCTTCACTCGGCCCAAGGTGATGTATCGCCTGGCCAAGGTCGGCTTCAGCCAGTCCTATACCTACTTCTCCTGGCGCAACACCAAGCCTGAACTCACCCAGTACTTTATCGAGCTGACGCGCAGCCAAGCGCGCGACTATTTCCGCCCGAACCTCTGGCCCAATACGCCGGATATTTTGAACGAGTATCTCCAGTTCGGCGGTCGCCCGGCGTTTATGGTTCGACTGATTCTCGCTGCCACTCTAGGCGCAAGCTACGGCATCTACGGTCCGGCGTTCGAGCTGATGGAGGATCGCCCGCGCGAGGCGGGGAGCGAAGAGTATTTGAACTCGGAAAAATACGAAATTCGGAACTGGAACAGGGAAACATCCGATAGCCTTAAAGAACTGATTGCCAGAGTCAATCGCATTCGCAAAGAGAATCCGGCGCTGCAGAGCGATGACAGCTTGCGCTTTCACGAAGTCGATAACGAGCAGATCCTTTGCTATACGAAGCAATCCGAGGATCTCAGCAATGTGATCGCGGTGGTGGTGAACCTCGATCCGCACCATGCGCAGTCCGGCTGGGTGAAGCTTCCCGTCGAATCGCTCAAGCTCGATCCGCTCGACTCCTACCAGGCGCATGATTTATTGACCGGCGCGCGTTTTCTCTGGCACGGCGAGAGAAATTTCGTCGAGCTTAACCCGCAGACGGGTCCCGCGCATATTCTGCGGCTGCGCCGGCGGCTGCGGCGCGAACAGGATTTTGACTACTTCATGTGACAATGAAACAAGAAAAAAAATCAAGCAGAGATCCGGCTATAAGCGACGATCCGCTTTGGTATAAGGACGCGGTCATCTATGAGCTTCACGTCCGGGCGTTTTCCGACGGTAACGCCGACGGCATCGGGGATTTCAAGGGGCTCACCGAAAAGCTCGACTATCTGCACGATCTCGGCGTCACGGCGCTCTGGCTCCTGCCGTTCTATCCGTCGCCGCTCAAAGACGACGGTTACGATCTGGCAAGCTACACCGAAATCCACGCCGATTACGGCACGCTCAAGGATTTCAAAGTGTTTTTGCGCGAAGCCCATCGGCGCGGCTTGCGCGTGATTACCGAGTTGGTTGTCAATCACACTTCGGATCAACATCCATGGTTTCAGCGAGCCCGGCGCGCCGCGCCGGGCAGCAAGGAACGCGATTTCTACGTCTGGAGGGAGAATCAGGAGGCGTATAAGGAAGCGCGGATTATTTTCAAAGATTTTGAAACTTCCAATTGGGCGTGGGATCCGCTGGCCAAGGCCTATTATTGGCATCGATTCTACTCGCACCAGCCCGATTTGAATTTTGCCAGCCCGGCGGTCAAGCGCGCCATTTTTGAGGCGATGGATTCTTGGCTCGACATGGGCGTCGATGGGCTGCGATTGGACGCTGTTCCCTATCTTTTCGAGCGAGACGGCACGAGCTGCGAAAATCTGCCCGAAACGCATCAGTTCCTAAAAGAGCTGCGACGGCACGTGGACTCCAAGTATCGAAATCGCATGTTGCTCGCGGAAGCCAACCAGTGGCCGGAAGAGGCGGTGAACTATTTCGGCAGCGGCGATGAGTGCCACATGGCATTTCACTTTCCGTTGATGCCGCGCATCTTCATGTCCGTGCACATGGAGGATCGTTTCCCGATCGTCGATATTCTCGGCCAGACGCCGGAGATTCCCGCCAACTCGCAGTGGACGTTGTTCCTGCGCAATCACGACGAGCTGACACTCGAAATGGTGACCGATGAAGACCGCGACTACATGTATAAGGTTTATGCGAGCGATCCGAAGGCACGCATCAATCTGGGCATACGCCGCCGCCTGGCACCGCTCCTGGATAGTAACCGTAGAAAAATTGAGTTGCTCAACTGCCTGCTCTTCTCCCTCCCCGGAACTCCTGTGGTCTATTACGGCGATGAGATCGGTATGGGCGACAACTTCTATCTCGGCGATCGTAACGGCGTGCGCACCCCCATGCAATGGAGCGCGGATCGAAATGCCGGTTTTTCCGAAGCCAATTCGCAGCGGCTCTTTCTGCCGATCATCATTGATCCGCAGCATCATTACGAGGCGATCAATGTCGAGACGGAGCAGGAAAATCTGAGCTCGCTTCTCTGGTGGATGAAGCGGCTGATCACTCTGCGCAAACGCTACCGCGCGTTTGGCAGAGGCAGCACGGAGTTCCTCTATCCGGGCAACCGCCGCGTGCTGGTTTTTATCCGCCGGTTGGCGGACGAAATCATCCTTACGGTGGCAAACTTGTCGCGCTTCGTGCAGTGCGTTGAATTGGATCTTTCAGAGTTCAAAGGCCGAGTGCCGGTGGAGCTTTTCGGTCAGACGGAATTTCCGCCCATCGGCGAGCTGCCGTATTTCATCACACTCGGACCCCATGGCTTTTACTGGTTCAAGCTCGAAGCCACGTCCGTCGCGGCGTCGCGCGCGCCGGAAGAAGCGCTGCTTGCATCATTGGAAGTCAGCGGCCCGTGGGAGCAGATCCTTTCACGAGCCGGCAAGCCGGCACTGGAACGAATTCTTCCCGGCTATCTCACAAATTGCCGTTGGTTTGGCGGCAAGGCGCGAAAAGTGCGAGCCGTCAACATTGGCGACGTTATCCCGGTTCCGGCCGACTCGCACGATGCGCAGTTAACGACCGTGGAAGTCGCCTATGCCGAAGGCGAGCCGGAGGCCTACCTCTTGCCTCTAGCGTTTGTCACTGCGGAGCGCGCAGCGGAAATCCAGCAGGGTTCGCCGCAGGCGATAATCGCGCGGCTGAAATCAATACAAAATGGCGCCGCCGTTGACGGGCTGCTCATGGACGCGCTTTTCGATCGCGCATTGCCGAAAGCCTTGTTCGACGCCATAGCGCGACGCCGCAGCTTCAAAGGGAAGGCCGGCGAAATCTTGGCGCTGCCTTCGTTGCTGTTTCGCGCCTTAAGAGGTCCGAGCGAAACGAGCTTGGAACCGGCAGTGATAAAGAAAGACCAGAGTAATACTTCCATTGTTTACGGAGACCGATTCGTCCTGAAGATATTCCGGCGGCTGCAAAACGGTATCAATCCCGATCTCGAGATCGGCCGTTTCCTGACCGAAAAGACCTCTTTCGAGCATATCCCCAAACTGGCGGGGAGCTTGGAACTGCGCCGGACGAATCAGGGCGTCGCGACCGTGGGCATCATGCACAGCTGGATCCGCAATGAGGGCGATGCGTGGCGCTATAGCCTGGATCACCTAGCCGACTTTTTCGAAGGCTGCGGCGCGATGGCCGCGCTGCCCGAGCTTTACCGGCCGCCGGGGCACGTTACGGATTTCCTTGAACGGGATGTGCCCGAGGCGGTGCGCGAAAGCATCGGCTCGTATCTCGCCTCGGCGGCGCTGCTCGGCCGGCGCACCGGCGAGTTTCACGTCGCATTGGCCAGCGACCCGAGCGCTGGTGAATTTGCCTCCGAGGCGTTTACGCCGTTTTACCGGCGGTCGGCTTTCCAGAGCATGCGTACCCTAGCTGACCGCGCTCTGGCAACGTTGCGCGAAAAGCTCAAGAGCCTGCCAGAGGACCTTCGCGCGGACGCCGAGCGCGTGCTCGCTTTCAAGAACGAAATATTTACCCGCTTTCGCTTTATCGTTGATGGAAAAATCACCGCCCTGCGCATTCGAACGCACGGTGACTATCATTTGGGCCAAGTGCTTTTTACGGGAAAGGATTTTGTGCTCACGGACTTCGAAGGTGAACCGGCGCAACCGATCGGCGAGCGGCGCGGCAAACGTTCGCCGTTGCGTGATGTCGCCGGTATGCTGCGGTCGTTCGATTATGCGGCGCTCACGGCGCTTGGGAACCGCGATTTGCGCGCCCAGGATCTCACGCAATTTACGGTGGCGGCCAAGTGTTGGGTATTTTGGGTATCGGTGGTGTTCGTGCGGAACTACCTTGAAAGCAGCCGCAACGGCGGTTTTCTCCCGGCGAGTCGGGAGGAGTTAAAAAACCTGCTGGATTTGTTTCTGCTGCAAAAGGCCATTTACGAACTGAACTACGAGATCAATAGTCGTCCCGAGTGGGTTGCCATACCGATTCGCGGCATTCTCGATATCATGAATGCAGGTGCGTAAACGGTGATTCCCGCTCACGGGCAATGCCATGGGACATGGGCACTCGCGCCAATCTCGCCTCAGCCGGGCTTTTTCTGTTCTTGTTCGGGACTGACCCGCCGCACCGCTATTCTGACTGTTGTCGGAGAAAGCTGCTGCAGCGTCAGGTTCGGCGGGTGGCGCACGTTCTGCTCCGATATACGAAGGGTTTTTTGACCAGCCTCTGGAACCGACAAATCAATCTCCACCCGAAGCTTTTTCGGATCGAAAAAATAAAATGCCCGTTTGGGGCCGGTGAATGTGGCGGTCACGGACGGCGGATCTACCTGTTCGACCCGATATTCCGGCGGCAAGTTCTGCACATGGGTGGGGATTCTATAAATCACCTCCACCGTGCTCGAGCCAGGGACCAACACGTACCAGAGACCAACCGCTAGCGAGAAGGTCACCAGTTTTGCGAGCCAGTTCTCCCGCAGTAGCGAGGCCGAGAGACCACGCCGCTCGGCGGGCGGATACTTCTCTTGAAGAAACGCCTGCAGCAATAGGCTTAGCTCCTGAATGTTGTTGACGGCGCGTAGCCGGCTGGCGCGCGCCACCGAGATCGTGCCCCGTTCTTCCGATACCGCGATACAAAACGCGTCGCTCAATTCAGCGAGCCCGAGCGCGGCGCTGTGCCGCGTGCCCACGTTCGTCAATTGTTGGAAATCCTTCGATAGCGGCAAGTGAGCGGCGAAGAGCGAGATCCGGTCGTGTTCCACGATCACGGCGCCGTCATGTCCCGGCGAGTGGGGATCGAAGATGCTTTTCAACAACGGCTCGCTGATTTTTCCTTCCATTTCGATGCCGCCCATCACGTGGCGTGCAATCGGATCTTTCCCTTCGACGACGATCAGGGCGCCGATCCTATCCTTGGCGAGGTCGGCCACCGTACCGACCAGAATATCGGCTGTGTCCGTTCGGAGTGCCCGAGAATTTTTGCGCGCGAGGCTCCAAACCGCGATCCGCTCGAAGATCTGTCGTAGTTCTTCTTGGAAGATGACGACGATAATGATCAAAAAAATTGCGAAGAACCCCTGGAATATCCATGCCGTCAATTGTAGATCCAGATACCGGGCCAGAATGTAGATGGCCGCCAGAATGAAAATTCCCCGGATGATAAAAGCCGCTCGAGTCTGCTTGAGAAAGGCCGTGGCCGTGTAAAGCAAAACCGCGACGACAAGAATATCGATGAGATCGGCAATGCTGATATTCATGAATGGGGTGAGCATGGTCGTACTGAAGATCTAAGGAAGAGCAATCGTCTGCACAATACCGAGTTGCGATCTTACGCGGAATTATAAACTCTCTTGTCGCATCAGGCAGAGCGAGAATCAAGGCTGGGCGCGAAATCGACTGTCGCCCAAAGAAATCTAGACTTCACTGTTTCGACTCGGGGGTGCTCTTCCTCTCCGATTGCATGCCCATTTTCGAGCGATGCCAAAGCTGCAGTCTAGGAAAATCCCTTCACGTAGGAAAAACTCCTACAATCACTATTTTCTCGGGGGGCTTGTGACCGCCAATTTTCTTTGCAAAATCAACATATTAACTTCGTAAACCTTTGGCACGTGCCTTGTTACATAGATACAACGCGAGGGGTCACCAACATCAGAAGCATTGTCTCTTGTGGAAGCAGCCGCAAAGCGGGATGTTTGCTGGAGGCAGGCGTACTTGTCACAGGGTTGCCGGCAAAGGGCCGATCGTGCCTGTTGGCCCCGAGAAAAACCAAAGACTTAAGTGGGGGTTGAAGTGGATTCAGCGAAAATCTTGGTCGTCGATGACGACAAAAACCTGTTGGAACTGGCGCGAGCCCGCTTGGACGGCGCCGGTTATCATGTTGTCACTGCATTGAGCAACGAGCAGGCGGTCGCCGCGGCGAAAGATTCGGCTTTTGATCTTTCGATTGTGGATCTCCGACTGGCCGATGAGGATGGTATTGCGCTGATGGAGAAGCTGCACGCGGTCAATCCGGAAATGCCGGTCGTCATTCTTACCGGACACGCCAGCGTGGAAGGCGCTGTCGAGGCGATGAAGCGCGGGGCTTATACCTATTTAACCAAGCCCTTTGACCCGCGCGAACTGATTCTGCAAATCGGCAGGGCCCTTGAGAGCCGCCAGCTCGCGAGCGAGAATCAGCGTCTCCGCGGCTTGCTCAAAGAGAAGTACGATTTTGCCAATATCGTCGCCAAAAGCGATAAGATGCAGAGTCTTCTTGAGGCTGTAACGCGCATCGCCAAATCGGATTCCACCGTCTACATTAACGGCGAGAGCGGCACGGGCAAAGAGCTCATTGCCAAAGCTCTTCATCTCGCCAGCGATCGGAAAGACAAGCCGTTTATCGCCATCAATTGCGCGGCGATTCCGGAAACGCTTCTCGAAAGCGAGCTCTTCGGGCATGAGAAGGGCGCGTTTACCGGGGCGGTGCGGAGCACGAGAGGTCTCTTTACACAAGCCCATGAAGGGACGCTGTTCTTAGACGAGATCGGCGATATGCCGCTCACTATCCAGGTAAAACTTCTACGCGCCTTGGAAGAGCGCCAATTTTATCCGGTCGGCGGCGAAAAGCCCGTGTCTGTCGATGTGAGGGTTGTTGTCGCGACCAAAAAAGACTTGGTCGAAGAAGTTAAGAAAAGCAATTTTCGCGAAGATCTGTTCTACCGCATTCACGTCATTCCGATAACTATTCCACCGCTTAAAGACCGCTACGAGGATATTCCCTACCTGGTGGAACATCTGCTCAAGAAGATTTGCCAGCAGATGAAAAAACCGGTCACGGGGCTTACCCCGAAAGCGATGGAAAAGCTCATGCAGCATGATTGGCCGGGAAACGTGCGCGAGTTGGAAAATATCCTCGAGTATGCGGTCACCATGACGCAGAAAGATATTGTCACCGAGGATCTCATTCTGCAGACTAAAATCTCCAACGGTGCGCCGGCGACCGAAGAGGCGATCCAGTCTCAGCTCTTGCCGACGCCCGGATCATTCAAGACCCTCAAAGCAGCCAGAGCGGAATTTGAAAAGGCTTATCTCATACGTCTTTTACAGATGTGTGACGGCAAGGCGACACGGGCCGCTGAGATCGCCGGAAAGTATCGCGCCGATTTTTACGATCTTCTCAAAAAGCACGAAATCCGGGTGGCCGATTTCAAAAAACCCGCCTGATCTTCTTTCGTTGCTTGATTCATCCGTTCGCCGCACGCTTTCACTTTTACCGTGAGAGGCGGCAGACGGGACGATTCGTCTGTCGCTCGCCTGGAGCGAAGTCCAACAGCTTGGCAAGTATCCAGCGTCAAGTAAAATAGTCAGGAGCACCTGGTTTAGAGCGCGCATCGTACCTTTAGCGTAGCTCGGAACGTATTCCTCTTGTCGAGAAATTCGGTGAACATGCGAGCCGCATGATTTCCGGATGTTTAGTACATTCCACAAGCGAACGCTCACCATGACTTTGATGTTTCCTCGATTCTTGGTGACGGTACGACCTGGCGTGTGCGTCAAGTCATCGATCTATCTTTGAGGCGTCCCAGTCGGGTGAGAGCTGCGCGCGCCAGCTCAAACGACGGTTGCGCTTCGAGTGCCATGTAGTAGTACTGGACGGCATGACTCACTTGCCCCTCGTCCTCACAAAGCTCGCCGAGTTTGTAATATGGTTCCGGACGGCTGAGATCGCGGATCGTGGCAATTTTTAGATCCATGCGCGCCTCAGCAAAGGCTTTGCGTTCGCGAGCCAACTCCGCCAGATGCAGGAGGTCATCGACGGTTCCGCTCGTTCCGATTCTTTGCCGCTCAAGGATTTCTTGGCAGAGAAGCTTTATAGACTTGGGATCGAACGGCTTTTCGAGAAAATCAACAGCCCCAAGTTTCATGGCTTCCACGGCTCTGCGCGCAGTCCCATAGGCGGTCAACATCACCACCGGCATCTTGGGCCTAAGTCCGCGAAGATAGCGAAGGAGTTCCAGACCATCCATCTTGGGCATCTGGATATCGGCAAAGACGATATCGTGGAGACCTTCTTTAACGCGGAGGAGAGCGTCATCGCCGTTGCTGGCCGTATCCACCTTGTAGCCTGCGGCCTCGAGCACCATGCCGAGATTATTGCGAATGTTGCGCTCGTCATCGACAACCAGTATGTGCACCTGAGATTGAGTCATCGGACTACTCCTTTCTTATCATTGCCGGACGAGACTCGTGATCTATTTGTACAGAGCGCATGAAACGTGCCATGGGCCGCACGGCAATCGAACGACGAGCGGACTGGAAATATAACGTAAAACTGCGATGTCTTCGCGATTCCCGATGAACCGAGACCCAGCGGGTGGTTGCAACTTGCAAATGCCGGCCTTTCGTTCCTTGCAGTTTGCAAGCTGCCAACTGTTTTCCCGCCTGTGAAAACCAAGGATTTCGCCGTTGAACAAGTGGCACTTTGCTTGCGTTGGGTACGCTGACAGAAAAACTTTACTCCTGGGAGCGATCAAATGGTCGACATCTTATTCGTTATCGTCACGGTGGTTTTTTTCGTAATCGCATCCCTCTATGTCCGCGGGTGCGATCGTCTGTAGGGGAGCATTATGACACTGGAATATATCATCGGGATAATCGTGTCTTTTCTCATTATGGGCTATTTGATTTACGCGCTTCTTTGGCCAGAGAAGTTTTAGCGAAAGGGTTTCCTATCGAAGAATTGCTGCGCATCGTTGCGAAATCGGGGAAATAGAATTGCGATGCGGAAGCGGGAGAGAGCATGACATTCATTGGATGGATTCAGATATTACTTTATGCATTTGTAATCCTGGCTGTAACCAAGCCAATCGGCATTTACATGTTTCGGATCTTCGAGGGCGACCGGCAGCCTTTGCCGCGCTTCTTCGGACCGATCGAGAGGTTGATTTATCGCCTCTGTGGTGTCGATCCTAAAGATCAGCAAGATTGGAAGCAGTACGCTCTTGCGATGCTGCTCTTCAGTGGGATCACGTTGCTTGTGACTTACGCCATCGAGCGGTTGCAGCATGTTCTCCCGTTCAATCCCCAAAATTTAGGACCGGTTTCGCCGGACCTCGCATTTGGCACAGCATCGAGCTTTACGACCAATACTAATTGGCAGGCCTACAGTGGCGAGTCGACGATGAGCTATCTAACGCAGATGGCGGGGCTCGCCTGGCACAACTTCATCTCCGTCGGCGTCGGCATTGGCGTCATGTTGGCGATTGCGCGTGGTTTGACCTATCGCCTGCAGCCCGGCGCGCCCAAAACCATCGGCAATTTCTGGGTCGATCTGAATCGTTCCGTTATCTATCTGCTAATTCCATTTTCCATGGTCATGGCTTTGATGCTGGTGTGGCAGGGTGTCCTGCAAAACTTTTCATCTTATGTGGAGCTGACAACCTTGGAGGGAGTGAAACAGACGCTAGCCATGGGGCCGACGGCGTCACAGGTAGCGATCAAACAACTCGGCACCAACGGCGGCGGTTTCTTCAACGTCAACAGCGCTCATCCATTCGAAGGAGGATGTCCACTGGCGAATTTTATAGAAATGGTGGCGATCCTCGCGATCCCAGCGGCGCAGACCTACATGTACGGTCTCATGGCGCGTGACACCAAACAAGGCTGGACGCTATTCGGGGCGATGGCGATTCTGTTTTTTATAGGCGTGAC
>Ga0065707_10081925_pt1 | contig 29114 bp, 19 predicted proteins | sample SwiRhicommuniRL3_FD_59094 | JGI IMG/M metagenome (GOLD analysis project Ga0065707, IMG submission 59094) | Switchgrass rhizosphere bacterial communities from Rose Lake, Michigan, USA - RL3 v2 (version 2) | ecosystem: Host-associated > Plants > Roots > Rhizosphere > Soil | place: East Lansing...
ATCCCTTGCGCGCCCTGAGAGGCGATGGGTCTTGTAAAAAGCCCGGCCTGTACGGGGAAGCGCAGACGGTACCGCCTTTGAAGATTCCACCAGGATTGCAAGCGCCCGACACCGCGCAGGCCTTGCGCGTACCCGACCTCAATCAGCCCGCCCCGCCTCCACGCTCGAAGAACGACCCTTGCCTGGATGCCCCGCCGTCCTATTCGGTGCCGAAGCCTGCTCCGCAACCTGCGGCCTGAGGAAAGGGCGTGTATTATCCGCGCCCGCGGTGGAAAGGTGGCCGAGTGGTCGAAGGCGCTGGACTGGAATTCCAGTAACATCTTCACGGGTGTTCGTGGGTTCGAATCCCACCCTTTCCGCCAATTCAAATGTTCCCTCTATGGTGGCTCGCATCGGTTTCTTCGCGACGACCAGCCGTAAATCCCGCCAGGCCCGGAAGGGAGCAACGGTAGCGGCGATGTCGGGCGCCGGAGCTCTAGCTGGTGCGGGCCACCTCCATGGCGATGACGTAAACTCCGGTTCTCCATGAGTTACCTAGCCTTGGCGCGAAAATGGCGCCCCAAGAAATTTTCCGAGCTGGTCGGTCAGGAACATGTCCTGCGCGCGCTCGTGAACGCGCTCGAGACCAATCGAGTGCATCACGCGTTTCTCTTTACGGGCACGCGCGGGGTGGGCAAGACCACCATTGCACGCATCCTCGCCAAGTGCCTGAATTGCGAGAAGGGCGTCACCTCCGCGCCGTGTGGCGAGTGTTCCGCCTGCAAAGACATCGATGCGGGCAGGTTTTTCGACCTCATCGAGGTGGACGCCGCTTCACGCACCAAGGTGGACGACACGCGAGAGCTGCTGGACAACGTTCAATATGCGCCCGGCCGCGGCCGCTACAAGGTGTACCTGATCGACGAAGTGCACATGCTGTCCACGCACTCCTTCAATGCCCTGTTGAAGACTCTGGAAGAGCCCCCCCCGCATGTGAAGTTTCTTCTCGCCACCACCGATCCGCAGAAGCTGCCGGTGACGGTGTTGTCACGCTGCCTGCAATTCAATCTCAAACGACTGCCTGTTACGCAGATTGCCGAGCGCATCAAATTCATTCTCGAAGCCGAAGGCGTGCCGTTCGATGCAGCGGGCGTCCGGCTCGTGGCGCAGGCAGCCGATGGCAGCGTTCGCGACGGCTTGTCTTTGCTCGATCAATTGATCGCCTTTGGCGGTGGCAAGGTGGGAGAAGAAGAGGCGCGCGCGATGCTCGGCACCGTGGCGCGCGATCATGTGGTGCGCTTGGTTGAATTGTTGGGCATTGCTGATGCGCGGGAGCTCACCAAGTACGCACACTCGCTGGATGAATGGGCGCCGGATTATGCGCAGGTGCTGGACGAATTGGCCGCGCTGCTGGTGCGCGTCGCGGTGAAGCAGGTGGCTAGCGATTTTGACGGTGACGAGCTGTACGCGCCGGAGCTGCTCGAGAAGCTGGCTAAGGCGCTGTCGCCGGAGGACGTGCAGCTCTACTATCAAACGGCGATTGTCGGCAGAAGAGACTTACATCTGGCGCCGGATCCACGCGTGGGATTTGAGATGACGCTCGTGAGGATGTTGGCGTTCCGGCCGGCAGGGGAGGGACAGAATATTAAGGCCTCCGCTTCTCAGGATGCCCCCACCCCGGCCCTCCCCCGTGAGACGGGGGAGGGGGGAAGAGGCGTTGCGGCTGCTCCCCTGTCCCCGCTCTCCGATTCGTCATGGGCGTCGATCCTGAGCTCGCTCGAGCTGCAGGCTGCGGCGCGGCAGCTGGCAAGCCATTGTGTGTTATTGGGGCGTAAGGGTCCGGTCGTGCGCCTGGCGCTCGACCCTCGCAATCAAGCATTGCGCACGCGCGCCCAGGAAGAGAAGCTTGCACAGGCCCTATCGCGCTATTTTGGAGAACCGGTGCGGCTCGAATTCGAGGTAACGGTGGCGAATGTCGAGACGCCCGCGCAGGCGGGGCAGCGCGTTTCGCTTGAAGAGGTGGAAGCGGCCAAGCGGGCGCTGGAAGCCGACCCCGGCGCGCAAGCCTTACGCGAGCGCTTTGGCGCAACATTGCTGCCGGATACTGTGCGGCCGTTGAAAAACTGAAGAGGCGATGAAAATGGGCATTGGAAACTTGATGAAGCAGGCGCAGGCGATGCAGGCCAACGTACAGAAGGCGCAGGCCGAGATCGCCACTATCGAGGTCGAAGGCGTGGCCGGGGGAGGCATGGTCAAGGTGACGATGACCGGCAAGCACGAGGTCAAACGGGTGCAGCTCGAGCCTGCAGTGGTAGGCGAAGATCGCGAGATGCTCGAAGATCTGATTGCCGCCGCCCTGAATGACGCCGTTCACAAGGTCGAAGCGCGGGTGCAAGAGAAGATGTCCGGCCTGATGACGGGCATGCAGTTGCCGCCAGGCATGAAACTGCCGTTCTGATGAAACATTCGCCGAAGCTGGCTCAGTTGATCGATGCGCTGCGTGCACTTCCGGGGGTAGGGCCCAAGACCGCGCAGCGCATGGCTTTCCATCTATTGCAGGAAGGCCGATCCGGGGCACGCGGGCTGGCGGGAGCTTTGAGCGATTCGCTCGAATGCATTGTGCGGTGCCGCCGCTGCCGCATGCTCACCGAAGGCGAGCTCTGTTCCATTTGTTCGTCGTCGCAACGCGATGAGTCCTTGCTGTGCGTAGTCGAATCGCCGGCGGATGTCGTTGCGGTTGAACAGTCGGGTAGCTATCGGGGATTGTATTTTGTATTGATGGGTCATCTGTCGCCGCTCGATGGCATTGGGCCGGAGCAGCTTGGCGTGCGCGAGCTGGAAGGCTTACTGCAGGAAGGGAAGGTGCATGAATTGATTCTGGCTACCAATCCCACCGTGGAAGGGGAGGCTACGGCGCACTTTTTGAGTGAGCTGGCGGCGCAGCGAGGCGTGCGCGCCAGCCGCATTGCGCACGGCGTGCCCATGGGCGGTGAGCTGGAATATGTGGACGGCGGTACTCTGGCGCACGCGCTGGCGGGCCGCCAGTTGTTTGGTTGAGCCATGGCGATGCCTAACGACAGTCATTTGATCTGGATCGATCTTGAAATGACGGGTCTGCGGCCGGAGATCGACTTTATAATTGAGATCGCCACCGTGATTACGGACAAGGAGCTCAATGTAATTGCGGAGGGTCCAAATCTCGCCATTCATCAGCCGGAAGGCGCGCTGGCGCTCATGGACGAATGGAATCAAAAGCAGCATGGCTCATCGGGGCTCATTGCGCGGGTGCGCGCCAGCGATGTCAGCACTGCGGACGCAGAGGCGCGCACGCTCGAATTTTTAACTCCGCTGGTCAAAGCCGGCGCGTCACCGATTTGCGGTAACAGCATCTGTCAAGACCGCCGTTTCCTTTACCGCCACATGCCGCGACTCGAGCGGTTTTTTCACTACCGCAATCTGGATGTGAGCACGCTCAAGGAGCTCGCACGCCGCTGGGCGCCGCATGTCGTTGAGAGCTTCGTCAAATCGGGAACGCATCTGGCCCATGCGGACATTCACGAGTCCATCCGCGAGCTGATCCACTACCGGAAGCATTTGTTTGCTCCGGCCTTTCAGGATGTAAAGGCCTAACGCGGCCGAATCAGAATTTCGTTTGCGCCGCGAACGACTTCGATCTTGGGATCGCGCTCGAGATACCGAATCAGTGGTGACGGATCGTCCGCATCGAATATCCCGCTCATCCGGCGCGCCTTGATGCCATCGCCCTCGATACGGATGGGCCTGCTGTTGTAGCGATTGAACTCGTCGGCGATTTCCCCGACCGGATTGCCGGGAAACTCGAGGCGGCGCGTGCGCCACGAGACGGCACGCTGAATACTGGATGCCGGCGTTTTCACCACATGTCCCCGGGCGATCTCAGCTTCGTCGCCGGCTTTCAGCTGCACAGGCATTGGCGTCTGGGTGGCAGGAAGCGCGGCGGAGCCTCTCCTCTGAATCAAGGATACCTGCACCACGCCATCGACCACCGCCACCCGCGTTTCCGTACTACTGTTGCGGTATACATTGAATTGAGTGCCGAGCGCGCGGATGCGCGCGCTGTCGGTCAACACATAAAACGCCCGCCGCGCATCATGCTCTACGCTGAACAGCGCTTCGCCGGCGGTGAGCCGGATCACGCGTTCACGGTCCATCATGCTCACCTCGGCCCGCGAGTTTGTGTTCAGGTGCATGATCGAGCCATCGGCGAGCTTGACGGACTTCTGCTCGCCTACGGCCGTGACGAAAACATTGGAGCGAAAATAAAAAACAAACAGTGCGCAGCCGATGGCAAGCATGGCCAATCCTGCGGCTGCGGACAGAATCCACCGCGGGCGCTTCACGCGCGTCTTAGGCTCCGGTCTCGAATTCTCCCGCTCCGGAAAGGCGACCACAGAGTCCGCAGCGTCTGCCGGCCAAAGCCGCTTGCGCATTCCGGCGTCGATATGATCCATCTCTTTCCAGATCGCCTGCGCAAACAGGAATTCCTCCAGATGTGTCGCGCCTTTGCGGACCCATTGGGAGAATTCCGCCCGCACCTGCGGCCTGTCCTGCTCCTGAAGACGATGCAGCCACATAGCCGCTTCTTCGGACACTTTCAGATCGGTTTCCTGCTTCAATCCCATTGTGCTCTCCTTGCGAAGGCCACCGCGCGGCCAAGGTAGCGGGCCACGGTCTCCGGCGACACGTTCATTGTCTCCGCGATTTGTGCATTCGTCATTCCGTCGCACTTACTCAGCAGCAGTACGCGGCGGTAACTGGCTGGTATTTGCTCCAATATTTTTTCAAGGCGCTCGCGGCTCAACAATTGCCGCATCGGTTCCGGCGTTTCAGACACAGCGCCTTCGACATGCTGCTCGACCAGTTCCGAGTCGCAGGTGACGGCCGACCGGTCTTTGCGCATCCGCCATTCGCTGATGAGGTTGAACGCGATGCGGAAGAGGTAGGAGCCTGGATTGCGCACTACGCTTGAGTTGGGCAGCTGCAGATACCGCAAGTAGGCTTCCTGAGCGAGATCTATTGCATCCTCCCGGTTGCGCAACTGCCGCACCAGGTACCGATGCAGCTCAGCCGGGTAAGCTGCTACCCGAGGATCGCAAAGCGCCTGATCGTCCGCGCCGAAATGCCCTGGCCTTTTCATTGGTCTCATCGGATAGTTCTTAAAGAGCCATCCTCATAATGCTATAGAGTAAAAAAAACCACAAAACAGGACAAGGCAAACAAAAATACTCCTTCTTCAGAGCGCTGTCCTATTTTGAGCTGAAATTCCCTCTATCCCTTTACAAGCCCACTCGAGTGGGCATAAGAGGGGAGAAACGAATATGCGTACCAAAGTCATCGCGCTTGCTCTGGCGGCCTGGGGCGTCCTAGGGGTCGCTGTGGCCGATGCCGAAATCGCTCAAACTCATCATTTCGATGTGCCGGCGCAGCCGCTCAACCAGGCTCTCAACTCGTTTGCTCAGCAGGCCGCCTTGCGCATCGTGTTCGATACGGCCGCGGCAGAGGGTGTCACTGCTCCGGCGCTCAACGGCGATCTCACCGCTGCGAAAGCGCTCGAGATTCTGCTCGCAAGCTCGAATTTGACTTACCGGTTCATGGATGCACGCACGATCGCGATCGATGCGCCGGGCAGGCCCACCGCTTCTGCAGGGGATGGCAGCTCGGTGCGGCTCGCCCAGGCGGAGCCTGCCTCGCCAAGCGCTCCGGCTGCGTCGGATGTCTCGAACTCCTCCAATCCCGATTCCAAAGGTAGTCAGGATTCTCAAGATAAGCTCCAAGAAATAGTCGTTACGGGAGCCCGTTTTGGGGGCCGTAACGTTTTGACGTCGCCAGTTCCGGTGGATGTCGTCTCGGCGGAAAGCCTGCGCGCCGGCGGGCATACCGAGCTGGCCGAGGCTCTCAGTGTCCAGGTGCCGGCATTAGGCTTCGATCCTGTGGCCGTAGCCAGCAGTACCAGCGCAGTCCGCCCGTTCAGCTATAGGGGCTTGCCGCCGGAGGAGCTCTTGATCCTGATAAATGGTAAGCGATGGCACTTATCCGCCGTCAATAACCCGAAGTCCTATTTCGACTTCAACTCGATCCCTCCCACCGCCATCGGACACGTTGAAGTTTTGCGGGACGGGGCTTCGGCGCAATATGGCTCTGATGCTATCGCGGGAGTCGTTAATTTGTTTCTAAGGAAAGATGCGGGCACTGAAGTCGTTGCAACGACTGGGCAATACTATGAGGGGGATGGCAACACAGCGGAATTTGGGCTGGATCACGGCTGGCAATTTGCCAACAGCGGATTCCTGCATGTCTCTGGCTACTATCGAAACGCCGATCCGACCAATCGACAGGGTACGGACATCAGCCAACAGTATTTTGACGGCGACCCACGTGAGGCGACGGGGGTTGATCGCAACAACAATTTCCAAGTAGGCAATGCGCGGCGCCGAGAGGCTGGCATGTCCTTCAATTTCGAAATGCCATTTTCCGAGGCCTTCACGGGCTACGCTTTTGGCGGCTACACGGATCGCACTTCAGAAACTAAGCTGCTTTGGCGCAACCCGAATAGGGACAACAACGTCCGTGCGATCTATCCGGACGGCTACGCCCCGATCCTGGATATCCACATTTCGGACCTGAACTTCGCTGCGGGCGTCCGCGGCGCCACAGGGGGCTGGGATTGGGATCTGAGCGAGTCTTATGGGTTCAGCCGCGTGAAGAACTTTACGGACCACTCGGTGAATGTCTCTTTTGGAGCCGACAGCCCAACCAGTTTCTACCGAGGATTGGATAAAGTCAGTCAGTCAACAACGAATCTGGATCTCCGTCGCAGCGTTGACGTGGGTCTCCCCGCGCCGCTTCAAATCGCGGTCGGCAGCGAGTTCAGGCATGAATCCTATAAGACGGGTGCTGGCGAGCCGGCCTCGTATGAGTATGGTGGGGCGCCCATTTTGGATGGGCCTAATGCAGGCGGCGTTGCGGCGATTGGATCGCAAGGCGGAGCTGGGTATCGGCCCGATGAAGTGGGTCTTGAGTCTCGGCACAGCATCGGGGCGTACATCGACGTTGAGAATCAACTTACCGAGCGTCTGCTGCTGACTGCGGCCTCCCGTTACGAGCATTACAGCGATTTTGGCTCGACGGTGAATGGGAAGCTGTCGTTCCTGATGCAGATGTCGCCTTCGTTTGCCCTGCGGGGGAGCGCCAGTAGTGGATTTCGTGCGCCATCGCTTACGGAGTCCAACTACAGCGCAACCGGCACTTCGTTTGACAATGGCGAGTTCGTGGTCGGGCGGTCCTTTCCCGTCAGCCATCCGGTTGCCATACTTCTCGGAGCGAAGCCACTGGAGCCTGAGAAGGCCAGAAGCTTCTCGCTCGGGACGACACTCGCGCTCGACAGCGGGATGAATTTCACGCTCGATGTGTATCGAACCTACCTCGATAACGCAATCATTAGCTCAGGCATCATTGGTAGCCCTGAAATGACGGCGTTCCTCACAGCCAATGGCTATCCCAACATTTCCGCGGCCGGCTTTCAACTCAACGCTGTAGATAAGCGTGTCGAGGGCGCGGATTTCACCGCCAGCTATGTTTCCCAATTTAGGAATGCTTCGCGCCTCAATTTGTCGGCTGGCATCAACGTAAATCGACCGAAACTTTTGAACGTGGCGGACACGCCGCCCGAACTGGCTGCGGTCACATCAGCCCCAATACTCAGTGCGGACCAGCTCGACACGGTCGAGCGCGGCACGCCGCGCTCGAGAGTGAATTTATCGGCCGTTTACCGGGTTAATAGTTGGGAGCTATTGTTGCGTGGAACTCGCTACGGTCCGATGCGGTGGCTGAGCTACGGTCCGCCCGATACGACCGAGAATTTCCCGAGCCAGTGGGTCGCAGATATCGAGGCGTCCTACGACGCCACAGAATCCGTCAAGCTGGCCTTGGGTGCCCAGAATCTCTTTGACAACTACCCAAAGAGAATAAAAGCATTGAACGATCTACCAGGCGGCGTTCTGCGCTACCCCTATAATCAGGGGGCTCCATATGGAATGAACGGAGGATTCTATTACGCCCGCGTTTCCTTCAAATTCTAGAGAATGTATGCAGACCAACACTGGAGGGCATCTGTTGCACATCGATCGGGAAGCGTTCCTGTCCGGATTTCTCAAGCGAGACGACGATTCCGATTGATCGGCGGTCTGCGGGCAAGGCGCTCGGCGGCGGCGGCAGCATCAACAGCATGATGTATGTGCGGGGCAATCGGCTCGATTTCGACACCTGGGCTCAACTCGGTTGCACGGGCTGGGATTATGAGTCCGTGCTCTCCTCGTTTAAGGAAATTGAGACTTTCGAGGGCGGGGGCTCCTTAATCTGGACTGAAGGCTTCCGATTCCTTATTTGTGGACCAGCCTCCCTTGTGGATATTGCTGACTTTCACTCGGAGCTTTTAAGAGGCGGTGCCGCAGCATTTTGTTGTAGAGAGTCTTGCGAGAGATTCGCAGATACCGGGCGGTTTCTTCTCTCCTGAAACGATTACGCCGCAGCCCCTCCAGAACCCAGTCGCGCTCCGACAAAAATGACTCCCGATCGGCAGGGTTGCTTGGCTTGAGCAGCAATTCCACATCGCGATCTAGGATCGGACGATGTCCAACGCCCCTCGCGCTTTTGCGCAACACTCCGCGTAACTCCGTGATGTTTCCCGGCCATTGATGTTTGAGCAGGGACCTGTAGCAGGAGGGGTCGAGCGCTGCGCGGTCATCGATGGAGCGGAGCATCCTTTCTATGAGAAGAGGTAGGTCCTCAAGGCGTTCACGGAGCGGAGGCAGGTCGATTCGGACGGCGCTGAGCCAGCGAACCAGTTCGGGGTTATAGCGTTCGGTATGCTGCGAGGGGTCGAAACTGGTGATTCCAATGATGCGCGCTGAAATCGCATCTGTTTTACTCCTGTCGACCTTGCGCCAGGTCTGCAGCAGTCGTTGCTGCAGCTCTTGCCCGAGGCAGGCCACATCCTTCAGGACCAGCGTCGATCCGTGGGCTGCTTGCAGCAAACCGGGCGACTTCGCGGTACCAAATAAACGGTTGGCGATCTCTTGTTGCGCATCTGAGCGGCATTCAATCATGATCATTCGTCGCGATGGGTCGACGCACGCCTCGTGGATAGCTCGAGCTACATCGTCGCGCCCGGTTCCCGGCTCGCCGACGATCAGTACGGGCAGCTGACCTTGAATCGCCTCGGCGACGCGCGCTCGGGCGCGGCGAACGCCTTCACCTAGCCCGATTAAGGCCTCCGCAGCCACCTTTCGCCGCAGCTGCTGTTCCAGTAAATCGACTTGCTTGCGTAGGCGTCCAATAGTCTTGAACGCGTTCGTGGTCAGCTCTATCGCGCTTTCGAGCGGAACGCGGTCAATAGTCGAGCCGCCGATGTAACCATCGGCCCCAGCTTTTTCGCAGACCTCATCCATCTGTTCCGGCGTCACAATGGGACCTCCCTCGATCAAGCAGCGCGTGTGGCGATTGATCTTGCGTACTGCCTTGATGATTCGGCGGGCCTCGATGGCCACTTCATTCAGGTCTAGAGTGCTCACCACTCCCACTGTTCCGCCCATGTTCCATCCGAACTCGATATTCACGAGATCGACGCCGGCCCTGGCCATAAGACGCGCTTCCTCCAGCGTGCGGATGTATCCAAGAGTTAGGAGTCCTCTGCGTCGACCGGCTTTCAGCATCTCGACTTCTCGCTCAAATCCCAGACCGACATCTTCCATGTGTTGCCGGTAGCCCCCATCCAGGAACAGACAGCTGGGGAAATTTACGAGGCCTTGAAAGCCTGCCTGAGCCACGGCGTCGACGAGCGCCAGGAGATCTTCATCTCCGAGAGCGCTCGCCCCGAAAAGCACCGGCACACTGGCCGCAGGCAGAATCTCGGTTGTTCCGAACTCCATCACCAGGCGATTCGCGTCCCGCAACGCCAACATGCAGGCCGCAGAGGGTGCGCCCATGCTGCGTAATCGGCCGGCGTTGAGCGCAAGCAATAAGTCCACACCTCCCCGTTCAGCGGCCCGTGCGGCCATCCCGGTGCCGATGGCGGCGCCGAGTAGGAATCGCTCAGGGACGGAATGTGCTTTGTGCCGCGAGTTCCTTGGCCCGTCTCCACTCCGTGCCTGGCGTTCTTCTTGGGTTGGGCGAGGGACGACGGCGGACAGTGGCAAGAGAATCGGAAGACTTGCCTTGGTGAGGCCCCGCACCTTTGCAATCAGCTCCCGTTCGTGCCGTCGGCCATTTCGCGAGGGAGGCCCTGCATGAAGCAGGAGAAAATCAATGCCGATATCGATCAATCGCGCTGCCGCGTCCAACGATCTTGCCACGCCGGCTGTGCGCAATCCCGCCTTCGCGCACGCGGCTAGGAATTCGATCTCGCGGTCGACGCCCAGCGACAACTGCGTCAGGGTCGCTCCGGCCTCACCATCAATGAATGAAGTGCTGGGAAAGTTGACGACTCCGAAAACTCCCAATGCCTTCAGCTGGCGAATCAGTTGCCCTCGGTCCCGCAAAGAATCGACTGCGAAGACCCCGGCATATACCTTGGAATATGCTTCTGTCCTGGCCGCTAGGCACGTCAGCAACTGCTCATTACTGTTATGAGTCGCCAACACGCTGAGCCATACACTGCACCGGCCAGGGAAATGGGCAGCGGCCGGACAGAGGACCCAGGAGGCGTTCGGAGCGGCTCGGGTTTCATCGATAGCCGCGGCGAGCCTAATATCGACCACAGGCCTGGAAGGCCGCGGATTTCTTCGAGCTCGCTTGGTGCCTGACAGCCTCACGTCGATAGTCCCCTTATACAAGATTACCCAATTTTACCCGTTAGAGTGGCAGTCCGAGCACGTATCCTCTCCGTGACCATCTAGGTCGAGCGGCGGAGAGCTTTCCGGGCAGATCGGCAGGTAGCTGCAAGGTAGCGAATATGAGCAAAACCATTGCGGTCATAGCGGCGCTGGATACCAAAGGCAGCGAAGCACGCTTCGTCGCCGACCTCATTAGGCGCCGTGGTCATCGGGTACTCTTATTCGACGTCGGGGTTATGGCCGATAGCGCGAACGCGGATGTCTCGAGCCACGAAGTGGCTCAGGCGGGTTGCGGTGACCTAACTGTGTTGCGTCGTGCAGGTGACAAGACTACGGCTATGGAAGTCATGACGCGCGGCGCTGCGGTAGTGGCTGCACAGCTGTATGCCACAAAACGGTTCGATGGGATCGTCGGCTTAGGGGGTACGGCGGGGACCGCAATTGCGTCAAGCGCCATGCGCGCGCTCCCTATTGGGGTGCCCAAAATCCTGGTTTCGACGGTCGCGGCGGGAGATACACGTCCCTACGTCGGTACGAAGGACATCACGATGATGTACTCGGTGGTCGATATAGCTGGGCTAAACCGGATCTCGATGCGTGTTCTGGCCAATGCGGCCGGAGCCGTGATTGGAATGGTGGAGACGGAGGTTTCGGCAACACTCGAACGGCCTCTCATCGCCGCCAGTATGTTCGGAAACACGACCGCCTGCGTGGATAGAGCACGCGGTATTCTCGAGGCTGCAGGCTTTGAAGTGCTGGTGTTTCATGCCACGGGGACCGGTGGCATGACGATGGAAAGCCTGATCGCGGACGGCTACATCGACGGTGTACTCGATATAACCACCACGGAATGGGCCGATGAGCTGTGCGGCGGAGTCTTTTCGGCCGGTCCTCACCGGCTCGAAGCCGCGGCACGCGCAGGCATACCCCAGGTCATCGCGCCCGGCTGCCTGGATATGGTGAATTTCTGGGCGCCGGAGACCGTGCCGGCTCAGTACGCCGACAGAAAATTGTTTCGCTGGAATCCGAACGTGACGCTGATGCGCACGAATGTCCAGGAGAGCGGCAGACTGGGCCAAATCCTCGCGGAAAAGATCAATCAGAGCACGGCGCCGGTGACGGTGCTCCTACCACTACGAGGGTTGTCTCAGCTGGATACGGTAGGAGGCGAATTCTGGTGGCCCGAGGCAGATCAGGCTCTGTTTAACGCTTTGCGTCGTGACTTAAGGCCAGACATCCCAGTCGTCGAACTCGAACATGCGATTAATGAGCCAGTCTTCGCCGACCGGGCCGCGCAGACCTTGCTCGATCTCCTCGCAAGACGAGCGTCGTCAATCCAACGGAAAATTTAGGAAAGCATGAAGTACACACGCAGCCAAATTGTGGACCGGTTACGTAACCAATTGTCCCAAGGCCGCCCGATCGTGGGAGCAGGTGCTGGGACTGGAATCTCGGCCAAGTTTGCCGAGGTCGGGGGAGCAGACCTGATCATCATCTACAACTCGGGGCGGTTTCGAATGGCAGGTCACGGCAGCCTCGCCGGCCTTCTCGCCTATGGCGATGCGAACGCCATCGTCAAGGAGATGGGCGAGCGGGAAGTGCTGCCGGTCGTGATAGATACGCCGGTAATTGCCGGTGTCATGGGTACAGATCCGATGCGTCGCATGGACCATCTGCTGGGAGAGCTCGATGCGCTGGGCTTTTCCGGGATCAATAATTTCCCCACAGTCGGGCTCACGGATGGCCGTTTTCGCATGGAACTCGAGCGGACCGGAATGGGTTTCGGCAAGGAAGTCGACATGATCCGTGCCGCTCATGAGCACGGCTTCTTCACCTGTGTTTACGTGTTCAATGCCGATGAGTCTGCCGCCATGGCAAAGGCGGGCGCCGACGCAGTCATCGCTCACGTAGGACTTACGGTCGGTGGATCAATTGGCCTTGCAGGCGGTGACGCCAAGAGTCTGAGTGAGGCCCCAGCGTTGGTGCAGTCCATCGGCGATTCGGCAAAGCGGATCAATTCCAACACATTACTGTTGTGTCATGGCGGGCCCATCGCTACGCCGCAAGATGCTGCCTTCGTACTCGATCGCTGCGATGCAGTGGGATTCGTGGGGGCATCATCGATGGAGCGCCTACCCGTGGAGACGGCGATCGCCAATACCACCAAAGCATTCAAGTCCATTCGGTTGAACAAGCCGGCCATGAAAAGCATCGCAAGCAACAAATAATAATGATGAAAAGTAAGTTGCTATCACACATCGTGAGCTTTGTCATCTGTGCATTTAGTGTCTCGGCGCTCGTCGACGCAACCACACGCAAGGCAGGTGACGTCACCGAATCGCGCCTCCGAGCGCTCAAAGGTGAATCCCAAAACTGGTTCACCGGTGGACGAGATTGGAGGCAAAGCTATTATTCGCCGCTCTCCCAGATTCGCAAAGAAAACGTTCGAAGTCTGGGCTTCGCGTGGGACTACCGTTTCGATTCCAGCTCTGCGCGCGAGCCCCAGGCTACCCCGCTCGTCGTCGACGGCGTGATGTTTACCAGCGGGTCCGGTGGTGCCGTCCATGCGCTCGATGCCAGAACGGGAACTTCCCGCTGGTCGTTTGTACCGAAGATTGACGAGGAGCTACTGCGTAAACATTGCTGCGGTGGTGTCAATCGTGGTGTCGCGGTCTGGCGTGGGAAAGTCTACGTCGCCACGGTCGACGGCTATCTTTACGCATTGGATGCTGGGAACGGCGTAGTTGTCTGGAAGGCCGATACAATAATTGACCGCTCGCGTGCGTATTCGAGTACGGGGGCCCCGTATATCGCCAAAGAGCGAGTCATCATCGGCAACAGCGGCGCCGAGTACAGCGCTCGCGGCTACATCACGGCTTACGATGTCGAAACCGGCAAGCAGGCATGGCGGTTCTTCATCGTACCGGGCGATCCAAAGAAGGGCTTTGAACACCCCGAGCTCGAGATGGCAGCGAGGACTTGGGATCCGAATAGCCTTTGGGACTTCGGCCTGGGTGGAACGGCATGGGACGGGATGGCTTACGATCCAAAACTCAATCTCCTGTATGTGGGTACCGGAAACGGTTTGCCGTGGAATCGTAAACTGCGCAGTCCCGCCGGCGGGGACAATCTCTTTCTGTCCTGCATTTTAGCCATCAACCCTGATACCGGGCGTCTGGTTTGGCACTATCAAACGACGCCGGGTGAGAACTGGGATTTCACCGCCACCCAGAAGATGGTTCTTGCGGACCTTAAAATCGAAGGACGACTGCGAAAGGTCATCCTGCAGGCACCGAAAAATGGGTTCTTCTACGTCTTAGATCGGGCAACGGGTGAGCTCCTGTCAGCGAAGTCCTATGTGTACATGAACTGGGCAAGCCAGGTGGACTTGAAGACTGGACGACCCGTAGAGACCGGCAAAGGCGACTACTCTCAAGCTCCGAAGCTCGTTTTCCCACAGGATCGGGGCGGCCATAACTGGCATCCGATGGCCTACAACCCTGGCACAGGGTTGGTCTACATTCCAACGCTCATGGCGGGGTCGATCTACGCGATGCCGACTCTTCCCTTAAAGTTTCATGACTATCAGTGGAATTACGGTGTGAAGTATCGGGGGTGGGATCCGGCTGATTTATCCAGTGGCGTTGGTGCTGGCGAACCAGATCCACAGTCGCGCACCTTCTTGAAGGCGTGGGATCCCGTCAAACAAACCGCAGCTTGGGAAGTGGAGACGACCGGCGCAAATCATAGTCGCGAACTTGGCGGTGTGATGACAACCGCGGGCGACCTGGTCTTTCAAGGCCGCCCGGCAGGCGAGTTCGTGGTACTCGACGCGAAATCCGGCCATCAACTGCACCGCATCGATACGGGCGACCGCATGGCTGCTGCGCCCATGACCTATGAGGTGCAGGGACGGCAATACGTGGCGATCATGACTGGCGTGGATCGTTACAAGGATCGGATCCTCGCCTTCACTCTGGACGGCGGGGCAGTACCCAAGATCCCGAAAGCGGATCCAAGTGCGGGGCCGCCGCCGGTCTCGCCGTTTGGATCTCCGGCGCAGATTCAGTTGGGCAAAGAACTTTTCGAACGCAACTGCGCGGTTTGCCATCCTGCGAGAGCGCCCGATCTTTCGAAGATGACGGAAGCGACCTATGGACAGTTCAGTGATATCCTGCTCAAAGGCCTGCGCGCCACGAAAGGCATGCCAAACTTCAGCGGTGTGCTATCGCAGGAGGATGTACGTCCTCTGCTGGCATATCTGACGGAAGTGGCGTGGACGAATTATCGCGACTCTCACGGCCAGACAGCGTCGCAACCGCACACCTCCGATGACCTGTTGCGCTAAGCCGCAGCAGGGTGCGCAATCGCTGAGATTGCTGGCTGTGGGGTGGTGAGATAAGGAGATGCTTATGTCGCCTTTGCGTTACCGCAGTAGTTTCAGGAGAACGACAATGTCCGCGAGCTTCCGGGCGCCGCGCGCCATTTTGTTGGCCTCCGTGGCCGTTCTATCGCTCGTGAAGCTCGCCGCACCTTATGGAAGCCAAATCGCACTCTACAACCACAACGGCTGGTTCGGCCTGGAAGAAAATCAACTGGCCGTCATCGGGCGATTGAAAGTGCTCGGAGTGACGAATGTCGGCATGGTCTATAACTTCAGCCACGCGCGCGACGAGCTGCACGACGACAGCAGGCATTTCCCGGAACTTTGGGAAAAGATAAAGGATCGCGTGGTCGCCGTAAACATTACCGGGATGCGATGGGAAGGACAGATCGTCTATCCCTCCCAGGGCGACAGTGAGCTGGAAATGATGCGTGTCATAGAGCGAAGCGGCTGGAAGGGTCCGGTCGGACTGATTGCCGAGAAGGGCGGTGACGCGGAAGTTACTCTGAGAAACTATCTGGTTGGTCTGGACTGGCTGGCGAGGGAACTGCAGCAGGAGGGCTCTGCCGGCCCCCGTCCTAAGTTTTAGGCCAGATCGGACTTGTCGTGAGCCGAGCCATGACGAAAGGAATATCGTTCGAGCAGGAGCCGATGACGTCAAAAGTATTCGTCTATAAACCGGCCTGAACTAAGGCTTGTCGCGCTTGCGGAAATCACTGGGGCTCATCCCATTCAAGCGTCGAAAATGTCTCGAGAAATAGTAAGGATCGGCATAGCCAACTTTCTGCGCGATTTCTGCAATGTCCATGTCTGTATCGTCTATTAAACGGCGCGCCTTCACCATTCGAAGATCATTTTGATAAGCGAGTATGCCGCCACCGGTATTGTGTTTGAAAAGCGCCATCAGTTGCGATCGTGAGGTGCCGACCGCGGCCGCCAACTCCGGAGCGCGAATGTGCTCATCCAAGTGATCGGCTAAGTAGGCCATCGCCCGCTCCAAAGGAGTGCCCCGCGGGGGTTGGCGGCTGTCCGCAATCATTCGGGCCAAAAGCTGCCATGCCACGCCCGCTGCTTCCACCAGACGGAGGGGCACCTTATCTCGTTGATAGATCGAAAGGATCCGGTCGATTAGATCGACAATCTCGCCACGGCATTGAAGCCGCACGACGGGCTTGGCCGAAGTGACGCGCATGGCTCCGACGAGCTCAGCCACATCGGTACCGAGCAAGGTGCACCACCACAATCTCCACGCATCTTCGCCTGCCCAGTAGGAGTGGGCAATGTCAGGTAGCGTCACAAACGCGTTTCCAGGCAGAATCTGATGCCTTATGCCGTCAATTTTCAGAAGTCCTATTCCACCGACGCAGACGGCGATGATCGCGTATTGCGCGCCCTGAGGTCGATCTATCCGATAATCCGGGGGCACTTTGGTATATCCGGCGCCTTCTACGACAAGTCGGCGTGTAGCCGGATCCTTCAGGGCTTGGTCCAATGTGGCGAGCGCCATCGATGCGCTTCGATTCTGGCTGACGGATGCGCTCGCGATCTTCATGTTCTTACATCGCATATCCTGCACGATCTATTGCGATGTCCACTATGTCCGAGGCCCCGGCTGAGAGCAACCTACCGTTTCCAAGTGTGCGGATACTGCTCCTTGATGAATTGCTCGAATTCAAGATCGAGCGCTGCCGCCTCGTCGCTTGCAAGCTGGTGCTTTCCTTCAAAGGAAGGCGATCGATAGACCTCCTCCAAAATACGCTTGCGCCGCGCGCGCTCAGCATCATCGGTGATCGTTTCCAATTGCTCGAGCTTCCAGTCGTCATCCGATGACTCGTGTTTCCATCGCCAATCGAGCGGGTCAGACAGTGAGTTGCCATGGCCGACCGGAAAGGTGTCTATTCTCATCACACTACACGTCGGACGGTATCTATGAGTTCATCCTCGACAATGGCCGAAGCGGCCGCATCGGGAGTGATGAAGTAGATGCCTTGGCCATTGGGATCCGGATACTCCGTGAGCACGAGCGGGATACGCTCAGTCGTTGGCCAGGGGGATTTTCCGGGCGGCCATGTTTTGAGCTTACACGCCACCCCACCGGGACGTACCGAGTTGTCCTCCGCTGGAGGCTCGACCTCCAGCGGGTGGATCGCGATGAGCCGAGGGTCGAAGTCGGAATGCCCGGTGAGCTCGAGATTGCACCCGGGATTGAAGGTGAAAATCACCGGACCGCGCAGCACCGCCACGCGCCCTACCTGTGAGCGACGGCCGCGGATGAAGCGCCACTCCATCGGCATCTTCAACTCGATGACGTCGCCAGATTTCCAGGTGCGCTCCAGGACGTGGAATCGCCCTCCAGCAACGGTTTCCGGAGCTCCGCCATTGACTGAGACGGTCGCCGCCTTGCACCAGCCGGGAATCCGCAACTTCACCTCGAAATGCGCTGCTTTTGAAGGATCGATCTTCAGCAGCACATCGCCCGAACTCGGGTAATTCGTCTCCTGCTCGATTTTCAACTCGACGGTGGATGGCAGGTTCATCGTCGCCGTGGAGGCGTTATAGAGATTGACCGCCACGCCCGATGCCGTGCGGTAATACATCCAGCCTCTCAACTCTGCCAGGAAGCGCTTGTTGTTGTTGGCGCAGCAGTAACGGTAGCCGAACTTGTCGTAGATGCGCTTGCCTTCGAAGGGCGTGAAGTAGCGGCTCTTGCTGCCGTCGGGCGCCGTGGCCGCGAAGAGCGCATTGTAGATATCGCGCTCCATGATATCGCCATAGAGACTATCGCCTTCGAGCTCGAGCAGCGAGCTCATGACACGTGCAAGATATGCGGACAGGCACGTCTCGCTGGTGTTGGCCAATCCGTTTTGAGTGTCGTGCCAGCATTCCCCGTCGGTGCACGAGCCGGTCACGAGCAGGCCCTCTCCCTTGCGCATGAATGCGAGTGCTCTGCGAGTGGCGCGTAGCAATCGAGGATCGCCGGTCTCGCGGTACAGATCCAGCTGCGCCTGACAGTGCGCCATGTAGGTGTAGGCATGATTCTCAGGGAGAAAGGCGGCGTGAATCTCCGGATTGAATTCATTCAGCTCGAGGGTATCGATGATGAAGTCGCGGTATTTCTTCTGACCCGTGGCGTGGCTCAGCGCCAGAAACGCGCGATCGACGCCGATACTGGCCACTGAGAAAGGCACGTAACCGTCCACCTTACCCAGCAACTGCGGGTTTGCGCTCAGACGGGCCAAAACGTAGTCCGCCATGCGCTGCGCCCCGTTGAGCGAGGTCTTGTTGCCGAAGAAGTGATAGTCGCTGACTAGGGCCCAGATCAGATAGCCGTTTTCGTGCAGATCCCACAACACTTTCATCCGGTCGTCGGGATCCTCGACGATACCGATATAGCCGTCGGGGTCCTGCGTGGCCAGGAGGCCGGCGATGGTTTTTTTCTTTAAGTGGATCAAACGCGCATCGCCGGTACCCGCGGCGAGGCGAACGACGGCGTCGATGAACTTGCCGAGACCGACGTAGCCTTGGGTCACACCGCCTTTGCCGCGCTTGCGAAAATCGACCAGGAAGGTCTCGTCGATATCGATCTTGAGGATATTGGCCTCGATGATCCGCTCTACTCGACGGCCGAACTCACCCCCCAGCGTCACGCGCGCAAGATCGAGAGGATGCATGACGCCCGCTTTATCCGGCGTTCTGGCGCTTGCCTCCCCGGCTTTGGCGTTCGCCTGGGGAACCATGAGATGGGACGCGGTGGTCAACCCGATGGCAGATTCGGTCGGAAATGTACGTGGTGTCGACATGACGATGGCCTCGAGATTGAAAGGATACTCGGAAGTGAAATGCGCGTGCAGCGCACGCATAGAAAGCGCCGGATTTTCAGGGAGTACTTCTTCGATGGGGAATGCTCGCGCCGGACTCGCAGTAGCAAGACAGAGTCGCGGGTCAGCTGGGGCACAGTCGCGCGGCTGATCAGAAGATCTACGAGCACTTCGAGACCTGGCGCAACCGAGAGATTACGGGGCGAGTTTCCATACCTGTACCTGGACGGGGTAGTCCTGAAGCTTAGTTGGGCCGATTGAGTATGCAATGTATCGGCGCTGTTGGCGACCGGCATTGGCACCCGTGGATTCCGCCACATTCGGGCTTTAAGGCAAGACGGAAGGCACCGCCTGTTATAGGACCTGCGAACGGCCAAGGCTAGGTCGATCTACCGTCAACGGCAATGCGACCTGGGTCAGTGGTTATCGCCTGGAGCAAGAGTAAAAATTCATCCCGGAACCGCCGTAGTGATTCCGGCTTGACATTTCCCGCAAGTAGCACGCTCAACCCGTGCGCTGGAGGATGCAAGAACGTACGCGAGGACGCTATATACGTCGATGAAGACGTTATGAACGTCAGCAAAGCTACCGGCGTTAGGGATGAACTATCGAAGGACCAATCGGGAAAAACATCATACTCCGTACTCTTCATCCCAGTGAACGTGACGTGATGTCGAGCATGGTTCTCGAAGCCAAAGAGATATCTGTGCTTGAGTTTGGCTAACTCGGGAACGATGAAATCACTATCCTGACGCGAGAACGCCTGTAAAAATGCTTCAGACGTACTTTTCAGCGCCTGATCGAAACTCATATCACCTGACAATTTCGGTCGCACTGGCAACGCAACAGCAAAGCTGCCAATCACATTCTCAGTTCCCGGCATTGTTCGATTCGCGACAGGCGTAACAACTAAGGTGTCATAGTTATCACGCCACCGCCCCAAAAGCATGTGATATGCCGTAAATAGAATAGCAAAGAGCGTAGTATGCTTCTGCTTGGCGACGTCCACCAGCGCCCCCACGAGTTCGGCATGTAGCTCCGCAGATTCGATGGTAGCGCCGTTTTGCAATTCAAAGCGGCCGCGGGAATTTGCCGTTGGTTCTGAAATCCCGCTCAAGCGTTCGCACCAATATAGACGGTGTTGCTCGGCGGTCGGGCTTCTCAGCCACTCCGCTTGCGCCGATATGTAGTCACGATAGTCAAAAGAAAGCCTTGGCAAAAGCGGGCGACAGCTTGTGACGTATGCGCCATATACAGCGCTGACTTCCGCACTTAGCGCCTCCAGGGCCACCATGTCGCCCACTATGTGGTGGAGCGCCAGCACGAGCGTATAATCATTGTCAGATATTTTGAGCAAACACGCCCGGAACGTTGGCTGCCCTACTAGCATAAAAGGCGCAGAAACCACCTCGTGCGCCGCGTTGCGTGCTTGCGTATCAGCGTCGGGCGAGCCCGAAACATCCTTGATACTCACGCGAAATGTCCCTGGTGGCTCAATAATTCGCAGCGGCTCCCCATCGACCAGCTCAAAGCGAGTCCGCAACGATTCATGTCGTTGAACGACGTCTTCGATGCTCCTCGCGCAGCCTGCAACATCCAAACGGCCCGAAAGGTGAATGATTTTGGCAATAACAAGCTGCGCATCTGGCCGTTTGGTTAGATATTTCAGCTGCTGAAAAGACAACGCCAAACCTTTTTCGTTGGAAGGCGCCGCCGCCCGAACAGGCCCGGCATGCGCGACGTGACGCTCGCGCTCATTGTCCGATCCGGACACGGGCGGCAAACGGCGAACGCTGAGTCCCTCCATCGACATTAACAACTGAAAGCGTTCGTCCAGGACTTTAATATCCCACTCGCTTTCGCTATCGGGCATGCTGCCGGTCTGCACGAGACAAGACGATTTTGTCACATACACCCAAACGTCTTCCTGCGGCGGCCGAATGACTGTGACTTGACGAATACCTCCCGAGACCACGGAGCCATTCATGACAGGCTCACCGCTGGAATTTCGCTCGAGCAAATTGACCAAGGAAACCTGCAGACAGGCGTCTATGAAGGCCGGATGGATAACATGCGGATCCGGCTCTCCGCCAAAAACGCGGCAAGCAGTCACCTTCGCTAGAACTTCCTCATCGGTAATCCATATTTCCGCGATACGCTGAAAGAGACCGACATACTCAATATTTTCGCCATTCACTGCGGCGTAGAAGGCTTTTGGGTCGAGACGCGCCTTGCAACGTGCGACAATTGCGTCGCGGCTATGGGGAAACGCGCCTGGATGAGTACCGATACGAGCAACCTTTGCTGAGGCATGTTGTGTCCAAGCCTTCGCATTGCCCTGCTTGCTGAATATCCTTACTACGTTCTCATCGCCCTGCTGCAAGACCATCTGCAATGTTATCTGGGAAGTTTCCAGAATTGGCAACGCGCGAGAAAATGCGACTTCGGATAGTCGGCATGGGCCATCGCCAGCGATTGTCTTGGCGGCATTCAATATCATTTCGATGTAGCCGGCCCCAGGCAGAATGGGCATCTGTTGCACGCTATGCGCCCGGATCCAAGGGTGGGACTTAAGAGTGATATCCCCCTGCCACACGCGAAAATTGGACTCCCCCGCGATCGCGATCTCCTCGCCGACTAATCCTCTCTTACCCCGGCCGGCGAATCTAGGGCCATCGGTAACCGCCGCCTCGCCGATAGCAGACTGCGCAAGCCGCGGCAGAGGAGACTGAACTTCGGTTTTGATGTCGCTACGTGTCTCGATGGCCGGAGTATTGCCGGCCCGATCCACGAGCAAGCCACTCACGTACCCCGCCATTGCAGTCACGGATGGATAGTCGAACGCCAGCGTGATAGGCAGTACATGGCCAATGCTTTTCTGTATCCGATTCTTCAGCTCTATGGCAAACAACGAATCGAGACCATAATCCGCGAGCGGACGGTCGTCATCGATAGAACGAGTTGCAGAATCTTTGAATTTGAGACCGAGAACATGCATGACATGGCCGCGCACACTGTCACGAATGACATCGTACCAACCGTCCATGGGCGTCCCGGCGAGTCGTTCCCGAAGACTTCCGGCCAGCTTCGCCGGCAATCGTTCCGGCTGTACGATGTGCTCATAAAATGGAGTGTGCGCCAAGTCATGTTCCGATAGGTATATCGGCCAGTCCATTGGAACGACACCTACTTGTCGGTAGCCCTGCGCCAGGATGCCTTGGAGCGAGGCCAGTCCCGCCTCGCTGGGAATGGCCCGAAATCCCCGTTGCTGCAAACGCTTCCAAAGCGCATCGTTTCGGACTAACGTCCCGGCTTCCGCCCACGCTCCCCAATTGATGGCGACACAGGCTTGACCTCGCACCCGCCGATAGTGCGCGATGCAGTCCAAGAACCCATTGGCCGCCGCATAGTTTGCCTGACCGGCATTGCCGAGAAGGGATGTTGCCGATGAGAACAGGACGAGATAGTCGGGCTGTTGCGCCCGCGCCGCGACGAGACTATGCAGATTCCAGGCGCCTTGAACCTTAGACAGCAGAACCTTTAGAAATCGCTCTCGGCACTGTTCCGAAATGACGCCATCATCGAGTACCGCGGCGGCATGGATGATTCCGACGATGGGATATCCTAGCGCATCTACTTGCTCGAACGCAGCCCGCATTTGCGCAAGATCTGACACGTCGGCCTGTACAACGGTAACCGTGATGCCATCACGGCGTAATCTTGCTATGGTTTCCGAAGCTTCCGCGTCCGGCGTGCTACGACCGACCAACGCCAATCGGCATACGCCACATTTCGAAAGCCATCCGGCGAGCGTCAGGCCCAAGCCACCCAGTCCGCCTGTAATTACAACGAACCCCTCCGGATGAGGGCCAGTGGGGTGTTCTTGCGAGCCAAAACGTGCGACTTTAGAACTAGCCGCACCCCCTGCTCGGGCGAGTCGCGCGACGTACCGGTCATCTCCGCGGAATGCCACAGCATCCTCGGAAGACGCCTGCAGGATTTCCTGGACTAACTTTTCTGTGTCATTCAGTTCCAGTGGGTTACCAAAGTCCACCCGAATACAACTGACCTCCGGATACTCCATGGCGACCACTTGGGTCAGCGGCCATAGCGGCGCCTGAATCAGACCATCCAATCTATCGCCTTCCGACACCGCCTGCGCTGCGCAGGTCACGACGCAGAGTCGCTGGGGCATGTTTGCTCGTTTGGCGGCGGCCTGGACAAACGCGACCAGCCCTTCGGAACTATCCCATACGGCGGAGGCCGCATCACCGTTGAAACTCGCGTCCTCGACCGATTGGGCATCCAGACTCCATAAGTAGATGACTCCATACGGCCTCTGCTCATTTGAATCCAATAACTCCGTCACTCGATCGTGATGGTTCATATTGGAATGAGCTCCCCTGGCAAAGTCGGCCTGATGCATTTGCGTACAGGTTTGCCCGCGAGCGATTAGCCGTTTGACCAAGGCATCGCCAGCGCCGTTCCGATCCGATAAAACGAACCAATGACAAGGTCCGTGATTACGTTGTCGGCCCGAGGTGTCCGCCTCGTTCGTAGATCGCTCTTTCTTTTTCCACTTCACCTCCAGTAACCAATCCTGCCAGAGAGCGCCAGAAGTCGTTTTGCTGTCCACCGGCCGGTCGGCGAAGGCGGCCGGCGTCTGTGGGACGCGCGCCGCCCTATCGGTTGTCTCAGAATTCGCGTCGATCCAAAAGCGACGCCGTTGAAAGGGATATGTCGGCAGATGGACGCGGCGGCGTGAATAATCGGCGTCGAATGCCCGCCAATCTACGTAACAGCCGCTCTTGTACGCCGCCGCCACGCTCGATGCGAGACATTGCCATTCGTCGTGGGTGTTCGTGGCCGCTGCCAACGGCCGTCGCAGACTGGGTAACCAGATGAGGTCGTCGTGAGGCAGGCAGAAGGCGCCCATCCCCAATAAAACAGGATCCGGTCCAATCTCGACAAAAACATTTGCGCCCTCGAGCGACAGCGTTTGCATTCCTTTCGCAAAACGCACCGCGTCCCTTGTATGACGGCACCAATACTCAGGCGTGGCCAGCTCCGCACCGCCCAAGGTACCGGTCACATTCGAAACAACAGGAATTCGAGGCGCAGAAAAGCGGATTCGCTTCGCAACCTCGTACAGTTCCGTCAACATCGATTCGGTTAACGGCGAATGGCCCGCTCGCGCTATCGGCAATACCGTCGTGACGACCCCTTGACCGTGCAGTTCTGCGCACAGCGCAGACACGGCGTCGCTGTATCCGGAAATCACCGTATTCCGGGGCCCATTGATAGCGGCGATGGAGATCCTATCGCGGTGGGGTTCTAGCCAATGCTTGACCTGCTCTTCGCTCGCGCCTACGGCGACCATCTTGCCGTCAGGGGCGACCAAGGATTTGAACAACCGTCCGCGTTCAGCGCTAAACCAAAGACCGTCTTCCAAGCTGAAGACTCCGGCGACGGCGGCGGCGGCGTATTCACCGGTACTGTGGCCCATGACGACGGCGGGATTGATTCCCCACGACATCCAGAGGTGGGCGAGAGCGTACTCGATGGAAAACATAACGCCTTGTGTATAGGCGATGTCGTGAACGAGTTCGTTTCGACTTCCCCGAGGGTTGAGAATGTCTAATAGAGAAAGATCCCAGTACGATGACAATGTAGCATCGCACTTGTCCAGAATGAGCCGAAAAGTGGGCTGGGTTTCATAGAGCTGCCAAGCCATGTTTTCGTAATGGACGCCCTGACCGGAAAAGAGAAAGGCGACCGTGCGGCTTTCTGGATTCGTTCCGCCGGACGGTAACGCCTGCGCCTCGACGTCATCCGAGCTGCCGCCAAAGGCGAGCAGTTCGTTCTTCAAAGCTGAAATAGACGAAGCCGCGATCGAAAATCGGCTTTGAAAGTGCTGCCGTCCTACGTTCGCCGTGTGGCAAATGTCAGCGAGCGCGGGCGGGTTTGGACTCGAGTCGAGAAAGTGTACGTACCGTTCTGTCAACTGCTTCAGAGCCGCATCGCTTTTTGCGCTCAATGCGAGAACGTGCCAGGAGCGCTCCACCGAGCTTGCGTGAGTAAGCATTGGCGGTGTCTCCTCGAGGACCACGTGAGCGTTCGTTCCCCCTACGCCGAATGCGCTCACCCCCGCTCGCCGCGGCGTTTCGCCCGCAGCCCAGTCTTGCAGGCGACTGTTGACGTAAAATGGACTGTTGGCGAAGTCGATTTGCGGATTGGGCGCCTCGAAATGAAGGCTCGCGGGCAGCTGCCTTTTCTTCAGGGCAAGCGCGGTTTTGATGAGGCCCGCCATCCCCGCGGTCCGCCCGACATGCCCTATATTGGTTTTTACCGAACCTAACGCGCAGAATGTCTTCTTCTGCGTAGCGAACGCCTGGGTCAAAGCCGCGACCTCGATCGGATCTCCCAGCGCTGTTGCCGTCCCGTGCGCTTCGACATACGAGATCGTCTCGGGCGCCACGCCAGCATTGGCGAGCGCCCGTTTAATAGCCGCCGCCTGCCCGTCCACACTGGGAGCCGTGAAGCCGACCTTGGACGCCCCATCATTGTTGACAGCGGTACCTTTAATGACCGCGTAAATCGCGTCCCGATCCTTGATGGCGGCCGCTAAGGGTTTCAGCAGCACCGCCCCCACGCCGCTGCCGAGAATCGTCCCGTTCCCTTTTCGATCGAATGTGCGCGTATGACCATCGGAAGAAAAGACCATGCCGTCTTCAGCCAACGAACCCGATGTTTGCGGCACTCGGATAGTCGAGCTTCCCGCCAGCGCCATATCGCATTCACCCATCAATATGCCCTGGCAAGCCAGGTGCACGGCAACCAAGGAGGTTGAGCATGCGGTTTGGAGGTTGATGCTGGGGCCGCGCAGGTTGAACTTGTACGAAACGCGAGTCGCAATATGATCGCTTTCACTGGCCATGAGTAGCTGAAAATCGTAGGCCGATTCCAGGAAGGTTCGATCAGGGAAGAATCCGCGGTTGGGATGTACATTGTTGATGAGATAAGTGTTGAGCGCACAACCGGCATAGACGCCGACCGAGCCAGGGAAGGATTGCGGCGCATAGCCGGCATCCTCAAAGGCTTCCCAAGCGCACTCAAGAAACAGACGGTGCTGCGGGTCGATCGCCTCGGCTTCGCGGGGGGTGTATCCGAAAAACTCGGCATCGAAAAATTCCACGTCCGGCAGGACAGCTCCAGCCCTTACGTAATTCGGCTGGTTGGCGTAGTCGGGATTGGCGGTCCGTACTTCATCGTCCCGAAACCAACGAATCGACTCAACCCCCTGCCGAAGGTTGTTCCAAAACGCGTCCACATCAGCCGCCCCCGGCAAACGTAGGCCAATTCCGATCACCGCGATATCAAACTCGGAGATACCGTCTTCATCTCTCTCGTTCATTCGCTTTCTCTCGTTGGACTATTACGGGTGATGGCGCCGGCGCCAATCTTGCAGCCTTGGTCCGCTGCTCGAGCGCCGACGAGGACGGCCATGTTTCCGGGCGAATGCTCATTTCGCTGCATTCGTTCGTGCGCGAGCGGTAGGTCATTCCACGCGAACGTATCGGCCAGACATGGATCGATGCGGCCATCGATGATAAGTCGGTTGGCTTCCGCGGCCTGTTTCATATGAGCGAAGTGAGAGCCTTGGATTCGCTTCTGATGCATCCAAGCATAGCGGGCATCGAAGCTCAGGTTGTACCCGGTAGTGCCGCCGCAGAAGACGATCATGCCGCCGCGCTTAGCGACGAAACAGGACACTGGGAACGTCATCTGGCCGGGATGCTCCACGACGATGTCGACGTTCACGCCCGCTCCAGTGCCCTGCCATATGGCCTTGCCAAATCGCTTTGCTTCCTGAAGCCAGCTCGCGAACTCGACGGAGTCCGTATCCGGTAATGGACCCCAGCAATTAAATGCGGAGCGATCGATAGCCGCTTTCGCGCCGAGCCTCTGCACGAATTCACCGCGGCTTGCATTCGAGACGACCGCGATTGCATTGGCACCCATCAGTTTGCAAAGTTGTATGGCGAACACGCCAATACCGCCCGATGCTCCCCAGACCAGGACATTCTGGCCCGCATGCAAGGTATGAGGGTGATGGCCAAGCAGCATGCGATACGAGGTGGCTAACGTGAGCATGTAGCACGCGGACTGCGCCCAGCTCAGGTGTTGCGGACGCGGCAAGACCTGCGACTGGTGGACCCGCGTGAATTGAGCGAACGAACCGTCCGGGGTTTCGTATCCCCAGATTCGCTGACTCGGCGAGAGCATGGGATCGCCACCGTTGCATTCCTCGTCCTCGCCGTCGACGCGATTGCAGTGAAGTACGACCTCGTCGCCTACTTTCCAGTGACGCACGGCGGAGCCCGTGGCCCAGACAATTCCCGCGGCATCGGAGCCTGCGATATGCAAGCTATGCCGGTGGATGTCGAACACTGAAGCAGGCTTGCCGGCGGCAGCCCAAACGCCGTTGTAGTTGATGCCCGCCGCCATCACGAGGACCAGCACGTCCTGCGCACCTATTTCCCAAATTGGGATGACTTCATCCTGCATCGCCTTCGAGGGCGTGCCGTGCCGCTCTCGGCGAATGGTCCACGCGTGCATGAATTCAGGCACATGCCCGAGTGGGGGAATCTCCCCGATGTCGTACAGCGGCTTAGGCATGCTGCTGGCGTTTCTTCCTCCAAATGATTCTCTACCCATCGTGTCACCTCGTCTCTTGCGCGCCTCGACCGTCGGTAAAACGGTTGGAAATCTGTGTACCTACTCATACTCCGCGCTTCCTCGAACTCCGTGAGTTCCGGCGGGCGCGACTGCCGGCGGGGGACCGATGAGGATTAGGGGCATGTAGTGGCTTTCATGCCCGCTCTCCTGCCGTCGGCAGCTCTCGGGACCTAAGGTCAGAACGCTATGACCTCGTGCGTCTCGGCGTCCTCGACGGCAATCGCGCCGACAGGACAACTTGCTGCGACCTCCAACACGGCTTCAAGGCTGTCAGCGTCTGAATTCACGACCACGGATTGACGGTTGGCGTCCGCGACGAACACCTTTGGCGCTCCGACGATGCACATACCATAGCCGATGCACTTGTCATGATTAACGCGGACCGTGAACTTTCTCAGCCTCATGACAGCCTGCCTAGAAAAACTTGTAGTGGGCTCCACTTCATGCTGTTCAGCGGTGGCCGGTCACCACGAGACCGGTAACGCCCGCAGCATGCGGACGGTATGGCTAGGAAGATATTCCACGTCGCCACCTTGCAAGTGAAGCCGCGGGAAGTTCTCCGCGAGCGCCTTAAGAGCTTCTTGGGTTTCCACGCGCGCGAGCGCCGCACCTAAGCAGTAGTGGATCCCTTCGCCGAACGCCACATGCGGATTAGGCGAGCGCGTGATGTCGAACATGTCAGGATTGGGAAAGACCCTCGGATCGCGATTGGCCGAAGCGCCAACCACCCACACTTCGTCGCCGGCGCGAAGCGACTTACCGCCCAGCTCAACGTCCTGAGCGCCGACGCGCGAACCCAAAACCTTGCTTGGCGAGTCATAGCGAAGGCACTCCTCGGTTGCTGGCGCACACATGCCGCGCGGGTCATTCTGCAGCAGATCCCATTGCGCCGGATTGCGGATGAATGCCAGAACGCCGCTGCAGATGAGTGGCGGCGTAAGGCTCTGGCTCGGAATCAGGAGCAATATGATGTTGGCGATACATTGCTTGCGAGTGACAACACCTGAGCGTTCGGCGGCGACCAGCGTCGAAATCAAATCGTCCCCTGGATCCTTAGCGCGCGCATCGAGCAGCGGCGAGAAGTAATCCACGAGCTCACGCAAGGCGGCGATACCGACACGGACCCGATCGCGATGGAAGCCCTCACTTTCGCGAGTGATGGTGACAGCGAGGTCCCTCAGGCGCGGAGCGTCGGCCTCCGGTACATCGAACATCCAGCAGATCGTCATCAGGGGAAGGGGAGTCGCGAATTCGCGGTTGAGCTCCATGGTCCCAGTCACGCGACGCGCGTCGATCAGTTCCTGCGCCTTGGCTCGCAATGCCGCC
>Ga0065707_10000540_pt1 | contig 29068 bp, 24 predicted proteins | sample SwiRhicommuniRL3_FD_59094 | JGI IMG/M metagenome (GOLD analysis project Ga0065707, IMG submission 59094) | Switchgrass rhizosphere bacterial communities from Rose Lake, Michigan, USA - RL3 v2 (version 2) | ecosystem: Host-associated > Plants > Roots > Rhizosphere > Soil | place: East Lansing...
CCCACCTAGTAATTCGAATTCCTCCAGCAGTTTGTGCTGCGAATCAAGGACACGTTCAAGTAATTTCGTGTTGTTATATATTGTTGGATCGCCAAGTTTATTTTCAATGCGCTGTAATTCATTTTCAATCTCAGCCAACCGTGGGTTACCTTCCAGCGCAAGTTGGATAGCTGTCTTTTCAGGGTCAAATTCCGGGTGTTGCGGCAGGTAACCAAGGCTCACGCCTTTGGCTTTGATGACGGTCCCGCCTTTTTCAGCCGAGTGTTCACCGATCATTAACTTTAAAAGGGAGGACTTTCCGGCTCCATTCGGACCGATCAGGCCGATCTTTTGATCGTGTTGAACTTCCCAGTTCAGATCACGGAAAATGACATGTGAGCCAAGAATTAAAGTCGCATTTGAAACGGTGATCGAAATCATGATTTCTCCAGATTTTACATGTAGTTAAACAAAAATGCCGCAGGATCTTCGGCCTGCGGCAAAAATCGTGAAAGATAATGAATTATCTTCAGGCAACAGGCGCGTAAATAGAAGGTCCCTCCGTGATAAATCCACGCATGCCAACGCATAAAAAGCTGCTGCCATTTCGTTCGTAACGCATAATGGCAACATTATACCATGGAGCCAGCATGGAGGATTTATAATGAAGTGAAATGGATAATTCTTATCGCTTTTATGGAAAGGAAAAGCAATGTTCATTAATGCAAGAATTTTTGCCGTGTCATCAGCCTTTTCCATGGCGATATTCATGATAATTAACTGTGTGGTGGTTACTTCCACCATCCTTCCGACTCCATCCATTGCTCCTGAAAAGAATACTTCCCTGGACAAGCTTGGAGATACCAAAGTCTCACCAAAGGATAATGCAACGATGGTGTATGTCTCAGCGGGGCAATTTCCCATGGGCAGTCAATTTGGGCTGATAGATGAAAAGCCCATCCACATCGTCCAGCTTGATGCTTTTTGGCTGGATCGCACCGAAGTGACCAATAAAATGTATCGAAATTGCGTTCAGGCCGAGAAATGCGATGAGCCGTCGAATCTACTGCACTACAATAATCCACAATATTCAAACCATCCCGTCGTCTTTGTCTCATGGACGAACGCCGTCACATACTGTTCCTTTGTGGATCGTCGTCTTCCAACCGAAGCAGAGTGGGAAAAAGCTGCGATATGGGATCCAAGGACAAACCAAAAACTAGTTTACCCATGGGGAAACGAGTACGATTGCTCGAAGGGCAATTTTGACGATGAGACCGAATTGGATGCATCATTAATGCAGAATGGTTCGGTCAGTTGCGACGGTTATCCTCTGACCGCTCCTGTTGGAAGCTTCCCTGAAGGCGCGAGTCCATATGGAGCTCTGGATATGGGCGGCAACGTCTGGGAATGGGTGCATGATGCCTTCATTGGAGTGAATCCATTCAGCGACGACACTCAGAATTACTACGCCACTTCACCTCGTAAGAACCCCTGGGGTGTTCCCTCTACCAGCACGCCATATCGCAGCCTGCGCGGTGGCTCCTGGAACTGGATCTATGGCTATGGGCGTTCGGCCTATCGTCTTGGGTTTGGAAAAGATGATACTTATGATGGGGTCGGATTCCGTTGTGCAGAAGCAACGTCTTTCAACATATCGGGTGGGGTTCAGAAAGCACGCTAAGTATGATCCGCCTTGGAGTAAGCTGACATATCTAAGGAAAGAGTAAATAATTCCTTTTATCGCTTTATGGGATAGACAATACTTGTCAAAGCGCTTTTGGATATTCTTCCATGCGGCATGAAAAGAGGCTCTGTTCCAAAACAGAATGAATTTATAATAGTGAAATCAGACAAGTTTTATCGCTTTTTGCGGAAAGGAGAACTGATGATTATCCTTAAACGTTTTCCAATTTTCTCTCAAACGAAATCGCTAGCCTTCTTGATCATTTTTTCCTTAATGCTAATCCTTGTTGTTAGCTGTGCGCCAGCAACACCCGCGCCAGACACAGCCCCGTTGACCATCCCTTCTGTTTCAGGACCACCTAAAGGACTGGGAGATACAAAAGTCTCTGCAAAAGATAATGTGATCATGGATTATGTGCCGGCCGGGCCATTTATGATGGGCAGTCAGAACGGCCTCACCGATGAGCAACCTGCTCACATCGTCACGCTGGACGCCTTTTGGATGGATCAAACTGAAGTGACTAACGAAATGTATAGCAAATGTGTAGAGGTGGGCAATTGTGAAAAACCATCTGATCTCACCTACTATAATGATCCTACATACTCCAATCATCCTGTATCTTCCGTATCGTGGACGAATGCTGTGACATACTGTTCATGGGTAGATCGCCGCCTTCCCACCGAAGCAGAATGGGAAAAGGCTGCGACCTGGAATCCATCAAAAAATGAAAAGCTGGTTTACCCGTGGGGGGACAAATATGATTGCTCCAAAGGCAATTTCGACGACGAGACTGAATTGGATGCTTCGGTGATGCAGGATGGAAGCGTGAGTTGTGATGGCTATGCTAAAACTGCGCCCGTGGGAAGTTTCCCAGCCGGAGCCAGCCCCTATGGCGTGCTGGACATGGGTGGAAACGTCTGGGAATGGGTACATGACGCCTTTATCGAAGTGGATCCATTGGAAGCCACCATCCAGAATTACTATGCCATTTCACCCGCAGTCAACCCGATGGGTGTCGACCCAGCCATCACCGAGTATCGCAGTATGCGCGGCGGTTCATGGAACTGGACGTTTGGCTATGGGCGTTCTGCTTATCGTCTATGGTTTGGAAAAGATGATAAATACGATGCAGTAGGCTTCCGTTGTGCGGTTTCTGAATAAGCAAAAACTGTTATAGGTGCTCACACCAAATTGTAGTCAAGAAGTAGCTTACGGCATATAATTTCAATTCTTCCTTTACAGGTAGGCTTTATACAAATATTAAGACAATTCTATTGAGTTTGCATTTGCCAACGCTCGAGAATAGGACTGGGTTGATATGGCAAAGGTTTTTATAAGTTACAAGCGCAACGTGGAACCTGACACACCTGTGGCCACAGCTGTATATGAGTCTTTGCGGCAGGAACATGAAGTATTCATTGATACAAAGATTCATGTTGGAGAAAAGTGGGCTGAACGTATCCAGAAAGCTATTAAAGAATCAAATTACCTAATCACTTTCCTTTCGAAGCATTCAGTCAATAGCGAAATGGTGATTGCCGAAGTTGAAACAGCGTATCACCATGGAAAGACATATGGCAAGCCAGCTATCCTGCCTGTTCGCTTGAATTTTAATGAACCATTGGTTTATCCTTTAAGTGCTTATCTGAATCCATTGCAATGGGCATTGTGGGATCATGACTCAGATACCCAAAAATTGATTGCAGAGCTCAAGCAAGCTATTTCGGGCGGACAGTTGCTGGCTGACAATGCTGTAGCTGTTACAGCGTTAGCAAAGGTAGGTGAAGAAGAAATTCCCACCGCCTTTGCGAATATTTCCTCACGTGACTTGGGCTCGCCCGAAGGCACAATGCCTCATCAATCACCTTTTTATGTTGAGCGCGAGACGGATCGAGAAGCAGTCAATGCACTGAATGAGATTCAAGGAGTAACCATAACAATCAAGGGACCGCGTCAGATGGGAAAAAGCTCTCTTCTCAATCGCTTGCTGGTTAATGGAAAAGAAAAGGAAATGCGGACAGCCTTCATTGACTTTCAGTTGATCGAGAACGCGGCAATGGCAAATGCAGATGTCTTCTATCAGCAGTTTTGTAACTTGTTGTCATGGGAATATGATGTTGAGGACCGCACTGAAGAATATTGGAAAACCCCCCTTGGGCACGTGCAAAAGACAACCAATTACCTGCAGAGGCATTTGCTCAAAGAGATCAAGGATGTGCAAATCCTGTTAGCTATGGATGAGGTCGAGCGTATGTTTGGCTCCCCTTTCCGATCCGACTTCTTTAGCATGCTGCGTAGCTGGCATAACAATCGGGCGCGGGGCGGCGATTGGATCCGTCTAAATATTGCATTGGTAACTTCTACCGAGCCCTATCAGTTTATCGCGGATCTCAACCAATCTCCTTTTAATGTGGGGCAAGTAGTCGAGCTGGCAGACTTCACCCTAGAGCAGGTTGGTGATCTCAATCGCCGTCATCACAACCCATTGACTGAAGCTCAAGTGAAGCAAATTTTTGATTTGCTGGGAGGACACCCTTATTTAACGCGCAGGGCACTCTATTTGGTTGCCAGCCAGCGTGATACGTTTGCAGAAATGCTTGAGAAGGCCTGTGAGGACAATGGACCCTTTGGGGACCATTTGCGAAATTATCTGTTTCGTATGGGAGGACAGGAAAAGGCGAAAGCAGCATTAATGCAAGTGATCAAATATCAGCGCTGCCCGGATGAACATATCTTTTTTCAATTACGTGGTGCAGGGTTGGTCAAGAGTGTTGGCGACAAAGTTATCCCACGCAACCAATTGTATGCAGACTACTTTGGGAAACGATTGAATGGCTAGGCAAATCATTTACTCAGTCGGCGGCACAGTTCAGGCCAGTGGCGGTATTTATATCAAGCGCCAGGCCGACGATGATTTGCTAGAATATTGCCGGGCAGGTGAACTTGCCTTCATCCTTACTTCACGGCAAGTCGGAAAATCCAGCCTGATGACACAAACGGCAGAACAGCTTGGAAAAGAAAATATTCGCTCCGCAACAGTTGACCTGAGTAGCATTGGTACAAAGGTTACGCAAGAGGAATGGTATTTGGGAATCTTGAATGTAATTGCCACAGACTTGAACCTGGAGACGAATATCTTTACATGGTGGACTCAGTATTCCGGACTCGGACCTGCCCAGCGATTCTTCAACTTTCTTCGCGATGTGGTATTGAAAGAGATAAAAAACAATATTGTCTTGTTCTTCGATGAAATTGACACCACATTAAGCATACCTTTTGCAGATGATTTCTTTGCTATCGTCCGTTCCATGTACAATGCGCGTTCCACTACACCGGCTTTCAAGCGCCTGTCTTTCGTGTTGGTAGGGGTTGCGACGCCAAGTGACTTGATCTCCGACAGCAAACGTACACCCTTCAACATCGGCCATCGCGTGAATTTGAACGACTTTACATTGCAGGAAGCAATGCCATTGGCGCAGGGGCTTGGGGAAAATGCGGAACGGGCCCTTGCCTGGGTCTTGGACTGGAGTGGTGGTCACCCTTATTTAACACAAAGATTGTGTGCACAGTTATCCAAGAGCCCGAAAGCGACGAATGAGCAGACTGTTGCGCAGGCTGTGGAACAATTATTTATCGGCGAGCAGGGACAGCAGGACAACAACCTGCAATTCGTCCGTGATATGTTGGTGAAACGTTCCCCAGATTCTCGCAGGGTAATGATTGTGTATAGAAATATTCGTTCAGGAAAAAGGGTTGTAGACGACGAGCGGTCCATTCCCAAATCACAGCTAAAAATTTCCGGTGTGGTACGCAGTCAGGACGACAAACTTGTACCACGTAACCGGATTTATGAGAGAGTCTTTGACTTGGATTGGATTAAAGAAAATTTTCCATCAGATAGAAAAAAACCTATAATAATCACCTCAATTTTTCTTATCCTCTCCTTGGTTGTTTTGCTGTTTTACGATCTGCTTTGGACTACATGGCAATTGGATCAGAATACAAAGAATTTTGATCAGGCAGGTACCTCTCAGGATAGACTTAAAGCCTTAGCCTATATTTTTGACCTGCATGGAATTCTACCAAATAGCAAAGATTATGATTTCAGGGCTCAGGATCTATTCTTTAGCCTTCAAGAAACTGACCAAATGGATATCTTTTCGCAAACTTCTGGTGAAGAAAGTTCCGCTGAATTACCAACAGTAATTAAAGGCTTATACGTAACATTTGCTGAAGTTGATGACAGTGGGAATAGCACTAAGTTACTGGAATTAATGCGGGATTCTTTGATATCAATAAGTACTCCCGAAGCATTATCAATAAGATCAGAAATTACCTCTTGGCTGGATGGTAGAGAATTCTACAGGCAAAAAGAAATAGATCAGGCTGTATCGAGATACTCCCTGGCCATTGATTTGAACAGCCAGAATCCTGCTACTCTTTATGAAAGAGCTAAATTGTATATGGCAAAAAAAGATTACCAGCGAGCTGTTTCAGACCTAGACCAAGTTGTAGCTATAGCCAGAAGCAGAATATCCGAAAATCAGCCTGCTCCTACACCATCACCAACAACCCCATCTCCAGACGTAGCTAACTTGGATACGGGCTTCAAGACAAAATTTCGTTCTATAAATGACATAACCGATGCGGTACGCACCCTGTTTGAGATGAATCCTAAGCTTCTTGCTGCTGTTGATGCCTCAAATAATCAGTTCCCCAATTTGACCGACATTGTTATAAAAACTGCTTCAACCAAAGCCTGCGACTCGGCCCAATTCGTCGCCGATGTGACTGTGCCCGATGGTTCAACCATAGATCCAGGGATTACTTTTACAAAAACATTTCGATTAAGAAATATTGGCACTTGTACCTGGGCCACCACTTATACGATGGTGTTTGACGCGGGTACGCAGCTGGGCTCTACGATCTCGGTTCCGTTCACGCACACCGTTGCACCGGGTGCCACGATTGANCTGTCAGTCAATCTTACAGCACCCAANATCCCTGACTATTACATTAGCTACTGGAAATTCAAAAATGCCTCCGGAACGCCGTTTGGCATTGGCTTTAACGCCAACAGATCCTGGTGGGTTGAGATCAACGTTACTGGCACATCAACGACCAACGTTGTCTATGACTTCACTGCAAACGCCAAGTCTGCTTCCTGGTCAAGCGGCGCGGGTGGTCTTTCCTTCCCTGGCACAGATGGCGACGCAAAGGGCTTTGCTCTGAAGTTGGACCAACCCAATTTTGAGAGTGGAGTCGTTGCTACGCAACCCGGTCTGCTGGTTTCTCCCCAACAAATTACAAATGGCTTTATCCAGGGGCGTTATTCTGACTTTACGGTACAGATCGGAGATCGCTTCCAAACAACTGTGGGTTGTCAGGCGGGCGCGACTTCCTGTTATGTGGCTTACCGTCTGGATTATGAGGTTGATGGATTTGTGAGAACCTTCTGGCCGTTCCGCGATAAATTCGATGGTCTGACCTATAACGCGAGGCTGGATCTGAGCCCGCTGGCTGGACAAACGGTTAAGTTCATCCTCTATGTTTCTGCCTGGGGCTCACCTGTGGGCGATCACGCCCTGTGGGGGAACCCGGTGATCACCCGCAGCGGCATTGTTGTCACGCCAACACCAACTGTGACAGGTACTCCTCCCACTTCCACGCCGACGAGAACAGCTGGACCAGGGATCGTTCCAGCATCATCCTGCAACAAGGCGCAGTTTGTGAGCGACGTGACCATTCCCGACGGCACTGTCATACTTCCTGGTGCGACCTTCACCGCGACCTGGCGATTGAAAAACGTGGGTTCGTGTGCCTGGACTACATCTTATCAACTCGTCTTCGTCAGCGGTGAGCAGATGGGCGCGCCAGCATTCTCTGCGCTGACTAAGGGTGTAGCAGTCGGTGAAACCGCGGATATTTCGGTTGTCATGACCGCGCCGCAGGTGACTGGCTTGTATCGCGGCTATTGGATGATTAAGGATGCCAGTGGCGCACTCTTTGGTACCGGCCCGCAAGGCAATCGACCCTGGTGGGTAGATATCAGGGTTTCCGACGCAGCCTCTGCAGCGACAAATGTTAATCCTACTGAAGTATTCACACTGACACCTTGATTACATCACGAGTAAGGTTACACAAAGTCTGGAACAGCTTGACGATACCTAACACATTGAATGTTGCTCGTCGCCGTGAATGTCAGGGCCCATCACCAGAAGCGTCTTGTCAATCATGCCGATAACAACGTACATTTCTTTAACATCTCTCCGAGGAATACAGTGATAAAAACAATTTTATTCCATCCACCGCGGAGAGTAAAGCATCCCTGAGTAGAGCGCCGGAGACTCCTCGGTCACAGGAATATATTCCCTACATTAGACTAAGGTTAACACTTCTGTTACAAGAACAGAACAAGTCTGAGCGTTCTTTAAGGATGAAAGTCTGAATTCCAACGCAAATCAAGCTCAGAGTAACATAATCACGGGCTTCCGAAGTCTCTGAAAGTTTGATACAATACCACCCGCACGCCGACCGCTCGAAAACCCTCGGCCTCCCCGTCGGGGGTTTTTGTGTGTGTTATGGACGATCAATCATGGACGATGGATGACAAATAATGGTCTATTGACAATGGTTCATGGTCAGGATTAACAAGTATCAGACTTAAGAATGTAGAGAAACGAATGCTAATTGAAAGAACAGATCTCAGAAATATCGCTATTATCGCGCACGTTGACCACGGTAAGACAACACTGGTCGATGGTCTCCTGCGTCAGTCGCATACCTTCCGCGAGAACCAACAAGTCGCCGAACGTGTGATGGATTCCAATGACCTTGAGCGGGAACGTGGCATTACCATCCTTGCAAAAAACACAGCCATCACACTCGTTGACCCCAAAACGAATCAGCCTGTCAAAATCAACATAGTTGATACGCCCGGTCACGCGGATTTCGGTGGGGAAGTGGAACGGGTCATGAACATGGTGGACGGCGTGCTGCTCCTCGTGGACGCGGCCGAAGGTCCCATGCCTCAAACGCGCTTTGTGCTGAAGAAGGCCCTTGAAATGGGACACAAGGCTATTGTGGTGATCAATAAGGTTGATCGCAAAGATGCCGAACCCTCACGTGTCCTTAACGAAACGTTTGACCTGTTTATCGAACTTGGTGCTTCCGAAGAACAAGCGGATTTCCCCGTGATCTATGCTCAGGCGACAGCCGGACGAGCCGGTCTTTCCGCGGACCTTGGACCTGACCTCGAGCCTCTATTTGCCACTATTCTTCGACATATCCCCGCGCCAAAGGTTGACCCTGACGCCCCTCTGCAATTGCTTGTCACCATGCTTGGGTATGACGATTATCGCGGCGTCACCGCGATTGGCCGTGTCTTTGCAGGCAAGATCAAAGCGGGTCAGCGCCTGGCACGTTTGATGAGGGATGGTCGCACCCTGCCTGAATCCGCGAAGTATCTCTACACGTTTCAGGGACTCAATAAAATCGAGATTGAAGAAGCCAGTGCAGGTGATATTGTCTCGCTTGCAGGTCTGGAGGGGATTGCAATCGGTGAAACACTCGCTGATCCGACAAACCCGGTTGCGCTGCCTACGATCCGCGTAGAAGAACCGACTGTCCGTATGACATTTGGGGTGAATACATCTCCATTCGCTGGCAAGGAAGGAAGATGGGGAACCTCCCGTAATTTGCGCGAGCGTCTCTTTGAAGAATTACGCACGAATGTAGCTCTCCGTGTAGAAGAAACCGAATCGGCTGAAAACTTCCTTGTCTCGGGGCGCGGCGAGCTGCATCTTGGGATTTTGATCGAAACCATGCGACGGGAAGGCTACGAGTTTCAGGTGTCACGTCCTGAAGTCATTTTCCACAAAGCGGATGATGGCGCCTTGCTTGAACCGTACGAAGAAGTTCATGTTGAAACCAGCAATGAAACGGTCGGTGTGGTGGTGGAGATGCTTGGGTCGCGACGCGGTCAAATGATGGAGATGCAGGATGCAGGTCAGGGAATGACCCGCATGGTTTACATCGCTCCTACGCGCGGCTTGCTAGGTTTCCGTTATCAGTTCCTCACCTCCACGCGCGGCGCGGGAGTCATGCACACTATTTTTCACGGCTATGATGAAATGGCGGGAGCCATGTCCACACGCACGACTGGTTCACTGGTCGCATGGGAAGTGGGTGAAACAACAGCTTATGCTCTCAAAAATGCAGAGGAGCGCGGTACCCTGTTCTATGGTCCGGGCGTTTCTGTCTATGAAGGCATGGTTGTGGGCGAAAACTCGCGCGGACAGGATATGCCGATCAATGTTTGCAAGAAGAAGCATCTGACCAATGTTCGTTCCTCGCACGGCGATATGGAAATCCGCCTCACGCCGCCTCGACAAATGTCCCTCGATGAAGCGGTCGAATATCTGGCTGACGATGAACTGCTTGAGGTCACGCCCGAATCGTATCGTATCCGCAAGCGTATTCTCGCTACGGAAGAGCGTGGCAAACAGACGAAGAAAATCAAAGAGCAGTTGGAAGAAGCATAGCCTTTTATTTGCTCCAACCACTTAGAATTTAATGCAAAAGGTCTCGGATTTTCCGAGACCTTTTATTATTCCTATTAGATTGAACACTTCATTCTCATTACCCCGCTATTCGCCGTGCCAGTCGGACTATAGACTTGTATGTAATATTCCAGACTCTGATCTCCAGATACAGCAAAGTTATCAGTGTAACTTGTCGAATCTGCGGGTAATTCAGCCGCCTGTTCTCCGTTCCGAAAAACCCGATAACCTGTTTCGTTATTTGAATTATCCGCCCAGGTAACGTTGAACGTCAACGTACCGTCGCTGCAGAAAAATTCCCATTTTACGATCCCAGGTGCGCGCGGCGGCGCACTGGTTGCTGTAGGAGGTGGAGTGACGCTGGCAACAGTCCAGTAGCTGCCAACCAGTTCCACATATTGTCCCCATAACCAACAGGTTCCTGTTGGGCTCTCATTCGATTTCACCAGCCAAAAATTCCCGGGGTCATAACGACCTGCAATTTCCAGTTTCTTCCCAGACAAATAAGTAACGACAACGTCATACTCCTCCCCGGGGCCGGTACGACAATTTGTTGATTCCTGAACCGTCAGCATCGGCACGGAGTAGGTAGGAGTAATTGTCACCGTCGGTGAACCCGCAGTGAGCAATGTTTGTGTAGCAAGAGGAGAGACTGTATTTGTCACCGCACGAGTGGAAGTGGCCGAGGTAGTGAATATCACCTGCAATGTCAACGCAGCCGCAGTCTGGATCTCGTCAGGTGGAGGGACTTGTTCAACAGGCGTGTTACAAGCGAGAATGGCTGCAACCAAAATGAAAGCGGGCAAACTGATCTTCAATCGACGGTTCATATCCCAATTATAGGTCTATTTGATTTTCTTGTGGGCACGCCCACCGATGCGAAAATATTGAAGTTGGCCTCGCTCATCTCGAATAAAGTCTCCAAGTGTGTCTTTATAAGGTTCATCCAATCCAATTACTTTGTCATTTTCATAAAATGAAAAACGCATCCGCGGCATGGCAGGACCCGGAGGACTATTGGGCGCAGGGAAACCTCCCAGCGGGATATGATGATAGATGAGATGCTCACCCTTCACTTTGAGGTCAAAACATTCGGTGCCGATCTTATATCTGCCAATATATTTTTTTAGTTCGCTTGCAGGAGTTTTAATAGGTTTCGGCAATTTTGATTTAGCATTGAAGTAGAGTTCAAGCGCATAACTGAAAATGCCATTGTTAATGATTCTGCCATCGTCACTATTGGTCAGAATGGCAAGTGCGAAATCCTTTTCGGGAATGAAGCAAAAGAGGGCTTGTTGCCCGTTGGTCGCGCCACCGTGGGAATATGTGGTCAGATTGCCCACTTTGCGGATAAACCAGGTGATCCCCATCAATCCGCGCGGTCCAGTGTCTACTTGTGGAACCCACATCGCTTTCAGACTCCTGCCTGTGATCACGTTCTTTTTTCCGTTGCTCATATGGAAGCGTGCATACTTCAGCAGATCTCGAACCGTGCTGACGACTCCTCCGACGCCGTTGCCAGCTCTGCCAATCGCCCATGGCCGCGCCACCTGCACTTTTTTGTTTTTCACCTTTTGATGCCCAACGACAAAGCGGTGTGTAAATAAAAGATCGCTTGGATAAAAGAAGGACATCTTCAACCCAATCGGATCGAATAACATTTCCTGCGCAGCCTGCTCATAAGGTTTCTTCGTGACGATTTCAATAATGCGGGAAGCGACGTTGAATCCTGTATTGTTGTACGACCAGATCGTCCCCAGCGGCTGGACTTGCGGAAGTTTTGAAATATCCTTCACCATTTTCTCGAGCGCCTCGTCCCCATTGCCAAAATCATTGAAATAATCGCCGACCCATCCACCCATATGAGTAAGAAGATTTCGAACAGTCACTTTTTCGGTTACATCTTTATCATGTAATTTGAAATCTTTGATGTATTTCTTGACAGGCGCGTCGAGGTCGACTTTTCCCTGCTCGGCTAGTTGCATCAGTATCGTGCCTGTAAATGTCTTACTGATCGATCCCGTTTGAAAGAGAGTGTCAGCCGTAACGGGCAGCGGATGTTCAAGGCTTGTGACTCCGAAGCCATCTGCATACTCCTTTCCATCGTGCCAGATTCCAATGGCCACGCCTGGCACCTCAAGGCGTTTCATTTCCGAGATAATCTTTTGTGCGATTTTCTTGAACTTGGATTCTTTGATGTGAGATGTTGAAAGATTCATTTTGTCTCCGCGAAACGGCGAGCCATTTCGCTCGCCGTTTGATTTTCTTCTATTGTATATCCACCCGCCTGATTTTTGGGGATGTATTTCTTATTCTCCGCTTCCCTCCAGCCAAGTGGACATATATTCTGGCTTTTCATACTCGAGCGCCTGGCTCGTCAGATTCAGCGGATAGAAAGTATCCACCATCACGGCGAGTTCCTTGGTTTCTTTCTTTCCAATGGAGGCTTCGGTCATGCCGGGCTGCGGACCATGTGCCAGCCCATAAGGATGCATGCTGATGTCACAACGATCAATCCCTTTGCGTGACATGAAATCACCTTCCGCGTAATAGATGATTTCATCTGAATTGACATTAGAGTGGTTATAAGGCGCAGGAATGCTTTCAGGATGGTAATCGAACAGACGCGGGACGAATGAACAAACCACGAAATTATGTGCCTGAAAGGTCTGATGGACCGGAGGCGGCTGATGGACTCGCCCAGTGATCGGCTCGAAATCTTCGATGTTGAAGATCCACGGATAGAGATACCCATCCCAGCCGACAACATCGAAGGGATGGTAATCCAAGATGTGCATGCTCAGCCGATCGCGCACTTTGATGCGCACTTCAAACTCGCCGCGCTCGGTGTGAGTCTCCAATTCTTCGGGGAGACGAATGTCGCGCTCGGAATAGGGCGCATGTTCCAGCATCTGGCCAAATTCGTTCCGATAGCGTTTGGGCGGTTCGATCTGAGATGGATTCTCGATGGTAAAAAAGCGCGCTTCCTCACTATCAAGATGCATTTGCCAGGTTGTCCCAAAGGGAATCACGATGTAATCGCCCTTGCGGAATTTCAGATTTCCAAATTGTGACTTGAGAGTTCCACTGCCTTCATGCACCCACCAGGTCTCATAGGCCTGCGCGTTACGGTAGAAATAGTCCATGTTTTGCGAGGCCCGCGAAACGCCGAGGATCACATCTCGATTGGCAAGGAGCGGAATGCGCGCAGAAACAGGATCGCTTCCAAGTGGGGCATCAGTGGTCCTAAAGGCGCGGTGACGGATAGGACCGAATTCCACCGTTTCAGGCAGGCGTGAGCCGAGATCTTCCAACTGTTTTACACGCGGCGGAACGAAGTTATGATACAGAATGGATTCGAGCGATGAGAATCCTTCCAGTCCCATCACTTCTTCACGATACAGACCTCCATCCGGTTTACGGAACTGCGTATGTCGTTTATGGGGGAGTTGTCCAAGTTTATGATAAAAGGGCATGTTACCTCCTTAAGGGGTTTTCACAAGAATGGATTGAATCAGTGCATCCAACGAGTTTAGTGGGGGAGTGAATGAGTCAGGTGGCAGGGAATTCAATTTTTGAGTGACCGAAAAATAATACACATCTGTGGGACCAGTACTAGACGGAATGGGAACACCACCTGCAGGAACAGATGATTCAGGCTTTTCATCTTCTGCCAGGACAGGGGCTGTGATTGGCAGGATGGCAATCAGGTAATACTTGCTATCGCTCGTGAGGCCTTCGAAGTGATAAAACAATTCGTGATTATTGATCGGCGCAGGATACTGATCATATTGCGTAAGCTCACGCACGCCACTGCCATTTTGGAATTTAATCAATTGAATACTTGCAGCAATAATATGTTCAGCATTGAAAAATGGCACATTGGGCAACGTCTCCTTCAAGAGAGGCGAACCTGAAATCGCTTTTTTGAGTCGTTCGATTTGTTCACTTGCGGCGGGATTGACCTGTGCATATTCATCTGCCGGGTAAACATAGACTTGTGGTTCAAAAAATTTTCCTTGCAGTGCGTACCCTGTCAATGTAAATCTCAAATGCGTCGGCGCAATTTCCCAGGGCGCGCCGCTGTTTGTATCCACGGATGTCATCGTCTCTGTGTTTGCGCTGCTTGCGATTCCGCTCGGAATGACAAAGGAAACATTTTCATAGGATACCGGTGTCCCACCGTTTTGATTGGGAATGGGCGTGGAGACATTTTCGCTGGGGGTAGCTGTGAGTGCCTGCATGGTCGTGGCGACGATCGTTCCCACCTGATCTACTTTTGTCGGAGTTACGGCTATTCCTGCCGAAAGTGAGCAGGCCGAGATCAGGGCGACCATCCCGAAAATACTGAACAACGTTTGTTTTTTCATTTTCAACTCTCTATTCTGAAAACTGTCCCACAATTTAAAACGTTGATCTAAGCAAGGGTGTTCCTTAATACGCCAATCCTTTCGATCTCGAGTTCCACAACATCGCCGTGATTCAGCCAGGGTCCCTGGTTTTTGGTTAGCTCATAAAGACAACCTGTGCCGACTGTGCCCGAGCCAATCACGTCACCCGGGTTCAACATTACAGACTGAGACGCCCGCGCGATCATGTCGCCAAACGACCAGTAGATATCGTTAAAGTTGCCGCGTGACATCTCCACGCCATTCACGCGCGCCAGCATGGATAGGTCATAGACAGCGGGGCGTCCCGTTGTTTTATCGGCAAGCTCTTCCTGCGTGACAATCACCGGTCCAAACGAACTGGCAAAGTCCTTCGATTTGACCGGACCAAAATTCACCTTCATTTCCTGCACCTGCAGATCGCGCGCAGACCAATCATTGAAAATGGTGTATCCAAAAATGTGATTGGGCGCCTCTTCAGGCGTGATGTCCATTCCGCGTTTACCAATCACAACTGCGATCTCAAGTTCATAATCCAGTGCCTGTGTGTAGGACGGATAGGGAATCATCTCTTCATGGCCAAAGTTATTATTGGGATTTGAAAAGTAAAAGACAGGGAATTTGTACCAGTTCTCCGGCACATCCTGCCCGCGGTTGCGATTGGCCGTCTTGACGTGGGTTTCGAAGGCATAAAAATCGCGCAGGGTGGCAGGCTGGATCGGCGAGTGAAAGGTGATGTCCTCAAAGGAGAGAGCTTCCTTTGAGGCCCCGCTAGCGGCCTTTTCTGGACCTGCAGCAATCACTGCCTGCATGTCGGGATAGGGCAGAGTATGGACTCGATCCTCGATCACAAGCGCCGGCTGGGACGAGGCGCGCAGTGTGGAGACGGTGGCGAATTTCATAATTTATATTTCATGTCATTGCGAGCGGAGCCGCGTAGCGTCCTGTTTCATAGAGAAATCTCATCGAAGGATATTATCCGATTGAGATGAGATTGCTTCGCCCCTTTAGTCTCGATACGCCCGACGGGCTACTCGACCCGCGGGGCTCGCAATGACGCAACTCCTATAAATTCCCTCTTCGTTCCTGCTCCATCTCAATGGATTCAAACAGGGCTTTGAAGTTGCCTTTGCCGAATCCCTGCGCGCCGTGCCGCTGGATCACTTCGATGAACATGGTGGGGCGGTCCTGAATAGGCTTGCTGAAGATTTGGAGCAGATAGCCTTCGTCGTCGCGGTCGACGAGAATGCCGAGATCGTGGACAGCCTTCATATCTTCCTTGATGGTGCCCACGCGATCCGGGAGAACTTCGTAATAAGTATCGGGCACACGCAGAAACTCCACGCCGCGTGAGCGAAGTTTATCCACGGTTTCGAGAATATTACCAGTAATGATGGCGACATGCTGCGCGCCGGGCGTGAGATAGTAATCGAGGTATTCTTCGATCTGACTTTTACGGAGTCCCTCAGCGGGTTCGTTGATCGGGAACTTGACACGCCCGTTTCCATTCTGCATTACCTTGGACATGAGGGCGGAATATTCGGTGGAGATATCTTTGTCATCGAAATGCATGAGCTGACGGAAGCCCATCACCTGATGATAAAAGTTGACCCATTGATTCATCTTGCCGAGCTGCACATTGCCAACGATGTGGTCAATCGCTGCCAGACCTGTGGAGTCCGCTTCGTAATTGATCGGCTTGTAAGTTGGGGCAAAGACGCCTTTGTAATCATCGCGATCCACAAAGACGTGCAGTGTTTCGCCATAGGTGTAAATTGCAGAAGTGCGATAAATGCCGTGATCATCCTTCTCTTCGCGCGGAGCCCACGCGGATTTGCCGCCGCGTGAGGTAGTTGCCTGCCATGCCTTTTCAACATCGTCCACTTCCAGGGCAATGACTTTTACGCCATCGCCATGCACCATGTGATGGGACGCGATTTCGCTGGTCGGTGAGTAGGCAGCAGAAACAACAAACCGTGCCTGCCCCGCTTCGAGAACATACGAAGCAAAAGCGCGGTTTCCAGTCTCAAGCCCGGAATATGCCACTGGCTTGAAACCGAATGCCTTCCACCAGTAATACATGGCATGTTTGGCATTGCCTACATAAAAATGGACGTGGTCAATGGATTTGATTTGCAGAAAATCCGCTTCCTCGGTCATCGGACGGGACGCGGCCTCGGGTTTGGATACAGTGGTAGCCATTCAGCCTCCTTCGGTTGGTCTATTGCCGCTTTTTCACAATTTACTAAACGTTTGGGGCGAAATGCAGGCTAAATCCTTGATTTTGGTTAGCAAATTATGCGGCACTCTATAAAGATTTTACGACAAAGGAAGTCCGAATGCAAATGGATAAACAATAAACTCATCCCAGACTTAATTTGGAATGAGCCTTTCGTCAACGTTGCGGGTTTTTTTTTAGAAAATTTTATGAATGATTCGTTAAGTTCTCATCAATGAACTTTTGCCAGATAGGAAAATCTTCTGGATTCCACATTTTTTCCATGACTGGGATTGCATCTTCTTTTTTCCAGTCAAGCCGTAGAACGCGATACAACATCACGAAAGAACTAGCCCGGTAATTTGCTTGGCAGTGGACAAGCACTTTTTCTTCCTTGTGTTCATCCATAGCGGTAAAGAAATTATCAAGGTTTTGTTTCGTCGGGTTGTTCCATTCCACAGGAATATGGATGTATTTCATCCCAAGCGACTCAACCACATGGTCTTCCTCGGGTAACGCTCCTTGCGAAGTACTAAGGGCGAGGTTGATCACTACTCGCACGCCCGCGTCTGCAATTTCTTTCATTTGCTCGGCAGTGGGCATCCCGCTGCTCGAAAGATTCTCATTCAGGAATTGGTAATTATAGATATCCTTCACTTGACCCTTGCGATTTTTGCATCTGTCAATTTTTGCAAATCAGACGTTTTTACTTCGAAGATGGCATTTGGCGTTCCGGCTGCGGCCCAAATGGATTCATATTGGAGGAAATCCTCATCGAAATAGGTTTCCAGCTTTTGGAGGTGACCAATTGGAGGCACGCCTCCGATCGCGAAGCCGGTCACAGTGCGCACAAAATCAGCATCCGCGCGGCCGATCGTCTCGCCCGCGTACTCGCTGATGCGCTTCTCATCGACACGGTTCGCACCACTGGTCAGGACCAGGATTGGTTTTCCTGAATCCTTTCCCCGGAAGATCAAAGATTTCACGATCTGACCCAGTTCACAGCCCGCACGGTCAGCAGCTTCCTGCGCCGTGCGCGTGGATTCAGCGTGTTCGATCACGGTGTAATCATATCCAAGGGATTTGAGTTGGTCTTGAATTTTTTGTGCAGAAGAGGAAAGTGTTGACATTTGCCAATTATAAACGAACTGTTATTGCTTCGATGTGACTAGGGTTTCGGATACCCAAAAGCAATTCCCGCAAAAGAAACGTATATATTTGTATGAAGAACGGGCTCATCGGAAATCACCAAGCTGCATTGATAAGCCACTGCCACATATACACCAAACGGGACTTTCTGAAAATCCTTTGCTCCCAAATCGTTTCCAAAGGTGCCACAACCATCTATCACTGCGTACCAAGCCTTGTTGAATTGAGCCTCCGCTAACTTTGAGGCCCTGTCCTGTGTGATCCAGGGCGACCAGGCACACAAACTCGTGATTACAGAAAACAAGATCAGAGCAAGAATCTTTTGTCGCATCAGGCATCCTCATGCGCTAGACGTTCAGGATCCCTGATCTGTTCCTTTACTTCCTCGGCCGTTGATAACGGATCTGCCAGAGGGTTCGCCACGTATTTCCGCCATCGTCGGATCGTTCCCAGTTCCAATCGAATTGTCTTTCTTCGATGTTGTACCAGACCATTCTCTGCTTGCATTTCTCTCCACGGACGATGGCATCCCGCGACAGAATCATTTTCCCGTTTTCGAAGGTGCCAGTGAAATCAAGATAGGTACCATTGTTATCCACCCAAGTCTGACACCACAATTTCCGTTCTGGGTCATATACAGAGAAACTTAGGCCATGCAGATCAGGTGCGACAAAGTTTTCCTGAACCACTTTACTATCCAGGATTCGTTCCACATGATTTGTTCCTTTTCCATCTTCACCCCAGGTTGCCTCCCATTCACCGAGCCAGAAGTCAAATTGTTTTTCAGGATTGATGTCCATCTCATCTCCGATATCTTATAATCTATCTTAATCAAATGTAAGGGCGACCCTTCAAGATGACCGAGTCATTTGAACATACCAGTCGGGTCGCCCCTACAATAATAACATTTGGAGAATCATGTCTGACCAGCAAAGAAAAATCTACCAATCTGAAGGCGACCGATACGAAGCACTGGTCTCACGCGAAGACTACCTGGGGAATATCCCGCGTGTGATCGATGAAATCATTAATGTGAATGGTTTGGATGTTCTCGATCTGGGCGCCGGGACCGGACGTTTGACGCTGTTGCTTGCGCCGCGCGTCAAATCCATCCGCGCGTTGGATGCCTCCGCTGAAATGCTGCGAGTCTGCCGCGAGCGATTGATGGCGAGCGGTCGGTCGAATTGGCAGGTGGATGTCGCTGATCATCGGCAGTTGCCTGTGGATGATCATTCCATTGACCTGGTCGTTTCGGGCTGGAGCGTGGCTTATCTGGTCGTTTGGCATCCTGAAACGTGGCGCAATGAAATGGAAAAATGGATGAACGAAATGAAGCGGATCCTTAAGCCAGATGGACAAATCATCCTTTTTGAGTCTTTGGGCACGGGCAATGAAACTCCCATTCAATTGGAACATCTAAAAAATTATTATCCATGGCTCGATGAAACTGGCTTTCAAAATAAATGGATCCGTACCGACTACCAGTTCGAGTCACTGGAGGAAGCAGCCGAGTTGGCCGGGTTCTTCTTCGGCGCGGAAATGGCTGATCGGATTCACAAGAATGGGCTTGTCATCCTGCCTGAATGCACAGGAGTCTGGTGGAAAAGGGTCTAGGTATCCAACGGAAGAGTCTTTAGCCGAGCCATCCGTTTTGCTTTTTTGCGTTCGTATTCTTCGTAGACACCTTTATAGTCTGATGTCTCATAGCGGCTGAAGAGTTCGGCAAAGGGATTGGGAAGTTTGCGATAAGGTGATACCTCCAATTCCATCAGCAAAATATCGATATATTGCTGGAAGCGAGTGCTGACTGCACACGAGCGCGCGTTCTCGAATTTGATGTTCTCTCGTTTCCAGTTACTGACGTTTTCAATACTTCGCTCCATTTCTCCTGTAGAAGGAAGTTCGAGATCCCCGCGTAGATAGGCACATAACCATTGCGTTCCGATCTCAACCGTGGGGATATGCATGTATCCATGATTGAAACCAGCAAAGGCAAGCCGCGGGACGCGTGGGTGGATTAAATGCCTGTAAAGTTGCGGTCCATCTTTTTCGGCTTCGAGGATTGATCGATATTTCTCAGGCAGGAACGGGAAAGTGGGCGTGAGATATCCTGTTGATAAAACTAGCACACCGCAAGGGATCACCGATCCGTTTTTCAACTGGACCGTCTCGTGCGAAAAGCAATCAATTTCAGAATGATAGGGGAATATCTTTCCCTCCGCGACAAGCGGATAATAATTCTCAGGTCCCAGCGCGCCTGAGGAGCGGAAATCCATTAATAATTTATGTTCGGGAATAAGGGTCTTTAATCGTTCCTGTGCAGCCTCATCCTTTCCTTTACCATTTCGCTCCAGTTGGAAGAGAACAATCGATTGGATGAAATTCCAAAAACTCGAAATCACAAAAGGCAGTTTGTTGTGCAAAAAACGTTCCATCGCGGTTGGTTGAGCCCAACTGGTCATCATGATATTGCCGAAGCGAGTGAACAACGCGTAGGTGAAATGCGCGCCGAGGATCCATTCCGGGATGAGCCAGCTCGGTGTTCGGAAAACGTGATGTACTTCCGCACTTCGTTCCGCGGCAAGTGTTGCCATATCTAAGGCGCTTTTGCCGTAGCCAACAATCACAACGCGCTTTCCATTAAAGATTTCTAGGGAAGTAATATCACGTTCCGTGATTATTTTCCCTTTGAATTGTTCCTGGTCAAGGTATTGTGGAACGTTTTTGCCGTCAGTGTATTGTCCGGCCGCGAGGATGACATATTCAAAGGCTTCTTCGTGAATCCCAGCCTCATTTTTATAACGGACGATCCAGCTTTCCCCTGCTTCTTTCATTTCAAGAATTTCGTGATTCAGGCGAATGTCAAGCTTGAGATGATCCACAGCCTCAGTGAGATATCTCATGATTTGTTCGCCAGTGGGATGCAGGTCCGGTTTAAATGACCAGTCAAAGTCGGAGAGATGATATTGGGTGTAGATATTTTGCAAATGGACTTCAGGATAGGTCGTCGCCCACACGCCGCCGATCTTTGCATGTTTCTCAAACACGATCGGCACGAACCCATTTTTCTTGAGGGTGTTTGCGGCGGCGATCCCGGAGATGCCCGCGCCGATGACTGCAATTCGCGAACCCTTTTTAAGATCCATTCGTATTCTCTCCTCTTCCATGCAGATGTTGATCTTGCAGCACTTTGTAAAAATAAATCAAGTACCCACTCCCGTTGCGAGTACTTGATTCTTCAATAAGTTGATCAGTATTGGATTGTAAGGAAATCCTGACCTGATTACATCCCTCTCAGGGACGGGATTTTCATAGAAAGGCGACTACGTTTGTTTCCTAAATCCGTTCAGGGCGGCTCTTACCAAGCCGACCAGCACGAGCCCAATACTGATCAACGCAAATGCCCATTTCAGAGTGCCAAAGAGCATGGTAATCCAGGCCAGGATCGACGGCTGGGATGGATACATGGAAACCATTGAAACAGTTCCCACGTTCTCGAGCAGATCAAAAAGCCAGGCTCCCATCGGCATCACATTCCACTTTTGCATTGGGCTGTCCGGTTTGAATCCACGCTGGAACAGCCAGGAGATCAGCAACGCGTAAAACAAGGTGTAAATGATTGGATAGATGATGTCGGCAGACAGCTCAATTTTTATATAAATTGCCCGTCCGGCGGCGCCATACTTTTCGATCATCTCAAAAGCTTTTTCAGGCGTATAGAAGAACATCAAATCCAGCGGCAGCACGCTGTTGTTGGCAGCCAACGCCATAATCGCACCTGCCACCGGCATGACATAACCCATCATCAGCGCGTCAGCAATCAACAAAATAATCACGCGCCAGCCTTTCGCCCAGGCGTGGAACTTCTCTGAAATCTTGTTGAGCATAATGAAAGCCTCCTTGGCTGTTTTTTTTAAAACCCACTTATTGGATAAACGCCTCGCAGAACAAAGCGTTCTAGCCCGGCCAAAGCATGGGAGCCATCAGTGAAACAATGATCGCTACTATGAACGTAAGCGGAACGCCCACGCGTACAAAATCTGAAAACTGATAATGACCGGGGCCATAGACCAATAGGTTTCCATGATGACCGATGGGCGTAAAGAAGGAGGTCACGGCCGCCATCGCCACCGTGACCACAAAAGGCTCGGGTCGTAGATTTAATCCCTGGGCCAACGCGATCGCAATGGGCGCAAACAGAGCAGTTGTCGCAGCGTCAGACATGATCTGTGTAATCAGTCCCGCCGCAAGAAAGAGGGCCAATAAAATCCAATGGATATCCCATCCAGATACCAAGCCCTGCAGCCAGCCTGCCAGCAAATTGGCTGTCCCCGTTTCCTGCATGGCAAGCCCCAGCGGGATGGCGCCTGCAATAAAGACGTAAATCCGGGTGTCAATGGATTGATAGGCTTGTTGTGTGGAAATACAGCCACTCAGGATCATAATCACTGCACCCGTCAGCAAAGCGATCTCGACCGGAATAATATTCAGCGCTGCCACGGCTGTGGAGAGGATCATAATTGTCGCCGCCAGGCGTGCTTTATGGAGAGGCTTTGGTTCCCCTTGAAATGGTACGAGCATCAAAAAGGACTGGTTCTCTGAAATGCGCTTCAGAGACTCAGGATCGCCCGTCATGACAAGCACATCGCCTTCTCGCAGTTTGACACGCGATAATTCCGTTCGCAGCCAGCCTTTCCGTCTCCAGACTCCCACGATTATGACGCCATAGTTCTGAATAAAATCGATCCTCCCGATCGTCCTGCCAATGAGTTCCGAACGAGGCGCAACAACAGATTGGACCAAGCGTGATGATAAATCCTCCCTGGTGTTTTCATTTTCCTGGGAGGGTAACAAGGTCTCTTTATATTTCTCCAAAGGTCGTAGCGCGATGCCGCGTTCCTGTCCGATCGTTGCCAGCTTATCCGGATTGGTGCGGATCACAAGCACATCTCCCTCTTGTGTCTTTTTACTGCCAAAGGGACGGTTGCGTGGACGGTCGTTTCGATACCATGCGGATACCTTGAAATCAGTTGGCTGCTGCTCTTCCACTTCTCGAATGGTTTTGCCGATCAAAGCCGAATCGGGCAGGAGAACCAATTCTGTGTAATAGCCTTCCATGCGAAAGTGATCCGTTGAATTTTCGTCGCCCTCATGCGCGGGCAGTAAAAGACGTCCCAGCAGCAAAAAGAAGATCGTGCCAGTCAGAGACAGCATCAATCCGATCGGCGCAATGGAAAAGATTCCCAAACCACTTTGTCCGGCCTGCTTTAGCAAACCATCAGCGATCAGGAATGCGGGCGCTCCGATAATTGTGATCGTTGTACCCAAGGAGGCGGCGAAAGACAAAGGGATTAATAATTTAGAGGCCGGGATATCACTTTCCCGGGAGAGCGTGAGCAGAGGGGGTAGCATCAGCCCGGTAATTGTCACGTGATGAGTAAAAGCCGATAACAAAGCGACGGATGGCATGACTACACCGATGGCTCGTTCCACGCTTTTGCCTGCCAGTTGTTTGATCCAATTGCCTAATCGCTCCGAGAGACCCGTGTGAAATAAAGCTCCATTGAGCACAAAAACGGTTGCCAGCAAAATGGCAGGTTCACTGCTAAACCCTGAAACTGCAGCTTCCGGCGACAGCACGCCTGTGAGACTGAGCAGGACAATAATCAGGACGGCGGTTAAGTCCAGCCGTATCCATTCTGTGAACAGTAGGATGATCGCCCCGATCAGAATAAGAAATAAATAGAGTTGATTCAACTCAATACCACTAAACATTCAGCTGGATCCTCACTTTTTAAATTTAAAGACGAACTGGCATTTCCTCCGGGGAGGATGGATAACGCCTGACTTATAGTAGCCCCTCCAGCAACCACAATTCCTATTTTATCAGCGCTTCTGGACGATTTTTAAGCGTATCAAGGATGCGCTCCTTATGCCTGCCAAGGAATTCCAGCCCCTCAAGCTCGGGTAAAGTGAAATAACCAAAATCGGTGGTTTCGTCACTCAAGCCCAATTCGCCGCCGGTGATTTCGGCTTCGAAATGCAATGCAACAATATGAGCCTTTTTTCCATCCGGATAGACGACCAATTGATCTGGATGACTGTACACGCCAACCAGACGCTTCACGCGGACGTTCAAGCCGGTCTCCTCGAAAACTTCCCGTTCGCACGCCTCTGCCGCGGACTCGCCCGATTCCATCCGGCCGCCCGGCAAACACCATTGACCGTTATCCGTGCGACGCGTCAGCAGAATTCGTCTTTGTTCATCGAAGATTGCAGCCGAACAGCCCAATCGTATTTTGCCTTCTTTGCCCAGGCGGGGACCGTAAAGAACCTGTGTCATGTTTTTAATTCCTTTGCCCATTACCAAAATTTCTGCCCAGAAAACAAGCAGATGAGATTTACGTCTTTTACAATTATCTCGTAAGTTAACGTAAATTTCGAGGGTATGTTACCAGGCAGCATGCACATCTAGATGGAAATATTGGTTCGAAAATTTTAGAAATTCACGAGATAAGCGGTAAAATTATTACAATCAATGGCTTCCAACAAAAATGCAACCGACGTTTCCGTGCGTATCAATAGTGAAGGCAATCTAATGGACGCACCTGATGAAACCCTTGCGATACAAGTCGCCCGAGGCAATAGTGCTGCGCTGGCGGTACTTTACGACCGTTACGCTTCCATCGTTTTAGGCATCTCAGTCAAAGTGGTCGGCGATCAGGGATTGGCCGAAGATGTCCTGCAGGAAACCTTTTGGCGGGTATGGCAGAGCGCGCCGACCTACCAGTCCCAGCTTGGTTCCTTTACCGGCTGGCTTTTCAGGATTGCACGCAACCTCGCCATTGACGCCTATCGCCGGCGCAATGTGCGCCCGCAGGCGATTTCCAGTGCGGATGACAGCGATCCGATTCTTGATGAGATCCCTGATCCCAATACCGATGTGGCGGAACAGGCTCAATCGATTCTGAAAAATCGGCAGATCCGCAAGGCGTTGGCTTCTTTACCTGCGGTGCAGAGGCAGGTGATTGAGATGGCTTATTTTTACGGGATGACGCGGCAGGAGATTGCAGAAGCGACCGGCGAGGCGCTTGGCACCATCCATACCCGCGCCCGTTTGGCGTTACAGAAGTTACGCGGAGAATTTGAACGAGATGAGTTTGAAGGATAGCATGGACCCACGCATCGAAGAATTGCTTCCCTTTTATGCACTTGACGCGCTCACTGATGAAGAGCGTGAGCTGGTTGATTCCTATCTGGCTGAGCACCCCGAAGTGCGTGAGCAAATGAAGGATTTGCACGCCGGTGCCTCGGCATTGCCTTATGGAGTTTTACCGGTTGTGCCGCCGCGTAAGGTAAAAGAATCCCTCATGGCGCGCGTTAATGCGGATGCAAAGGCGCGGGTCTACTCTTCCACACCCAGGCAGCCGTCTCGTCCAATCCTGCCTGGGGTACGCGGGGAGAATATCATCCGCACCTTCACCCTGGGAGTTGCTACATTGGCGATCGTCTGGGTGATTATTCTGAATACTCAAATCTCCCAATTGCGAAACGAGATCTCCGGTCTTCATGAAACGCTTGCAGCGCAGTCCAGTTCATTGGAACAGATTATTGCGAATCTGCCGAAGTCGCCGCCTTCCAACGTGATTACTGTTTCACTCAGAGGCACGAACGTCCAGCCGCGTGCCCACGGACAATTGGTTGTCGATCCGAATGAACAATCCGCCATTCTGATTGTCTCCGGCTTGCCAAAACTGGAGGCGAATAAAACCTATCAGGTTTGGCTGATCAACGGAGGCGCACCGGTGAGTGCTGGCTTATTGTCTATTGACGAAAATGGACAAGGCGTAGTGATCGTAACATCGAATGAATCCATCGGTTCATTCAAAGCATTGGCTATCTCAGTCGAACCGCAGGGGGGCAGCCCGCAACCCACTGGCGATATTGTCGTGTCGAACGATCTGTAAATAGATTAATTCATCGAAAAGAGTGTTGAGAAATTTTCTCAACACTCTTTTCGTTTGCATAAATGCAAAGTAAATGTGCCTGCGTATGGATAAATAGGTATACCTGATGCAGATCCAATACCAACTCAGAGGAAGGAGGTCATACGATTGATTAAGATCTTAATGACTTTTCCCAAATTTAGAAGAAGTGTCAGATTTTAAAGATAAATTTTTTAAGGAGTATCCCATGCGTAAGTTTCTCAATTCAATGATGGTGGGCCTGATGGTCGTCACTCTCGTGGTTGGGCTGGCGCCCTCAGCAGCCTTGGCATCCAGCCACCGCGAAGCGCCGTTAATCAGCACCGACCCGACGGCTGACAATACCGACCTTTACGCCTTTGTCAGCCCCGACGCGCCGGACACTGTCACGATCATTGCCAACTATATCCCTCTCGAAGAGCCAGCCGGGGGACCAAACTTTGCCTCCTTCGACGATAGCGTGCTCTATGCGATCCACGTCGATAATACGGGCGATGCCAAAGACGATATTACCTATCAATTCCGCTTCAAGACCACGATTGTCAACGGGAATACCTTTCTCTACAACACCAACCAGATTGGGGCTGGGCCTGGTTACGCAAACTGGAATGTACGCCAGACCTACACCGTCACGCGCGTGAAGGGCCGCGATGATGATGCCAAGGTGTTGGGTAAGAATATATCGACGACGCCAGTCAATATTGGTCCCCGCTCCACGCCGGACTACGGGGCGCTCGCAGACGCTGCTGTCGCCACTGTGAAAGATGATATCAAAGTCTTCGCTGGCCAGCGCGATGATCCGTTCTTCGTCGACCTTGGTTCGATCTTCGACCTGGGCGGCTTGCGACCGTTCAATGCTGCTCATGTCATCCCATTAAGTACAGATCCTGGTGTAGATGGCGTGGGTGGTTACAATACTCACACGATCGCGATGCAGATCCCGATCAGTCAGCTCAAGGGGCCCAACGGTCGAATGATCATCGGCATCTATGCCAGCGCCAGCCGTCAGAAGATCCGTATTCTGGGCGGCGACGGAACATCCAGTAACAAAGACTCGTGGGTACAGGTCTCGCGCCTGGGCAACCCGTTGGTCAATGAAGTGATCATCCCATTGGGAAAGAAAGACTACTGGAACTCGCAAGCCCCCTCGAAGGACTCTCAGTTCGCGTCCAGCTACACCGATCCTGAACTGGCTGGGTTGGTGAACTTCCTCTATCCTGCGCTTCCAGACGCGCGGACGACCGGCCGTAACGATCTGGTAGCGATACTGCTAACAGGTCTTGATGTGACTTCGACTCCTGTTGGGGTCAATCTCAACTTTACCGGCAACACGAAAGCAGACCTCCTGCGGCTCAACATGGGCATCGCTCCGACTGCCGACGTGGGAGCAGGGAACCCAATGGGTGTGCTTGCTGGTGATCTGGCAGGCTTCCCGAACGGGCGTCGCCTCGAGGATGATGTGACCGACATCGAGCTGCGTGCAGTTGCCGACGGCTATGGCAGCGTGGTCAACAGCCTGCTTGGCTCCCTGACTCCAAACAATTCCCCAAACAATCAGGTTGGCGATGGGGTGAATGAAAATGATATGCCATTCCTCAGCTCATTCCCCTACGTCGCTACGCCGCATCAGGGTTACGAGCATACCCACCATCAAGTCGGAAGCACAACAACGCCTCCACTTCCTTAAGACTTTGATAGCTACTCCAGTTGTATCCCTGACTCCTTTCTTCAGGAGAGGAGTCAGGGTAATGGCAAATGACACAAATGTGAGATAAAGGACCAAGTGACGATGACTTATCTTCAATGGCGGCGGCGCCCGCTGACAAATCTGGGGATCCGTATCGCAGTGGTTGGTGCGATTCTGTTTGGGGTGCAATACGTATATATGGCGCACGTGCGCCAGGCTCAGATCCAGCACTCGGCCGGATATGATGCAATGGTGACCGAAAGCCAGGCCGCTTCCACTACCGACAGTCAAGTGGAGACACTTCAAACAAAGCTCAAGCAAAATCCTGACGATGAGAGAGCGTATGTACTACTGGGCCTTGCCTATCTGCAAAAGGTGCGCGAGACGGGCGATCCCACGTATTACGGCAAGACTGAGGAAGCGCTGAGCCGGGCCCTGGATTTACAGCCGGATGATTTCGCAGCGATGATTCAGATGGGGGCGCTCTCACTTTCTCGCCACCAATTCCGCGAGGCACTTGCCTGGGGCGAAAAGGCACGCGCCATCAGCCCTGGAACTGCGCTGATCTACGGTGTGATCGGTGATGCCCAGATTGAACTGGGTCAATACGATGCAGCACTGGAGACATTTCAGACGATGGTCGATATGCGCCCCGACCTGAGCTCGTACTCGCGTGCCTCGTACATCCGTGAGTTGCACGGTGATGTGGATGGCGCGATCGAGGCAATGCAGCGGGCTGTGCAGGCCGGTGGGCCGAACGCCGAGAACACGAACTGGACGCGTGTGCAGTTGGGTAATCTTTACTTCAATAGCGGCCGAGTTGCAGAGGCAGAGACTCAATATGAGGAGGCCCTCACTTTGTATCCAGGTTATATCCATGCAATTGCCGGTCTCGCCCGGGTCCAGGCAGCGCGCGGCGAGTATGACCAGGCGATCAAGCTCTACATCGAGGCCACCAATAAGATCCCACTGCCTGAATATGTTATTGCATTGGGCGATGTTTACAAAGCGGCCGGCCGCAGTCAGGAAGCGCAGCAACAATTTAGTCTCGTCGGTGTGATGGAGCGCCTCTATGCAGCCAATGGCGTCGACAGCGATTTAGAGATCGCGCTCTTCGACGCCGATCATGATCAAAACTTAAAAGAGACTTTGACACTGGCGCGCAAGGCCTACGCCAATCGTCCGAGCATCTATGGGGCTGATGTGCTGGCATGGACACTTTATAAAACGGGTAATTATAACGAAGCACAGAAATATTCTCAGGAAGCATTGAAGCTTGGAACAAAGGACGCGCTGAAATTATTTCATGCCGGGATGATCGCTCTCAAGCTTGGCGATAAAGTAAAAGCAAGTGATTATCTTGATCAAGCACTGACAATCAATCCACATTTTTCGATTTTGTATGCTGATGAGG
>Ga0065707_10081929_pt1 | contig 29039 bp, 17 predicted proteins | sample SwiRhicommuniRL3_FD_59094 | JGI IMG/M metagenome (GOLD analysis project Ga0065707, IMG submission 59094) | Switchgrass rhizosphere bacterial communities from Rose Lake, Michigan, USA - RL3 v2 (version 2) | ecosystem: Host-associated > Plants > Roots > Rhizosphere > Soil | place: East Lansing...
TAAACTTGTCCAATATCCTTTGGCCAAAAGGAGATAGATCCTTTTCATTTCCGGCAAACATGAAGTTGGAATTGCCCACATCCCGTACAATTCCGTTGAGAATCACTTCCCTCATGGTCTTTGTGTAAGCCGGTACCAAAGCATGAAGTTCTGGCGACGACATTCCAATCTCATTATGGATGTCAAAGAACGACACACCACAGCCAGTTTTCCGAACAACTCCATTGATCGACAAGACCGATCTCCATGATTGAGGATGATCTGCAGTGATTAATGATATTAATGTGGTCTTCCCTGTACCATTATCTCCGAGAATCCGCCACTTTGTTCCACGAGGAATCTTCCAGTCAAAGTGTTGAAACACAGTGACATCCTTATAGATAACATGTGCATTGTTAAACTCAACATGAGACACGTCATTTTCCAACGATTCATTAAAAATCTCCACTTTTTCATTACTAAACTTGGGAAGTGGGATTTCTTGTACGGATTCTATTTCTTTCTTGACTTCCTGTCCAACTTCGTGCTTGCTTCCACTAATCTTCAATCCTGTGCTATCCACAAAGCCAACATTTTGAATCCATTCAGGAATGACGTCCTGAACTCGCAATCCCAAGACTATACTAAGCTCAAGATCCTGACTGACGCGGTCCAACGATCTCAGAACCAACTTGGTTGCTTCGGGGTCCAACCCCAAGAAAGGATCGTCTATCAACAACAAATCTGGCTTTGCTATCAATGCTTTAGCAATACGGGCTCTTCTCATTTGTCCGTTACTCAAAGAATTGATCCATTTTCCGGCCAAATGGGTTAAGTTGAACAATTCCAAAACTTGTTGCACATATAAGTTATCGACGTCACGTGTGTCCTTATTGTAGTTGTTGGAGCCCATGACATAATTCTTAACTGAGTTTACGTCATCTTCCATCTCCAACGTTCCCTTGTATGCAAACGTTTCGTATCTGGCAGACATGTATACTTTATCCAAACCTGAGTTGTCTCTGAAGTTCAAAAACTGGATTTTATCGTATTTGTACGATTTTGATATGAACGGATAGCTCCGAGCGATTGCTGGCTGTGCTATGTATCTTCCAGATAATATTTGAAGGAATTGTGACTTCTGGGGTCCCGTAATCATCCAAAATGAAGGTTGTGACTCAGAACCGTCAGATTTTGGCTTATAGACTTCGAATTTTATAGGCTTTGAGAACACTGGAATGGATGTCCGCGACGTGTCTGGCTTGAACAACGCATCTTTGATCCGAACTAAACAATTCGAGTTTAGTAACCGTTTGCTGGGTATCATCAGTAAGAAGGTGAATAATTTGGAGAGTTTTGGTGCGAATTATTGAGCCGCGAATAAGTGCCGATTTTGCGGAGGAATCTGAGGTAAAAGGTCCCCTAAATGAACACCATTAGCCGGAGGTTGCGGAAGTCCAGCTAATAGTAGTCTCTAATATTATGATGATAGTGAGATAAATCTAGACTGTAGAACTCCTGTAAATTCACTTCCCGTCCTGTAAACTCATTCCCTCCCTGCCCGGGGTATAAGAAATTTGGGTGCAAAACTAATTAACCTCACAAACAGTAATAACTAGAGGTCGGATCTTCAAACACAGTGAGAAGTACCAAATCCTCCTTGAAGCTTATTTCTCTTGTTTTCTCTATGTCTAACTTTCCACCTGTGTTGTTGCTCTGGTACCTTTTGGGCCTGCATATACTATCCGCACTCACTTGTCTTAGATTTGATGTCACCCTCAAGGTTCGACTCACACACTAACCATTATGGAATATCAAGATCCAATCATAGCAGCAGAAGAGCTCCCTTCAGTCCCAGACACTGCCACCAACAAAACCCAGGAAACTGTGCATCTTCTTGAGGATGAAATCGACAAAGCTTACACTTCGCTCGAAACTCGATTTCAAGGGTTATTCTCCAGTGTGTCTAAAAATGCTGGAGAACTTCAACAAAAGTATAAGTTAGATGAACAGAGGAAACACGTTATGGATCAACTCTCACAGGTTAAAAACTTGAGTGGCCAGGAAGTCAAGGACAGATTGGCTCTGATTGAACAACAGATTAAGCTGATTAATGTTCCTGAAGTTGACTTGAAGAACATTCAGACTCAAGCGAACGACGCATTGGACTCCTTGGACTCCACTTTGGAGAAGGTGGAACAACAAGCAGGAAAGTATGTTTCACAATTCACTTCCTTTTTCTCGAGTATGGTGACAATTGCTCCAGAAGCCGAGAAGGAAAAGGAAAAGGAAAATGAAACGGTATTTTCCAGTCCATTGAATGAGTATGGAACTTCAAGATATGATGGAGAGTTGTACAAGTTACACTCTGACGAGAGTTATTATTTGACCGAGGAAGTGGATGACAATGCCTCCTCGTTCGATGCTGACGGCAAAACCTTGGAAATATCTGGCCTTCTCAAGAAATATCCATCCTTAACCAGTCTCATGAATGAATTGGTTCCATTAAAAATCTCATACAATACTTTCTGGTACAGATACTTTCTTCAAGAACAGAAATTGAAACAATCAGAACAGAATAGAAAACGATTATTGGAAAAGAAAGACGCCCAAGAACCAAATGATGAAGAAGAATTCACCTGGGATGATGAAGAAGACGCCGAGGATGTAGCGAAAGAAGAGGCCGTCGATGTAGGCAAAGAAGTGAAGGAAGAAAAGAAATCGACTGACGAAGAAGACAAGTCTGATGACGATTGGGAATGAATAGCATCAGAATCAAGAGAAGGTTGATTATTGGGATAAAGAGGATGAAGTGTTAGGATGAAGAGTTGAGGAACCACTCTCAAGAATACATCCAATAGCATTGTCCTTTTAATCATTGTTCTTTTGATAGAGTAATAATAACAAGTCTTGTGATCGAGCAATAATCACACCTCATAAACCTCAAACTCTTGAATAATTAATAAACAAGCCTAACGATAGTATAATTATCGAACCTGTAATAATCTGTACTTGGAACGTGCTACATGGCCACTGGAGGACCTTCCTAGACGAAGTAGTTAGAAACGATTCTAGAAATCAGAGAGATGTCTATGTCCTTCCCCCGTCTAACATATCTCGTCTGTCAACATTGAAAGATATATAGTCTTTCTTCGTAGCTATAAAATCGCTGTTAGTACCGGCCGATTCAGGAGCTTGCCGGTAAACTCTCTGGCCGTTGTGGTGTGTGCAGGCACTTTTACCACCTAGATATATTTACCACACATTGTACTGTAGCAATATATTTGCCACCTTCTATAGAATTAACGCGTTCTAACCAGCAGCTCCACTCCTTGACAATTATCTTGCACAAACTGACTCAATTGGTCTGTATGGTTCGATACTTCGATCGTATGGTCCTCCATCACTGCCTCATGGCTCCAAACAGTGAGTGCTGGATTGATGTTTTCTGGACGAATATACGTCAAAGAACAAGCTTATTTGTATGCCACGTATCTTGTAGACACTTTCTAGATCATTATAGTCTAATCGGAAGTTACGGAAGGTTTTCGTGCTGATCCTTAGCGTATTTATTTCTCAGTTGGTGTATTAAGTGGCTGCCACTTTTTGTAGTCGCTCGCGAAAAAACAATCTTACAAAAGCTGTTGTAGCCGTCTCCCTAACACTCTTCCTTCAGCATCTAAAGTTTCTGATATCCGAACTGTATACGACACTCTAATCGTATTTTGATCCATCACTATCATTTTTGCACTGTAAATTCTGAATTTGGAGGGAAATTGACTGATTTTCATAATTGCTCCTTGGACGTGTAAGAGAAGTTTCTTACAGAAGTGTTGATACCGAAAGGATTATAGAGTACACAGGACTCCTACTAAGCACTCATCAATTTCTGTGATTATTTGAGTATTGAAACAGACTTGTTGGCTATTTATCAATCCTGGCAATCATTTTATTACGAAGATTTCATCATCTTCACATTGTGCAACAAGTTATCCCCTGAACGGCGGTTTTGTTTAGTACCCACTATTTAATCTATTAGCACACCCGCTAGAAAACGCGTATTACCGTTTGATATCACTAGAACTACTGTGATATCTTTATTGGAATCCCAACCCAATATCCTAGACCTTCAATGAGTATTCCTTGGGAATCTGTTCCATTTTCTTCACAACATAAAGGATCAAAACTGATCCCAAAAATCACAATGCCTAAACCACATAAATCTACTAATACTAATTCCAGTTCCCACTCTTATCACAACCAATTCAATTCTGGACCTTTCTCACCAAATATATTCACAAAGAGAGTATGGATAAAAAAGTCTAACGGGACTCCTACTGCCTTAATCGTTCATCAAGGAGATATAATAGATGACTTGAAAGTTGCCATAATGAACAAGTTTCCGAACTCTCTTGCAAGATCATGCGATCCAGCGGATTTATTAGTAAAAATGGACCTACAAGCAAGACAACAGAACAATATCCAACCATCTGATCAAGCGAGGCAACAGAATACATTGTCAACGAAATTGGGTCCGGGGCATACTTCAGTCTCTCCTGATAACATCAAAGGCAGCGTACTACAAAACTCGTATAAACTTATAAACTTAGAGCCTGATCAGATTGTGTGGTCGCTTTTAGATATGTACTATCCAAATGGAATGTCCATGAAGGAGTCTTTGATTGTTGAATCTCCATTTTACGAAAACCTTGCAGAGTCCACTTCTACACATAACTTACATTCCAACGTCATCAGCAATAGTAACAGTGTCCGAACAAGTTTCAGCTCACCCAATAATTCACACCAAGGACTAAACCAAAGCTTAAGTACTGTCCACCAAGGAATAAACACCTCGAATAGTGGATCTATAAAACATCCACAACCACAACAACCATCCAAAGCGACAACTCCGATTTCATCGCATTTCAACTCCCAATCTTATTATAATCAAACACCGCAATATTCGTACCAATATAATTCGAATAGTAGTCCTAGTTTGATTAAGGACAGGTCAGTTTCTCCATCAACAATGAATTTGAAACAATCGCCAGCACCTACAGGTCCGATGCATAGACGTTCGCAATCGAATCCACCAAACTCACCCGTATCCGAAGCATCTCAAGCAGTACTTTTATTACCCAAAAACTTTTCCCTTGCAGCCGGTGGTAGTCAATACAACAACTATCAGACTCCGAGCAAGAAACGATTGTCTTTGGATGAGAATTTCGTGCTGAAATCATCCAGCTCAGCGTCGCATAAGTCCGGCCTGTCTACCAACTTAACCAACATAGGCATTGGAATCAACTCTCCCGATTCAAACCCAACTGCGCCATTTTCCATGTCTGTCAAGAAGCGAGAAGACTTACCAAGACTAGACACAATGGATGGTGAAAGTGAGGGTGCCATCAGTAGTGGTACATCTGCAAATGACGATAAGAGAATCGACAAGACACAATTGAGCCTAACACTATCGCCAGCTACTCCATTAAGAGATCAAACAAATATGGATCGCGCTGCAACAGATACTCACTTAAAACCAAACAAAGAATTGCCTCCAAAGCTACCTTTAGAGAAACAGGATAATATTCAACCTTTCAAAGAAATGCCAGTGAATAAGAGCAAAAAGCCTACTAAAACAACCAAGAGCACTATCGAAAAGGTCCTTCCTTCTATTTCTGTACTTGTGGTGGAAGATAACGCGATTAATCAGGCGATTTTAGGAGCATTTTTGAGAAAACATAAGATCCACTACCAAATCGCCAAGAACGGACAAGAGGCAATAGATAAATGGAGAACCGGAGGGTTCCACTTGGTATTGATGGATATCCAATTGCCAGTAAAGTCAGGTATAGAGGCCACCAAAGAAATCAGACACCTTGAAAAAATTAATCGGATCGGAGTGTTCGCTCAAAACGAATACTATCTGAACCCCATGGCGTTACCTGAGGAAGAAAAGCTTGAATTGAATGTTTTCAGGTCGCCGGTTATTATTGTGGCGTTGACTGCTTCATCTAACTCGTCTGTGGATAAAAAGAACGCCTTGATGGCGGGATGTAATGATTATTTGACCAAGCCAGTCAACTTGGTTTGGTTACAGAATAAAATTACAGAATGGGGTTGTATGCAAGCTTTGATTGATTTCGATGGTTGGAAGGATAAGAGACTGCCTATCAGGAAGACTAGTTGATTATGATTAGACAGTCAGGAGACCAATGAAGACTAGTCAGGCGTGACAGCGACTAATATTTCCATATCTAGCTGGGTCAGAAGAACAGAAATTGATACTGACGAATATTCTTGGTCATTAATATGCTGTAATCCATTTAATTGAAGTTGGCTCTGTTCCTCTAGTACTTTACCAATATTCCCTCGTGAAATCAGAAAATCACTGCTGAATTCAATAGATTTTGTTTAGAGTATTAATGTATCCTTACCGTGACCAACTATGACTAGCTGTACTAGAACATTTACTGTAACTGTACTAATAACATTCGATATAACTGTAGACTATTTCATAGAGAGTCGTGTCTCGCCAAATTTACTGATCAAAAAAATCTGATTTTGAAGAGAACGACGATACTCCAAACGATACACCGAAAGACATAATGGCACAAGACACAGCAAGTGAAACACTGACGATTTTACCGTTGGAAATTATCGATAAGTCTGTTGGACAGAAAATCAGAGTGTTGATGACCAACGAAAAGGAATTCATTGGGACTTTGGCAGGATTTGACGATTTCGTTAACATGGTGTTGGAAGATGTTACTGAGATAGATGGGGATGTGAAAAGCGAAGAAGTGAGGAAAAAGATGTTGTTGAATGGAGGACATGTGGCGATGATAATCCCAGCATAAAAGTGCTAATATTGCTAGAATTGGTAGTACTAGTTTTAGTGTTCGTGTTAATGATAGTATTAATGTTTGTACTAATTTTAGTGAAAGTGATGGATGATTAACTGGGTGAAGATTTTAGTAATCCAGCATGTTAAGATTTAGTACCTCAACATACTGACCAGAGTATCTTCTTCCAACGCAGCTACTGGTACTATGGGGACAGTTTTGTAACATAGATAACTTAATAAAAGTAGATATTTTGAAGTTGTAGCGATGAAATAGTGACTATGGGGGCATATTAATGATCTATTGTGCTACAATGAAGTAGTAGTGACAATGAAGTAGTAGTGACAATGAAGTAGTAACAATTAATATGGCGAGTTAGTGGCAGCCAGTGTTGCAAATGCGCAGGCTCGAGAGAATCTTGAATGTTACTGACACAAGATGTCGTAACTAACAAAACTAATCATTGGGGTAGCACAGTACTAGGAGCCGCCACTATTGTAACATATCACACGCTTAGTCACTATGTAACTATTACTCAGTATCGAATGTGGTAGAAGTTTTGGATTCGCAGCCTGGTGGCAAATTTCGCTATTTAATCTCAATTTCCCCACCACTATTCTTCGCTAACTAAATGAAACTCACTATATCAATTGAGTCTAGTGGACAGCTCATCAGTGTGGATGTGCTGGAGTCCTTAGCCTTGGAAGATTTCAAGGCATACTTACAAGCAGAAACAGATATCGAACCAGAACACCAAGTGATCTTTCTCGCTGGGAAGGTCGTAGAAGGTAGTGGACTGTTGGAAGAGTTGGGGATCAAGGATGACGACGTCATCCTGGTTGTTCTGAAGTCCGCTCAGGTAGCAGCTCCAGCTCCAGAGCCAGTTCGAGCTCCATCAACTCATACCGATCGAGCTCCACCAACTCATCCCGATCTCGCCAACTCTGTCCCACCAGCAGTTTTGTCTAAAATAGAGGCGTCACGACAACAAGTTCTAAACAATCCCCAGATTGCAGAACAATTCAGAGAATCACAGCCGGAGCTCCATGCTGCATTAAATAATGCTGAACTGTTCAGAAACTTGATGTTGCAGCAGATATCACAACAACAAAACCAACTGTCGGAAGAGTACCAGCGACTCATGGCGAATCCAGAGGATCCTGAAAACCAGGTCAAAATCTTGGAAATCATTAGACAACAACAAATTGATGAAAACCACAACTTGGCCTATGAACTCATTCCTGAAAGTTTCACACAAGTACACATGTTGTACATCAACATAAGCATCAACGGCCATAATGTACAGGCATTTGTCGACTCTGGGGCCCAGACTACCATCATCTCACCAAAACTTGCTGAGAAGACCGGGATTTCTCGGTTGATCGACAAGAGATTCCAAGGTATAGCACAGGGGGTTGGGACGCAAAAGATTATGGGAAAGATCCATAGTGTCCCTATAAAGATTGGCGACTCGGACATAGATATTCCATGTTCATTCACAGTTCTTGATACCAGTGTTGACTTGTTGTTTGGGTTGGATATGTTGAGAAGACATAAGTGTGTTATGGATTTAGTGAGAGACGTGTTGGTGGTGGGAGGCAACATTGAGGCCAGGTTCTTGAGAGAATCTGAAATCGAAAACAACCCGTTTAAAGCACAGAGTGGTGGACAAACTTTAGGTGGTTCTGGCTCTGGGTTGGGTGGAAATCTTTTCAGTGGAAATCTGATTCCTCCAGCAAATGTGACTCCTACGCCTACAAGTTCGGCAGCAGAGGCTGCTACCAAGAGACAGGGACAAAGCTCTGAAAAATCTACTGAGTACTCTCCTACTGAGAAGGATATATCTCAGTTGTCAGATTTGGGTTTCTCTAGACAAGAGGCGATCAAGGCATTAGTAAGAACACAAGGAAATGTAGAGATGGCGGCAGCATACTTATTCCAGTAGAATAGAGATGAGAAAGGATTCCTGGAGTAGATGTCGGTGAATGAAGTATAGTATCTCCACCGGCTAATTATACTAGTTGTACTGGTTAGCTATACTGGCTAGTTACTAATGGCTGCCTTGGGCCCTTTTAACAGACTTTTACCGAAATATTATTGATGAATTTTCATCATATCTTTTAAGATAGTTTCTGTAATGAAATTTCTTTAATTATATGTACAATTGGATGATCAGTGATCTCTATGAGCCGACATAACTATAAATTATACATCAGCAGCTCGGATAAATAGGTAACCGATAAGATCTTGATAGGAATTGTGACGTAATCTACGATAACTATATGTCGCGACATTTTCCAGCCGCAAGAATTTGACCCACTTCTAGACACCATTTGCGACACATCATGGACGCCACACTGGCCACTAAATCTACTTAAGTCTAATTACGACCACTTTATAATGTACAATGTGATATCTAATTACTATGACTGTATCTATTTCTACTTATTAGCCAAAATCTCGGAAGTTGATCTAGACCAACCACTGGCCTGATAAGCTGTCTGGTTGGCTGACTGACCATCTCCATAGCATAATTCTATGTAGATCATCACCGCCATTAATCTCCCGTCAACTATCTATCTATTGTGGGCCGAAACCTCCTTCTCTATACCAGTCGTCGAAGAAACCTCTAAAGAAGAAAGTGGACCCGACTTTGTTGATTTTCTCGACATCTTCGTCCTCTAACTCAAACCCATATACTTCAAGGGACTCCTTGACTCTCTGAGGTTTGCTAGACGTGGTGATAGGCATAATTCCCTTTTGGAGGGTGTACCTTAATAAAATCTGAGCATCGGTCTTGTTGTACTTTGCAGCCAACTCTTTCAAAACTTCGGGTAACGGATGTTCGACAGCTTCCTGGCCTTCCTTATTGATCCGGAACAACGGAGTTAAAGGTCCGAATGCTTGAACCAAAATATTATGGTCCTGACAATACTTGACGATATCGGTGGTTTGGTTCTGCAAGTACGGATGGAACTCGATCTGGTTGACCTCGGGATAGTCAGACTCGGCTGAGATCTTGAACGTCTGTTCCAAATGGGCACGTGCAAAGTTTGACACCCCAATGTGTCTAACTTTCCCGTCCTTTTTGGCCTGGACCAAGTCTCTCCATGCCGATTCAATGGTCTGGTTATAGGAAATATCGCCGCTAAAGAAGGGTGAGTGAATCAACAACAAATCTATATAGTCAGTCTCTAACTCAGTGAGTGCCCTATCAATAAACTCTCCTGCGGTCTTGGAAGTCGCCTTCATCGTCCCGAACCCCGGGTTGTATTTGGTGGCTATCCACAAATCTTGTCTAGGAATGCCGCTGGATTTTACTGCAGCAGCAACCTCGGGGTGGGTGGTGTAGATTTCTGCGGTGTCGATATGGTTGTAGCCATTCTGAAGCACCATCAACAATTGGTCCACGAGTTCTTGGTGCAACTCCTTCTGCTGATCGTCACTACGGCCCTTCTTGAGCCACTGCCACTTGGTGCCGGTACCGGTACCAAAAGTGATGTTTTTGCCGCTTTTGGTGAGGAAGGTCTTGGTAAACTTAGGGATATATTGTGATTTTGTCATTGGCTGATTATGGTGAGTTTTGAAGGGAGATTGGGTGGTATTTATATGGAGCCGAAGATATTGGTTGGTGCACGCGATTACGTCCTACTGATAAGTCTAATCGGAACACGTGATTAGATCGAGTCATGATTAATAATAGAGACGGGAATAGAGATCGGGAATATAAGGTGAAATAGGATGGAAATATACTCGAAATCTATAATGAAAAATATACTGCATTACTGGAAACCTTTACTAAAAATATCCAGTAGTCATATTTCTGGCAGATCTACAATAGTTAAGATAATCATCACCAGATTTACCAGACTTCAAGATTAAGATTACACTAAACAATGAAAATATCAATGTAGGATTAGAAAGTATAAATTAGTAGCGTCTCAGAGGAACGGTTCGCGTCGTTTAAGATCAGTGGCTGCGAAACTTTAATAGAAAGGCTCGAAACAAAACTATGAGTCGTAGATAGAAGTAGAGGACAAGTAAATGAGTCTTAGATAGGACTAGCGGGCATGCAAATTCGTCAATTCGTCAATTAGTCATCAGATTGCTTATCTGGTCGATTTGCGGTAAAAATCTGAGCCATTGCTTCAATTCTGAGGTTCATGAATCTTATTAGTTCTTATTAGATATAGCTGTTCATGATTAACTAACGTTGTCTCACTAGTTCTCACTACTTCACGAGCTCTCATCGTTCACTAGCTCTCACTACTCACTAGCTCTCTTATTCCTCTTCCAACCCATTCAACGCCAGTTCCTCTTCTTCAGTTGCTCTCTTCTTCAAAACTAATGGTTTTCCAGTGACTCTAAAATAAATGTCCTTTACGTCGTCGGTGGTGGATTCAAAATGAGAAGTGGCATCGTAACTCTTACTGATGTAAATACCATCACTAGTACCGTCATTAATTGGTTCGTATAACTCGGCAATTCCCATCAATGTGTCCAATCTAGTTCCCAATAACTTGAAAGCAGGTTCCAATTCAACATGAGGAGTGTCGGTCTCGATAATGGTGGAAACAATGGCTAAATAAAATCCTTTAGGCACAACACAATGGACGTCTGACAAAACAGTCACGTAAATATCATGTTTTCGGGACACTTGGTTCTGGGGAATGATCAATTGCACAGAGTCTAAGTCGCCGGTGCTTTGAATTGGATGGTCTAAAATGCACATTGCTCTAATTACTCTGGAGCCCGTCTTCTTCACCTTTTCTGGGAAATACGTAGGATCAGCAATCACAATTGGTGCCTTAGCAGTACCCTCTTTGGTGACCACACCGGCAAAGTTCTCGCCATCGTATAAAACCTCGTCAATTGGTGTATCCAACATATAAGTACCTCCATAAATGGCCGATAATCTGGCAAAACCTTGGGGTAACTCACCCAAACCGTATAAGGGATAGATATAAGGAGATTTTCCGTACTTGGCTACGGATTGTACATAAAGCATGATTCTTTCATAAGTAGGACGTGCTACTTCGTTCAAATAATCATCAGTTGGCCATAAAGCCATGGCATGACCAATGAAGTCCTTGGTTCCATTCTCCAAACGGAAATAGTTGTAGACTTCATCCATAGTGTTTGAATCCAAGTTTAATGTCTGATGAGTCGAAGGTTCGTCTTCCTTGTATTTGGCGATAAACTCCATGAAGTTCTTCATACGTCTTTTTTCAAAAATCCCCATCAACGAAGATTTGATGGCCTCCATTTCGTTCAGGGGTACCTTGGCAATTCTACCGTTACGGTATACATAACTTCCAGCGATTTGCTTGAATTCCATGTATCTCGTCACGTCGGTGTGGACCAAGATGTTGGTCAATTCTCCATTAGCCATTAAAAACTTTGGAATCAAGTCCACACACCAGTCTCTGTCTCTGCCTGTTAACGAGGCAGGTTTCTGGGATGCTGGCTTGAATTTATTGTATAATTGAGACAAGTTTAACGAAGCTGATTCTCCTCCATAGAAGTCCTGACGATCAATGTGTAAAACCTTCTTTCCTTCTACAGATAAAATTCCTGAGAGAATACATTCGGTTAAACCGGTTCCGAGGACTATAACGTCGTAATTTTCGTCCATTATTGAGTTGATGATAGATCAGTAGGAGTCTGTTATAATTTGGGCGGTAGTTAAGGATCGCAATCGTGTGTTTGGTCGGGCCACGACTTTTAGTATACGAGACAGAACGAGGAGAGGAGGGGGATAGGGAGAGTTCAGGGAGAGTATAGGGAGAGTTCAAGGAGGATATATAGAATTCATAGGGAGACTATAAGGAGGGTATAGTGAAATTTACCAGAATTCAAGAAGAGGTCTCTATTTTCCTTATGATTATTTGTGACTATTTACAATTCTTCACTACCACACATCGACATATCTAAGGAAATACGTCTTCATTCAGCTTACTAAAGGTTATAGTAATTATCTGAGGTTAGTGACATTTGATTTAATTGCATACATATCTGCAATTATTGAATATACTGAACTTAGCGAGGTTTTGTATAATTTGCAGCAATTGGCCGTTCCATGGATTCACAACTTCACTAGATTTACTGTAAAAAATGCCACTATTTTCTGATGGATATACTGACCTCGCTCTCTAACTCTTTGCCCTCCCCTTTTTCAATATACTCTTTAGCACTAATATTTATTGGTTCTATTAGACTACATTATGGAAAACCTTGTTCTTGTCCAAACCCGCCTTCACGATCTTTGAGATTTCGTTTGGATCAGAGGTGATTTTGGTGAAGTTTTCAAATCCATCTTCTGTAATCAACAAATCGTCTTCGATTCTGACTCCTCCAATGTACCAATATTTGTCCAAAACGTCTTTGTTGATGTATTTGACCTTTTTCTCATCATTCAAAGTGTCTTCTAAAAGGAATGGAGAGAAATAGATACCTGGCTCATCAGTCAATACCATACCCTTCTTTAAAGTTCTTCTTAATCTCAAATATGCCAATAATGGGTCTGAATCAGAGTAGTTGGGGTATCCACCAACATCGTGAGTATCCATTCCTAATAAATGTCCTAACCCATGGGGAAAGAATCTGGCAGAGACCTTGGATTCAAACAATTCTTGGGCCGAATATTCCAGTCTGAAGATCCCCAACTTCAAGAATTCTTCAATCAAGATTTTGTGGGCCGTTAAGTGGAGGTCGTCCCACGAAACGCCGGGCTTGATCATATCCATGGTGACTTTTTGCATTCTTAACACAGCATTGTAGATGTCCAAATGTTCTTTGGTCCAGTCTCCATTGATAGGGAAACATCTGGTAACGTCACTGGCGTAACAACTCCATTCAGCACCGGCATCGATTAACACTGATTTCTTGGTGGATGGGATTTCGTCATCGTTCTTCACATAGTGGAGAGTAGAACAGTTTGGTCCGGAGCAACAGATAGGATCGTACGACTGTTGTTTCGATCCTTGTCTAAGAGCATGGTACATAAATTCTGCGTGGATGTGGGTCTCTTCAGTTTCAATAGGAAGGGCCGACATCACTGCTAAGTGGCAGTTGTCGGTAATTTGGGCGGCGTGTTTCATTAATTCGATCTCGTATTCATCTTTGATGAGTCTTGCTTCGTCTAATGCATAAAAGAAGTCCTTATCACCCACAGTGACTTGGCTAGTAAACTTCTCGTTGCGAGAGTTGACGTCCGTCGTATGGACAGTAAATTCGTCTCTAGCACTCTTCAAATCGGTCTCCATATCCTTGACATACTTAACCTCGTCTACGTCAAATTGGCCCTGGGCTTCGGTCAAGTTTAAAGGCATACCGGACCACATAACATCCTCATAATCGATGTTTGGCAAGTATAAAGTTAACTTGTCGTATTTCGATTGGTATAAGACGTGCGACCCAGGTATGTCTACCCCCGACAAGTAGTAGAAGTATCTGTTCTGTCTAAATGCTTTAGTTTGGTCACAGTATTGGAATAATTCCAAATCTTCTCCAGACACGAAAAATGCCACATTTTGGGCCAAACTTGGGTTCTTTGATTTGTAGTGGTTTAAAACATTTCTTGCGTGTTGCTTAGCTGGATATTTCTTACCCTTGAGTGATTCTGGACCTGAAACCATCTTTAAAAAGAGTGTTAAAGGGGAGAGTTTGATTAACGGGTCTGAACATTTTTGAGCCGTGTATCTATATGCAGGTCTGGTCGGTAATACACGGCTCTCTGAAATCCTCGGGATCCATTATTGTATAAGATGAAACAAAGACGTAACGTATACAAACCAGCGGAATTCGTCTAGTTGGGAGGTTCCATTGAGAGGGCTCGCTAATACGGTCCATTTAGAGAAGCGTTAAGTAGAGGGTCTAGTTGGAAAAAGCTTCCAAGAAGGCATTTTCATATCAGTTTTGGTTGGAGTGGAATTTGTACCGCTAAATTTGGTGAACATTTCTCATCACAGCTTACTACTGTGAACATTCTCTATCCATGAACTCGATTTTTCGAAGCCTCTCTAAGAATTTAGTACCATTGAAATCTCGCTAATCTTTCCATTGTTGACCATACATATGGTACCATTTGATATTTAAGATCGAGATAATTGATAAAGTCTATAAGAAGAGTTATCCTGATAGTTGAAAATCGTGTAAACATTTGACGTAGTTAGCCAGCTGTATTAACACTAACAAATGTTGAAATTAGTGGAGTTTTAGTGAATCATAGAGAATATTAGTGAGGTTTAGAGAGAAAATTTCTCACTAAATCAAATACTTCGCTATCAGTATTCAAACGTTCTCTTGTGTATCTTAGGTTGAACGATTGAAACTCTTCTAATTCACAAAGACATCGCTACGCTCAGTGCTTGCTCAGTATTCAATAAGCCATTAATCTGTTGATCTCATTAATACCTCTAAATCTCCACGATTCACTTATTTTGTAGTATTACGTAAGCAACACTCCATGCTGAATTTTATAAGTAATTACTGTTTAAAATTACTGTAAATTCGTATATGATGTAGTGAGGCATACATCAGCCAATTACAGATGTTAACTGAATAGTAGAGGTACTTTTGGCCAATATTCCTCTAGCTCATTCTACCGATGATAGTGTACTGCATATAAAAATACGTACAAAACACTCCAAGAACGTTCAAATACTGAAAGAAGAATAAGTAAAGTGTTCAATAAGTCACTAAATCTCACTAATATTCACTTAGATTTACTTTGATATACAAATATTCCATTTAATCCTACTAATATTCGCTAATCTCTCTAATTTTACTTTCATGTCACTAAATCTCACTATTTCTAAATACTCGGTAATCTCAATTTTCAAGATTATGTAAGCAATACTTTAAGCTGAATACTGTGGGTAATTACTACCCAATATTGTTGGCCGTTGGTATGTGACATATCGGGTGCTATATTAAGTCAATTTAATCTTAACTCAGTAACTAGACGCAATTTTGATCAATATTCCTGTTGCTGAATCTATCGATGTTAATGTACTGCATATAATGTTCTAATATTTTAGGGTTATTTGTTGCCTTATTTAGTGAGAGATATATTTTTCGCCCGTAGTTTTCAATAGATTACTGAGTAAAACTTCGATTTTTAGTTATTCTTCTCACTAAATGTGAGAAAAAATGAGAGGCCGTCGCTAAAAATGGGGAATCACCAAAGACGTAAAGTTATTAAAAGATGAAAGATCGTTGCTAAAAGATGTGACGCCACTTACAAGAGATCGCCGCTCCGTGTTCCTTGTACCTCACTAAAAGAAGAGAGATAGTCACTAAGTCGCGCTCCTTAGTGACTATCTCATAAGTCGTGTCCGCCCAAACATTGCCACCACTAAAATCTCAACCTCCAAACTCAACTAACTCACTTTCATCATCAACATGGAAAGATTACAAAGATTATTAGGATCAGGCGCTGGTTTAGGTGGAGCCGCTCCTCCACAGGCTGACGGCCCCGCTATAGACAACGCAGAAACCGTTTACATATCGTCATTGGCTCTCTTGAAGATGTTGAAACATGGACGCGCAGGTGTACCCATGGAAGTTATGGGATTGATGTTGGGAGAATTCGTGGATGAATTCACTATACACGTAATTGATGTGTTTGCCATGCCACAGTCGGGTACTGGAGTCTCTGTGGAGGCTGTTGACGATGTTTTCCAAACCAATATGATGGATATGTTGAGACAGACTGGCCGTGACCAGCTGGTGGTTGGATGGTACCATTCGCATCCGGGATTCGGGTGTTGGTTATCTTCAGTGGATGTTAATACTCAACAATCGTTCGAGCAATTGAATAAACGTGCGGTGGCTGTGGTTGTTGATCCTATCCAGTCTGTCAAAGGAAAGGTTGTCATTGATGCATTTAGAACCATCGATACCACGACGTTGATGATGGGCCAAGAGCCTCGTCAAACCACTTCCAATGTCGGGCATTTGAATAAACCATCGATCCAAGCATTGATTCATGGCTTGAACCGTCATTATTATTCGTTAAATATTGATTATCACAAGACTACTAATGACACAAACATGTTGTTGAACTTGCATAAGAAGAACTGGCAGTCGGGATTGAAAATGGTTGATTATAATCATAAGGAATGTGAAAACTTGGAGGGTACAGAGAAAATGGTCAAGATTGCTGAATTGTATAATCAAAGAGTGTTGGAAGAGAAAGAATTGGATGAAGAACAGTTGAAAACGAGATATGTAGGGAAACAAGATCCAAAGAAACATTTATCGGATACAGCCGAGAAATTGATTGAAGAGAATGTGACTAGTTTGTTGACTAGTGGTGTGAATGCGATGGGTATACAATGATTCCGAGCGAAGCGAGGAATCATTGCCTAAAGCAACTAGATCTGAAGATTCCAAGAAAAGCGAGAAATCGATGACTGAAGTAACTAGATCTGAATAGAATCTACGGATCTTGAAATATCTAATCCAAGTTTGATCATAACTGAGCTTATTTTAAAAAATAGTGGACTCAAATGTTCTATAAAGATAACTAAATTGAGGTATTACATTCTAATTTATTGTATTGTATTGTCATATCTCGAATTTGGTCTCTAATTGTTCTGGTTCTATGAATAACCTGAAAATATTCCAATATTGTGACTTAAAACTTCGTCTCTGGGACTATATCGGTGAATTCTCACTCGGATCTCTCTAAAAGTCTTGCTAATCTCAGTTTCTACATGATTCTCTCATTCGTCTCTATATATATCGTAATGATCATGCTGTGGTCATCAATAGATCGTGTAATACAAAACAAAGTATAAAAGTGTAGAATTAGCGAGACTTCATGGGAGTTAGTGGGAAAAATAGCTAGAGTCTCACTAAATTTAGTGAAGAAATACTAGATTTCATGAGAAGTTCTTTACGAGTTCTCACTAATTTCATAGATTTGATGAGAATTTCACGGTACAATCATACTTTCTCTCGGGAGATCCCAAGCGAATCGCATCTCACAATTGATATTTAGTTTGCACCCGTTAATTGTAGTCAATTATACTCAATTATAGTCACTCGCTAATAACATACTTCTTGTTACTGATATTACTGACCTCACCATCCCAGGCTAACCACGGGCTGACTCAACATTACTTAGTGAAGAAAATCATCAGGTTCTAGACAACTTATCAGGTTCTAGACAGCTCGCCAGGTATTACAACACTCCAAGTTATATTCCATTTACAACACTCAGGGACAGAACTCGTTCCCCTGTCACAATCCCATTTAGCGGCAATTCACCAATCTAGCGATAAAGGACAATTTCTAGTGGTAAAGTATCAATAACAATCTCTCGTTGCATTTCACCACTTCCAGACATAACTCTCTAAGGCTCACGAAATCAGTCCCAGCTATGCCTCCTTCAAAGAAACAGAAGCTCGCCACGGATAACGGAACCTCCAGTGAGTTTAACCCCACTAACTCCACTATCTCCACTAACTCTACTGACTCTACTGACTCTAATCTCACTAACACCACTAACTCCACCGACCCATCTTCTTACTACTTCGAAACCATCAACCGCCAGTTTTTAGACTTTGATTTCGAAAAGGTATGTCTGGTGACACTCTCCTCCGTGAACGTCTATTGTTGTCTAGTGTGTGGCAAATACTTCCAGGGACGGTCAATGTCGTCGCCAGCGTATAACCATGCCCTCTCAGTATCCCATCATGTATTTATGAACCTTCAGAACGAAAAGTTCTACATCTTACCTGAAAATAGCGAGGTCACGTCGCCAGTAGCGCTAAGATCGGTACAGGATATCGTTTCTCTACTAAATCCTTGCTACACTACTCCTTTGGAGTTGCCGTCCACTAGCTACGACCTAAATCATGAACCATACATGGTTGGATACGTGGGGTTGAACAATATCTCCAATAACGACTATTCCAACGTGATTATCCAGTTATTGGTCCATATCACGCCTATACGAGATTTCTTCTTGACCGAAGATGTAACGTCTCTGTTGAGCGTATCGTTCCGTACCCTCGTAAAGAAGTTATGGTCCAGTCATCTCTACAAAAGTCATATATCGCCACATGAGTTTCTACAGACAGTTTCCTCCGAATCTAAGGGCCAATTTTCATTCACACCCCAACAATCCCCTAAGAAGTTCTTGGTCTGGATTTTGAACCAATTACATAAAAATAAGATGAAATCAGGGAAAGAAATTAAAGGTAATTCTTCAGAGAAATTGGCTGAATCTTCAGGAAATTTGACTAATTCTTCTGAGAAATTGATTAACTATTCAGGGAAATTGACTGAATCTTCACCAAAATTACCTAATTCTTCATCAAATTTCGCTAATCCTTCAGGGAAATCTTCTTCATCTTCATCTTCTTCTCCTTCTTCTTCCTGTCTAAGTAAATCACTTCAGGGAAGTCTTCAAGTAAAGACGATTCCACTCGTAACAAAACAAATCAACAACAAAACAGAATTCATCACAGACACAGAATCCGCCTCCATCACCCTGCTGAAGTTCTGGATCCTCACTCTAGATTTACCTCCAACTTCATTGTTTTCACAAGAATCGAAAATTAACGAGGTGGAACTTGTGGATTTGTTACAGAAGTATAATGGAACCAAAACCACCCAGACGTCGCCGAATGAACTTAAGACGTATAAATTGAAATCGTTGCCACCATATCTATTGCTCCATATAGACAGGGGTCTTGAAGGAAATGATAAGCGAGGAAATCCAACAGTGGTGAAATATCCCGAAGTTCTTGACCTAGAGCCATTTTTAGAGTCTAAGAATTCACAGTCGTCCGCCAAACACAAATTGCCAACTAAATACAAATTGGTGGCCAACATCAAACATTCGTTGATAATGGGTGACGATATAGGCCATGGCGACGATAAAAATCAATGGTCCATCAGTATACGTCGTGACGACGAGTGGATATTGATCTCAGATTTGGAGGTCAAGAAGTGTGAAGGTGAATTGATGTTTTTAGACGAGAATTATATCCAGTTGTGGAAACGTTGTTAGGGTTAGAGTTAGGAACTATGTTAGGATTCGGATTATGGTGAGATTTGAATCAGTTATCACTAGAGTCATTTTCGCTATAGTCATTTTCGCTAGAGACCTAGTTGGAAATATCTAGTGGGATCTAGTCACTCTCAAACCTCACTAGCGCGGTATCTCTCACTATCTAGCGTCTCTTGTCATTCTCACTAGTACTCACTTAGACTCACTTAGTCTCTACTAATAAATACTTCGCTCCGCTCAGTATTTCGCTATCACACCCTCTGCAAACTCCACCACTTTAACATTCCCTGCCACCATCTCTCCCAACTTTGTATCCCTCAACAACAGCTTAAATATCACCACAAATGATGCCAATTTCATCTCCAATATCTCCATTGCTGCGCTTTTCTCACTGGTTCTGATATATTCATAAACAGCAGCGAGTGTATAGTCGAATTCTTCTAGTTGTAGTTCATACTGAGCCTCTATCAACTCAGACTTGAAGAGAAACTCAACACCCAACGTCTTACTCGGCACGTCAAACAAGTTCGGATGTCTCACGCTAAAATCGTGCCACGATGGTAGGTCTGATAAGATATGGTGGACGACGAGTTTGTTGATGGTGGAGTTGGTGAAAACTTCAGGATCCACGTCAAAAAGTGTGTTCCAGATCTGGAGATCTAAGTCCTCGGTTAATAAACATAAAATCCAGAGATCTTGAAACAGAGAGTCCATTAATCTGTTGATGAGTTGGGCTGTAGGCGACTTCACAAAGTATTTAGTGAGAACTTGTGAGAGATTTATGAAAGAACGCTGGGAATGATCACTAAGGAGATTTACGGGGTCAGTACACTGCTTGTCTGAGAGCAAGTCATTTTCCTGGCCCTTCTTCCCCTTATTCTCACTGGATTTATTCTCCCTCTGCTCTATTAATACCGGCAATTGGTCGGATGGCGAACTATGATAAGAGATGGCAAATAACGCGTTTGTTCCTTTAGACCCAGGCCTCGGGAGTGTGAGTTTATTCTTATACGCTAAGATTAACGCGTACGCCAACGATTCTGGATCTGTGGGAAGGATTCTGGTGGCACCAGACTCATCAATGTGCTGGAAAGTGTTGTGAACGCCTAGCAAGAAACTTCCCGCTGACTTACCGCCAAAGTAGAACTTTTTATCGTCAATATACTGAGAATTTGCTGGCGTGGTGTTGGATGTTGGAGGGTTGGTGATGAGCGGAAATGTATCAAACACGGTTTTTATGGGTTTTGGAATCATTATTTAGTGGTTAATTGGTGATGGGTGGACTTTTATGAGTAATTTAGCGGTTATTTACCGACTGTTTATGTATTACGAAGTAGTGATTGGGTACAGTGAGTATATTGTATGATCCACAGAATAGTAACTTATAATTTTCATACAATATTTTGAGTGAGTGCAGTAAAACTTTCAGTATATTTGAAAATATGGCGTATATTTCAGAATGATCTCGCTAGAAATGTCTTGTGATCACTAAATGATCATTCGTTTAGCGACTGTCATCGCTAATGCTGTGATTTTACTTATTCACATATAATTATATTCATCATATATCATACAATTCATACTTATAGTATAATATAGATCTAATTTTCAAACCCCAGCAAATACTACTAAGCATTTAGAGATTATTACTATATACTTCATAAAAATATCACCTACTCCGCCGCTAGCACCTCGCTATCGCTTGCTGCTAATTCACCTTAGCAAGCTTTCTAGCTCTAAATGGAATAATGATAAAAGGTGACCTCAAGAGGGTCAAAATAAGTTCGAATAGCTGACAATCAAGAATTAATACAGTCTGTACTGACGAAAATCACCAGAAATTAGTGATGATATTCGGGAAACTTAGTTCTAGGGAATTACGAATTGTGTCGATCTTCAACATAATCATTAGATAGCAATAAATACCAGTAGGAGGTAAGTTAGATGTCCCTGATGATGATAAATTAATCTACTGGGGTGGAAGATTTGATATCTGAATATATGAAGATCTGAATTTCAGATATAGGTCCGTAAGCTCTACTAAATTTTAGTAGGTCATCAGAATTACGTCATCAGAACTAAATGAACAGAAGTGTGCCTCCAATGCAAATCATTGATGCCGCAATCTCTTCATCAGTGATCTATCCAATCTTGGTTTAAACCCATAGACTACACCTGTTGGTATCTCGCGGCTCCACCTTCTGCTACCGCGCAATCGCTCGGTATCAGCCGCTATCGCTCGGTGCCAGCTCTCTAAAGATCTTCTTCAGGCACCAAATCAATGGCCATATCGTACCATTTTGTACCAGCAAAGTCACACTTACTCTCACCCAACTCAACAAATCCAATCTTCTCATAGAATGGAATCAATTCCTTGTGAACAATTATCGCTATCTTGTCACCCAAGTCTTGGTTGGATAACTTCTGGATATAGTCGTGCAACAATAACGTTCCCAAGTTAAGACCCTGCCAGTTCGGGTCTATGGCTACCGAGTGGATTCCAATAAATCTCGACGTTTCAATATGGCCTGCCTTTGGTTCTATCTCGGATGGCAAGTCCATGGACTCGGATGTTATAACGGAGGAGTCGATTTTGGTGGCGATAACATGGCCAATCAACTTTTCACGAGTAACGGACGATTTCGTTGGCAATTCTTCGGATTCCTCGGCCTGCTCCTTGTCTGCCTGTTCCTTGTCGAGCTTTTCGGCAACCTCTGGTAAGTTCATGGCGTTATATTTGTACTCATAGTCTCTGACAAATAATCCTGAACATAACTCAGGACACACTTTCAATCTGTAGTGGAATTTCTCTAACGACGCTCTTTCTTCGGCGTTGGTGAAACTCTTGGTTTCGACGCTTAAACATTGATCGGCGTCTTCGATCGTTAAGGGTCTGATGGATATATTTGGGGGGAATTCCGACATGATTGTGGAAAAAACGGGGTTGGTGCTAAGGAGAATACGAACTTCTCGCTATTATACTGATGCTAGGGGAATTTCAGATATCTCTGTCTTGGTGGATATGTCAGAGTCACTATTGTGTTAGGAGCCAAATTTGATGTTGGACTTGAGAAAATTGTGTAATTTGAGAATTGAGAATTGAGAATTGAGAAATACGTGTCGCGACACGAAAATAGCTCGTGACACTTAGCTAAGTCAGGATATATGGAAATTGGCTATGGAAATTATTATGGAAATTATTATGGAAATTGACTATGGAAATTGACTATGGAAATTGACAATGGAAATTTACTATGGAAATTATTATGGAAATTGACTACGGAAATTGGCAATGGAAATTGACTATGGGGATATCAACTATGGATATTAACTATGTGGATATTAACTATGTGAATTTTAACTATGGCTAAGATTCACACTAACTAATTGTAGATACGCTCATTTTCCATAGAAATTAGTTCTACTAAACGGAATATTACAATGGTGGGTGATAACTTCGCTATGGCAGTTTCTACATACGTAGAACTCACCTAGACTTCACAAAAGCTCACAAGACCTTATAGAGAAAGCTTGCTAGCTGAGAAAGTCTTGGTCGTCGCCGTCTTCTCATCGCTTCACTCTGAAAAGTCTAGATCTTTCTCACCACCTTCTCATCAGTCCCCCCTGAGAAGGCTAGATCACTCTAAATCCTTCACACTCACCTCCTCCTTCTCTTCATTCAATAGACTGTTCCCGATTTCCCAAAGATGTACAATATTATCGTCAGCCACGGATCCGAGAGTCCAATTTTTATATGGACACCAACTCAAATCCGTCACCGCACCTGTATGGCCAGCATGCATCATGAATAACTCAGGACATCCGTCCTCGGCATCTTCCTGTTGTTGTTCTTCTCCGATTTTGAATAAATCCCATACAATCAATCTCCGGTCTTGCGACCCCGACGCAATTATTCCATCTTTATGAGGAGAGAACTCCAAGCACGAGATGGAATCGGAATGGCCCATCATCGTGTGCAAGAGTCCTTCGGACGACTTTTCTTTGTTGGAAAGCATTCTCAAGTCCAAGAGGTTGATGTTGGAGTTGGTGTTTCCAATGGCTAACAAGTTGGACGAAAATGGCGAAAACGATAACGAGTTCGTCCCTTGACTCTTTTCGTGGTAGAACCTCGATATAGGACCAGACGGGGTTCTTACATCGAAGATGAAGGTATAATTGTCGTCAGAAACGGATCCAAAGAGGTTCTCGTCGTGGAGGTGCCATTTTGCATCGTTGACTATGTTTCCATGGCTCCGATTCTTGAATATCTCGTGTGGTTTCTCGTTAATGTCGTGAAGCGAGATACTCTTGTCATCGGATGCTGCCAACAAAAGCCCTTTTTTGAACGGACTCCATGCCAACCCATACCCGTTCTCTGAAAAAGGCGTCAACTGAGCAAATGAACTTTTGCTGTCGTCCTTCAAATTATACAAGTCAATTTGTCCTTCACCGTTAATGGTGGATATTATTGACGAGTCCTGAGGCATGTATCTTGCTCTGTTTATTTCAAACTTGTTTTCAAACTTCTTGGTGATTTTTATTCTCGAGTTGGCCTTGGGGGGTTCTGCGCCAGAACTAGGGGAAGCTGGGCTATTTCCCGGCAATTGAGTTGACGCCACTTTCAAGTAATTGGCATCTTCTCCTGAGGTATGTGTTCCTAGTAACAATTTGGACTCGATTATTCCGTCGTGCTCTTCATATTCTGGTAGCCATTGGATGGTTAGTGATGGCCACGTTAAAGCAGTTTCACTAACAAACTCATACATGTATCTGCAGTTTTTCCTCCATAGTTGATATTCTTCTTTGATTGTTAGATCAGACGCTTCTTGATGTACATCTTCCCATTCAGACATGTTGTGGTTGATGGAGATGTATATTACGCGTCAGATATCTGTAGAAATTGAATTTGCGACATGGAGAATTTCCGAGAATTTCATAGAATCGTGACAATTTCCATGCGACATATTTGCGTACGCGACAGAATCAACACATCAACACAGAGCGTAGCGAAGTGTTGATTCTTCTCTGTGTTGATTCGTTAAGTATTCAGTGGATAATACTCAGCACAGCGAAGTTTTGATTTGTTAAACGTATTAGTGGAGATCAAGAATGTATTAGTGGAGATACAAGAATTTTGTAAGTAAATTATGAACAGTTTTATACTTTGTTTAACTACTATTCAAAAGATCAGTCTTTCCTATGGGCTTACTAAATCTAAAATATGTCTTTGTTTATGTCGTTAGTTTATGTGCTACGATTATATACATTTATGTCGTGTCGTATTAAAGATAAATCTCTAATTCTATCTATGCATATTCTAAATCTTGGGTGGCCGCCATATTAACCTCATAATAATCGATAACTTTCAATGCATCACTGATATGGTTGAAATACGGCGACGATTCGCTTTCAATCAAATCAACAATCTCGGAAATTTCATCCACTTCAAGAGGAGTTATTTCGCTTTCAAACGAGGCATCCAAGTTGAAACTATTCTCTAATTCGTTTATGCTTCTGTTTCTTCCTGACCGAGTGTACTTGTTCTGTACGTCAAAGTAATTGATATCCTCTAGATCATTGACCAATATTTCGACGATCCCCGTGTGTAGAAGTCTCTTTCTGAGTCGCTGACTCTTGTTAACACGGACAAAAAAGGACCGGATCTCTCGCTTCCTATAGCTCCGAAGCAAATCCAACAAAATCTGGGCGGCCGAACTGTCCAACTCCGTCATGCCATGTAAATCAAAGATTATATATTTGGTCATGGCCGCGGCTCTGCTTCTTTTCAGCGCAGGATGGGCTTTTGTAGAGCCGTACATTTCAACTCGCTTGAGTCTGGTTCTCAAGTCGTTACTATTTGTAAACGTCAACGGTTCTGGAATCTTGATAATCAAACAGCCTTCAATTTCTTCAAGGATTTCCGTGTTCAATTGGGTGAAATGATCGTCAGAGAAGTAATCACCACGAAAGTTCTTGAGTTTCAACTTTTCACTAAACGATGCATCGTGTTCTATAATTTCACGACTATTGCAGATATTGAGAACATGTGGTGCGCAGTCTTCAATGCAAGATGTCTTGATATCTGCGTCCACGAAGTTATTGGTTCCTGGACATCTTCCAAGAATTTGAATTCTCGACGATGCCAGATGCTTGATGACTCTGATCAATGAATAGATTAGTCCCACTGCAATGCCTGCTTCCATAGAAAAGAATAGTGTGGTCGTTACCGTAACTCCAAAGGTGATGAGCTCGTTATAACCACCGCTTTGCCAGTGAAAGTACAATTCATACGGAGCTTCTTCGATTAAAGAAATCCCAATCACCGCAGTGATCACACTAAGCGAACAAAGGGGGACATAGTAGAGATATTCCATGAGACACGAAATGGTGAATAACGTGCACAAGCCCATAATCGCTCCCAGCATGGTTGTCTTTGCAGAAATGGCATTGATTTTACTTCTTCCATAACCACCAAACGCTGGAAGTGCGCCAAACATAGATGCAATAATGTTAATGAATCCTAGAGCCACCAATTCACGATTGGAAGAAATGGGTAAGTCGTAAGTAGATCCGAGCGACTTAGAAGCTGTAGTGGATTCAAAAAAACCCAACATGGCACATAAAAATCCCGAAGTGCCCAAGCTTTTGATCAAGGGCCACATTTTCGGAGCAATTGGATTGTAGAGCTTGACTGGATCATCATTGTGAACATCGCCAATTATTTTGATACCCTCAAGATCCCAACGTTGAATACCACACAAGATAGTGGACACAGCCACCACGGCCAAAATCTCAGGTATATATACAGCCCTCTGTAACCACGGATTGTTACGCTTTGTAGCATGTTTCTTGAAGATCCGTACTCCCATAATAATTACAAAACCAATAACACTGATTTTAAAACTGAGATACGTAAATTTATCATAGTTTTGAATAAGAAATCGAACCTTATCAAACGGCGAATGAATATCCATTTGATTTGGATCTTCTGAGATTTCTTTCTGTAATTCTTCAAGACCAAGAACGACTACCAAAGCGTTGATAATCATCACTATACCGACACCACTTATGAACCCCTTTAAAAGTGAAGCACTCAAGACATTATCCAAGAATCCAAACCTACCAAGTCCAAATCCCAAGAGAGAAGCGCCACTAACAAAAGTAATGGCCACGACATATTCCAAAGGATCCAAATGCTTCTTCATCGCATGGTGTAGCAATGGTTCCACTGCTTGGCCCACCACCAACGAAATTGGACCTTCTGGTCCCACCACCATTTGCGGCACACTACCAAACACAAGATACACCAAAGGAGCTATTCCTAGCGAGTAAAGTCCCGATATCACTGGGACTTTTGCAAGTGAAGTAGCGTAGGAAAGAGAAAGCGGAAGTTGGAAAAATACCAACGTAAGTCCTCCCACAATGTCTCCCACTAAAAAGCTAGGACAATACTGGCTTATCCATGAAAAGCACGGCAAATAATACGGCAAAATCTCGCTCCATTCCAAGCTTTCAAAATTTTGTGTATGAGTAGGAATGTACTCGTTACTTCCAATATCACTGGGAACGATGGATGATGTGGGGTTCAAGTAGTTCAAGCTGCTTGGATCATGTATCATAGGTTGAGACTGATAAACTATAGATTCGGCATCGGCGTCACGTCCCGAGGCATGCTCAGGTCCATGATCATGGTGGAGGTCACGTCCACGTCCACGTCCACGTCCAGGAAGTTCGAGTAATATATGAGGAGGAAGGTGTGTCTTATTATCGTGGTCTTCTAATAATGGTTGTCGTTCTCTGTTAATAACTCGTCTTGCCGATATATGTCTGACGCTGGGAGAAGGACTGGTTATTCTTCTAGACCGGGCCGATGCGCTATCTGGTGGTGAAGACCTGGCATTAGAGGGAGCATTTGAGGGAGACACTATTGAACCAACGCTCATATTGTTCCATAGACGTTAGAATAGTCTGGTTGTTGTATAATATTGACCACTGGATATCAGTGATAAATGACGCTCTTAACTAATGTTGTATTTCCTGTATATTAATTGACTGCAAAGAACAAATCACCCACGTTGAATTTGTCAAGAGTTCGCCAAGGGAGTGAGAGTGAGAGCTTGCGAGAGGAGAGCATAGGGTACTGAAGTCTAACGAGTTCGTAGACAGTATAGAGCGGCTTAATGGATGTTGATCAAGTCAAGTAATTGGAGAATATCGGTGGTATCAGACATTAATACCTATCAGACATTTATATTTATCAGACATTTATTTATATAGAGAATATGAGTATTAGACATTTATGAATATTAGACATTTAGATTCATCAGACATTAAAATATATCAGACATTTATTTATGTGGATATTATGAATCTCAAACCTGAGAGCTACTAAATGCTAACGAGTTCCTACTGAACTCATTACTAAAGTTCTCGGGTATCTTATGGTGTATCCTAAATTTAGCTTAGAGTTCTGGCTAAAATGGTGAGTCTTCGTCAATGAGTCTTCCTCTTTCAGTAATCATCTGTTAGCAACCATGAGTTAGTATTCACCTAGAATCAAAAGGGATTTAATATTTTGTCTGGATCTACTTCAAATTTAGTAAGCCGTATTGAATCTAGTCATAGTGAGCCTTTTATAGTCTTCTCTTAGCGATTATATCGTAGACTAATGGTGCAGTTACATATTTCTTCTAGCTAAAACTCCACTATTCTTTTCAGTGTCGTCTAGTTTTGAAACTGACAAGTTGAGACGAACGAGAGAGTGTGAGAGCTACTGAAAGAGCTACTGAGAGCGAGAGCGAGGGCTACAGAATTCCTACTGAAATCCTACTGAAATCCTACTGAAGTTTTACCAAACCAGAGAGTCATGATGAGTTCACTTTCGAGTCACTACCAGGTCACTCTCTTCGTTCGTGAACTCCTCTCCCTCCGGTGTCGGGCAGAAAACTCGTGTCGCGGCCAATTTTCACCCAATTTTTGAAAAACTTGTCACCTTTAATACCCCGGAGTCACCACACCAAGGATGTTGCGTAGCTCAATTGCAAGGAGATTGTTCTCCACGTCTGTCGCAAGACTTGACTCATTGGCATTTATAGAAACTGCTGGTTCGAAAATTACTCCCGCATCGTTATCCGCATTAACGGCGGCCCAACAGTTGGGTTCTCCAGTGGTTGGTTTGGTCGTGGGACCAG